>ENA-OWLX01000052-OWLX01000052.1-metagenome-genome-assembly--contig:-NODE-52-length-33152-cov-13.232589_pt1 | contig 33152 bp, 42 predicted proteins | sample MGYA00245351_ERZ651106 | MGnify/ENA primary metagenome ERZ651106 (study PRJEB26857, sample SAMEA4031768) | metagenome | biome: human; feature: oral; material: saliva | place: Philippines | collected 2014... | reverse complement strand
GGGAAACCCCCTACGAACATAAGAGCCATCCCTATGTCTTTAAGGCATACCCATTCATCGACGGAGAGATACACTCATTTGTTAGTAATGTAATAGACCAGCAGCGTTATACTAACCGCCTTATCACTATGTACGACTGGATAATGCGAGCCAGTGCAAAGGGTGTGCTATTATTCCCAGAAGAGTGTTTGCCTAAGGGCATGAGCATGGAGAATGTTGCAAATGAGTGGGCACGCTTCGATGGTGTCATCATGATTAAGCAACCTAAAACTGGTACGGCACTACCTCAGCAGATTGCGAACAACTGTACACAGATTGGTATTTCCGAACTCTTGAATATGCAGTTGAAGTTCTTTGAGGATATATCAGGTGTTAATGGGGCTCTACAGGGCAAGCCAGGTTATTCTGGTATGTCAGCAAGTCTGTATAACCAACAGACACAAAATGCAACTACATCACTTCTTGATTTGCTTGATACATTCTCATCATTTGTAAGAGATGGAGCAAGTAAAGACGTTAAGAATATCCAACAGTTCTACGACACTCCAAGAGTATTCAACATTGCTGGTAGAAATGCTACTATTGTAGAATACGACCCAAAGAAAATACGTGATGTTGAGTTTGACCTTTCTATTGTAGAGAGTACCGCTACACCAGCTTATCGTGCTATGTCTAATGACTTACTTATGCAGATGTGGTCAGCAGGTGCTATTAGTGTACAGCAATTGCTTGAAAATGGTGATTTCCCATTTGCAGACCAGCTATTGCAGAGCATTAAGGCGCAACAGGAGCAGATAGAAAACGGACAAACTCCAGATGGCTTATCGCCACAACTTGCAGAGCAAGTACGACAAGAAGCTAACATGGAGGCTGTACAGCAGGGACAGCAGATGTTACAGAGATAGTATGTCGGATAAGGAACAGATAAATAAAATCATCAAAGAAAACGACCGACGAAACGAAGCAATCTATGCTAAGTTCAATCCAGTAACGGGTGAGGGTTCTATCGGAGAACGTACAAAGGTATGTATCTCCGATTTCGTTATGCCTGTACAATGGCTTCCTGTTCAGATGTTAACTATTCCTTTTATAAAGAAATTGATAAAATGCAAGTCCATTGATAAGTTTCTTATTGACGTTCTTCATGTAACACCTAATGACACAGACCGTCAAAAGGTTTCTAAGAAACTTATCCGATTGCGTTATAAACATGACTTTGCTTTCTGGGCAGCAACGCTTGCCTATATAAAAGCGAAAGGTGGTGGCAATGATGTGTTGTTCAAACTTAATAGAGCACAGCGGAAACTCATAGAAAAGTTTGAGAAAGAAAGAATTGCTGAGAAGCCTATTCGTCTTATTCTTCTGAAAGCTCGTCAGTGGGGTGGTTCGACCGCTACGCAGATGTACTTTGCATGGTTACAGTTCATACACAAAGTAGGTCTAAACTCCCTTATCATTGCACATCAGGGTTCTACCTCTGATGAAATCAAGGATATGTTCGACCGCATGATTAAGGAATACCCTGTTGAACTGTTGCATAAAATGGGAGAAGCATATTCTGATAGCGAGACGAAAATTGTTGGTGTGGGTAAGAGCGGTTCTATCCACCGAGTGCCACAGCGTAACTGTAAAATCAAAATTGGTACAGCGGAGCGTCCTGATGGCTGCCGTGGTGGTGATTACAACCTTGTTCATTTATCAGAGGTAGGTATATGGAAAGCCACAGAGGGTAAGACACCAGAAGATATTGTTCGCTCAGCGTGTTCTGGTATCTTATACAAACCTTATACTATGATTGTGATGGAGAGTACCGCAAATGGTACAGGAAACTTTTTTCATCGTGAATATGAAGCTGCGTCAGACCCACATATTCCCTCACAATTTGATTCATTGTTCATAGCATGGTTTGACATTGAGCAGTATTCATTACCATTTTCTTCTAAAACAGAACTCGATTCTTTTGCTGAAAGTCTCTATATCAATAGAGAGAATGCCAACGTGATGTCCAGCCGTGAAGAAAGTGGAAAGTATCTATGGTGGTTATGGAATAAAGGAGCATCTCTTGAAGCTATACACTGGTATATCGAAGAACGTTCAGGAAAGAATGATCACGGTGTAATGGCAAGTGAATATCCATCAGATGATGTAGAAGCATTTGTACACTCTGGTTCAATGGTGTTCGACCGCTATCAGGTAGAGGAGTTTAAGCCAGCATGCCGCCCTCCTCGTTTCGTTGGTGATGTATATGGGAAACATACGGAGGGTGAAGACGCACTTGTCGGTTTGCGTTTCCACGAGGACGCACAGGGCTTGTTATGGATATGGGCTTTACCTGAAGAAGATGACGAAGTAGAGATAACCGACCGCTATCTTACCGTGGTTGATGTCGGTGGTAGAACGGAAAAAGCCGACTGGTCAGATATCGTGGTATTTGACCGCATTAATCTTATGGATGGCGGTCGCCCTGCCGTTGTTGCAGAGTGGTATGGACACTGCGACATGGATATATTAGCGTGGAAATCGGCACAGATAGCAGGCTTCTACAACAACTCACTACTTGTCATTGAAAGTAATACTATGGACAGTAGAGACAAAGAACGTCATGTTGAGGGTGGAGACCAATCACTGTATATTCTCAATCAGATAGGAAGTGTATATCCTAATATGTATGCACGCAGACAGAGCGAGGACGAGATACGACAGGGACTCCCCAAGAAGTATGGCTTTAACACCAACCCCGCTACAAAACCAATGATTATATCAACTCTTATCAAGTGTGTTCGTGAACGCTTATACACCGAGCGAGATATGCGTGCACTTGATGAATTGCTTGTGTATGAGAAGAAACAGAACGGCTCATACGGTGCTATATCTGGTAGACATGACGATAAGGTTATGACGAGAGCTATAGGTATGCATATTTGTTTTTATGAAATGGATATGCCAACGATAGTTGATAGAAAAGAACGAGGGTTGCATTATCATCGTGGTCCAATGACTGCTGCCACAATTTAGAGTTTCTCTTTGTTGACTTGTGAATAATCCTTATACCTATTGAACTGCTTGTCATACCAACCATTTTTAATTCGGTAGATTAATTCTCCTACAGTACGAGGGGTCATGTAAAACTTAGGTGCAGGTTGGTTTACTACCATAATTGCGAGTGCATAGATTGATTTTTCAGGATATTGTTCACGTGCAATAAGAAAACGATGAAAAATCTCATCAAACATTTCACGTTTATTTCTTCGCATATTGGGAACTACCTTCCCAGCTAATAAAGTGGAAATCACAATAGCCGCACGTTCCTCACTCACCCAAAACCGTGAGCATGGCGAGTTTGCAACTTGCTCAAAGATTTTAGGCATAACGATGTAACCAGCTTTAGATAGTTTCTCTTGATAGACCCGCATAAGTTCTTGGTTACGTTCTTGGGTAAAGTCGAGTATGCTTCCGTAATATTTCACCAGCCTTAGTCATTTTGCTTGTAAAGATACAAAAAATATCTCACAAAAGATAAAAGAGAAAGGAATAATTACCACATTATATTTGCAGGTAAATAAATCAGTAACTCTACGAGTATCAACGATATGGCTACAACTGAAAATAAAGAAATCAGCAAAAGAGACCGACAACTCGGTCGATTACGTGAGAAGTATCCCGACAAGAAATTCGAGGATGACGAAGAAATATATGGTCAGATAGGCGAAGACTATGACAACTACGAAAAGGAGCTTGGCGGTTACAGGGAACGTGAAAAAGCACTTTCAGACATGTTTGCTGCTGAACCTCGCAGCGCAGAGTTCCTTACAGAAATGAGCAAAGGAGGAAATCCTGTACTTAGTCTGTTGAAGAATTTCGGTCCTGACATTAAGGAAACACTTGATGACCCTGACAAGATGCAGGAACTTGCGGACGTATGGGCAGAGGAGCAGCAGCGTATTGCGAAAAGTAAACAGTTAGATGACGAGTATGCCGAGAATTTACCGAAATCTCTTGAAGCGCTCAAGCAGTTCCAAGAAGAGCGTGGTCTTACCGATGAGCAAGCAGATGAAATCATCTTCCACCTTATCAACATTGTGCGTGATGGTGTGATGGGTAAATTCTCGCCAGAGATGTTTGACCTCATGACAAAAGCAATTAACCATGACGAAGATGTTGCAGATGCACAAGAAGAAGGTGAGGTTGCAGGTCGCAATCAAAAGGTCACTGAGAAATTACGTAAGAACAAGAATGGTGACGGACTTGCACCTTTGAATGGTAAGAATAACCAGCAGGGAAGTGGCAAGCAAGATATGGACATCTTTGACATCGCAAATATGGCATGATAGAACAAGTGGTAAAAATAGTCGGCAATCCCAAAATAGAAAGAACTAAAGGGAGTGCAGGATACAAGACCCAAGTATATGGGGCAACAGCGACGGTAAGCAATTTAGCCAATGCTACAGGTGGTATCAAAGCAGAAAACCTCGTCAAGCCCAGCATGTAAAAAATAGATTATTCATTTTAAATCTTTATTCAAATGGCAACAGAACAAACAGTACAACAGCATGCAGGTGGCTATCAGCAGCCTACAGCAGGTACAGCAGGAGCCCAGACACAGGTTAGTGGACAGGCTACAACTGTCAGTGCAACTGCTGGTGCTACAGGTGGCGTTGGCGCAGGTAACCTTATTACGCCTGACATTGACCAGAAGCTGTACAAGTTTAAGAGCGACGACACTCCTATGATGCAGATTATGCTGCATTCTAAGCGAGTGAATGTTAAGAGTCCAGTCGTTCGACACTACATCATCGATGAACCCAAGAGTTTCGTAACAACCAAAGACGCAGTAGCGAAGAGCACGGACAATCAGTTCATTCTTCCTCTACTCAGTCAAGATCAGAAACTGCCTCGACCTTATACCACTCTCCTTGTTAAGGGTGTTGATGGTTACGACGCAACAGGTCAGAAAGCTACTCCAGGTAAAGACCTGATGATTTTCATTGTTGGCAAAGACACGACTACTGGCAACCCTGTAGCTATTGCTGTTAATGGTCCTCGTGCCGTATCAGGTGATGAGAGTTGTACAACTCCTGCTATTCCTGCAGGTTCTGTATGTGTGCTTATGGCTAATGCTTGTTACGAGACACAGAAAGAAGTAGAACCAGACCTTGTAGTTCCACAGCCTATTGACTTGCACTTGCAGAAGCGCATCATGAACAGTGTTGTCTCAGACTACTTCGATGCACAAGACAAGCAGATTCCATTCGACCATGCAATCATTGCAGAGGCACAGATTACTAATTTCAAGGTAAAAGGCAACCGCACCCTATATGCAGGTCGAAAAGGTAAGATATCTGTTGACACCAAGCTGGGTCCGCAGGATGTTTACTTCACAGAGGGTGTACGCTATCAGGTGAAGAAAGAGATTAAGGATGATGGTAAATGGAATTTCAAGAAATTCATTGCCCTTGCCAAGCTCATCTTTACAGGCGAAGATGTCCCTAACACTATCCTCGGATTGTGTGGTAAGAACTTCTTAGAGAAGATTCAGACTATTGATTTCTCTGAACACCCAGAAGTACGCTTCGAAGTGAAGATGAATGACCTTGGTTGGGAGGTAACACGCATTCATACTATCTTTGGAAATCTGGAGTTCAAGCACGACCCAACACTTGACCGCTTACGTTGGAGCAATTCATGTTTCATGATTGCTTACGACCGCTGCGTACACTATGTGTATAGTGCAGAGCATACAGACAAAGACCGTGTAGAGGGCGAAGAGGCAACACGCAATGCTACTATTGTGTGGGATGGTCTCGGCTTGAAGGGTACATGTCACGTCTGGATTGACGGTGAGGGAACTGATGATAGTTACGGAACAGACGTTCTACACATGCACTTGTGGAATAGCGACAAGACACCAGCCTCTCCTAAGGAGAATTGCGTTTACTACCTCATGGTAGATTGTCCTGCTATCAACAGTAAGGCTGTAAGTGGTACTGTGTGGTTGTATAAGAACTCCGCATGGGAACCTTATACAGGTGAACTTCCATTAGGTAACTAAATTTCAAACACCAATAAAAACTATAGGCGGATAGGTTTATGACCGTCCGCCTATTTTATTTAATACACAATGAAGAAAAGAAAAATTATCTACGGTGTGGCTGGTATGCTTGACTACCAAGCCCTTATCAAGGTTGGCAGCGCAAAGATGAAAATATCTTTCACTAATGGATCTTCAAATGAAGCTGGCCGTACTCCTGCAACCTTTTCAACGGATAATCCAATTATCCAATTGGCAATAGAGAATAGTAAAGAGTTCAAGTCTGGGCTTATCACTAAGATTCATGTGGTGAATACCGATGAGGATGTGTATATTGAAAGCGAGCATGTTGCTCTACAGGAAGATGAGGATGTAGACACTTCCAGTGAAACTGGTAACAACGAAGAACTGACGGGGGAAAAGCAAGGTACAGGCACCCCAGACAAAAAAGAGCAGGAACAATCAGCAGATGAAACTCCAGTAACACAGCCAAAGGAAGAAACCATTAGCACGTCAACTCGCAAAGAGTTTACATGTAATGACGACGCAAAGGACTTTCTCGAGGCAGAGTTCGGGGTAAAGCGTAGTTCATTGCGAACTCGTGCAGACATCACTGCTTGCGCTAAGAGCAATGGCATTGATGTAGTGTTCACTGATTAATCAGCTTTGAAATATGGTGTACGAAGTTAAGGACATCCTGCGTGATGTACGTATAGCCATAGATGAGAACAAAACCAACGAGCAACTTATAACAGATGAAGACATTGACACTTTGATGCTTGATGACATCATCTATAGTAAGGTTGTGGAGGGGGTGCGTCGGACAGTTACCAACGCACCTATCCACTTGCTTGATGGTGGCGTTCCGTTTGGCGATGCTGTTTATTGGCGCAACCAGCATTCGGGTTGGGTGATGCTTCCTGATGACTTTATGCGCCTTATGGTATTTAAGATGAGTGACTGGGAACGTCCAGTATATGAACCTATTACCGCAGGCGACCCTCGGTATCAGTTACAGTTCTCACGATACAAAGGCTTACGAGGAAATCCACAAAAGCCAGTAGTGGCAATCGTGAGCCGTACTGAGGGACGTGTGTTGGAATTGTATTCATGCAATGATGATACTGCAACTGTAGAACAAGCTTTGTATTATCCCCTGCCATCTATTGATGATAACGAGGGAATAATGATACCAGAGCGTTGCTACCAATCCGCTATCTATCAGATGGCAGCCCTTGTGCTTGCTACAATTGGGCAAAGAGAACAATCACAAGTAATGACCGAATTAAGTAAACAACTGTTAGTATGAGTTCAATAAAGACAACTGAAAAAGAAGGAGATGTAAGCATAGGGCGTCACGTAGGTATTGGTGGTAATGCTAATGTGCAGGGAAATGTCGTCGTGCATATGAATATGAGAGTTGAGGGCTGGCTTGATGCAAAGAATATCAAGGGCTCTAATAAAGGAATCTTTACAACCGTCAAAAAGCTACGTGAAGCATATCCACGTCCACATGATGGCTGGTGGGCCATCGTCGGAAAGTCATTACCAAGTCCTATCTACGTAGGTGATGGTGGAGAGTGGGTCGCAACAGGCGAAAGCGGTGGAAACCCAATACTTGAAGATACAAGCGGTGCTTTGCAGCAAGCTATTGACGAGGCTAAGAATAAAGCGAATGAGGCTAAGAAAGTCATTGAGGACATTGTGAATAACCTACCTATTGCGCAGGAAGCAGGTGATAGCGCAACAAAAGTAATGTCGCAGAAGGCTGTAACTGACTTAATAGAAAAAAATAAAGGCGTAAAAGCTGCTGATAACATTACGTATGATAGCTCAAGGACGTTTTCCAAAAATAATAACGTACAGGATGCTCTTGATGAAGCGTACGATGCAACACACATTCTTAATGTGTGTCCCCCAATAGTTGCAACATATTCCTCAACCTATCTGCCTAAGTCTGATTTAAGTGGAGGTCAGCCATTGTCTGGGTATATGGTTTATTCATACCCTGTAAAAGAAGGAGATAATATTCTTATAAAGGGAAAAACTAATCTCCCAACAGGATATTCTGCAATAACACTGTCTACGACAATATCTAATGTATCACAGTCTAATCTCAGAAAGACCCTTCTACTTGGAAATGGAGAAGTAAAGGATGTTAATATTGCGTTAACCGTCCCTAAGGGAATCAATGCGATATACCTCTGTAATAGCAGCGAATACACAATGAAGGTGCAGATAAGAGAGGCTGTACCGTTAAAGGAGACTGTTGAAGAAGTTTATAAAAAAATGGATTCTCTGCTCACAAATGCCCAATCTGTTAAGAAAAATAACACTATATTTAAGAGTGGTTATTACGAGATTGGAGGTGAGTTAAAGCAATCAACGGCATGGATATGTACAGACGAGATTCTATTAAAAAAGGGTGATTTGATTATCGCTAAAAATTGCTTTACGGACAACATTCAATATCGTGGAATCATACAGATTAAAGACGCTTCAAAATCTTTCTTGTATTCTACTTCTAATGATGTATCTGTAGTCTGTGACACAGACTACAGAGCAATTGAAGATTGTTATGTCACAGTTATGACGATGATTAAAGATGGAGTAACTCCGTCTGTAGTCATCGAGCCTTACTCTGTTTTTTCGGAGGAGATGAAGAAGTCTGTTGAATTGCAGAAGTGTGCGAAGGGTTTACCGTATCAAGAAGAATTTGGTAAGGAAATCTTTACTTTACAAGGAAAGTATCAAGACAGAACACACGGCATCACCCAGATAGATAACGTTAATCTGAAAAGTACGGAACTGATATTCCTTAATGCAGGCGATAAAGTCGAGGCATTCACATATAACGATGATAACGCAAAGATATGTGTGTTTAGTTCTGATTCTTTTTTTCTTGATGCAGCTAAGGCTGAGACGTTTTTTTCAAAAAAATCTTATACCGCTATTCAGCCTTGCTACGTAGGTATAACATACGATAGAAGGTGGTTTCAGCAGCCCAGAGTTAAGGTAACAAGATGCAATAAAGACACGTTACAATCTTTGCTCTTAAAGAACGATAAGCCTGTTAAGATACCTGTTCTTAATGACAGAGTACAAGAAGGTTCTATGGTTAAGTTCAAGGGTAAAACATTCCTATACTATACTACATATAACGATGTCCTGAAAGTCGAGGAAACTAACGGAGGAGAATATGATGCAGTCACCAACACTATAATTCGCTCCGTAAATGTTCTCAATAAGGATGTGTTTGGAAAAGATAGAGCAATTTTTAACAAATGTTCTTATTTCTTTGTGTATAATGAAGCTATATATGTAGCTTGTGCAGATTGGACGAATAGCGGGCATTGTTACCTCTGTAAGTCAACGGATGGCATCAACTTTACACTTGTAAAGGAGGACTTTTTGCCGTCAGAAGGTGCATGGGGAAACTTCTGCATTATTCCAGAAAAGGTAAATGGGTACTTCTGGGCATTCGTCGAGCATAGTGCCCCTGTAGGTTGGATAATCACCGCTTATAAGAGTGAAAACATGGATGATGGTTGGGTTAAGCATGGAAATTTAAATGAAAACCTCGCTCCATCTGGAGGAACTTACAGCGGTCCGTGTGTATATGTTCAAGATGGTAAGTTTAAGATGTTTTATCACTATGCTATACAAGGTGTTGCTCCAACATATCTTGCCTATGCAGAAGCCGATGTTAATGATCCGTTAAATTTCCGTCCGCTGGTTCAACCTTTACTCACGATGACAAGAGCATGGGGTGGAGAGAGTAATAATCAGGTAGCAGATATAGATGTTCGAGATATTGACGGAAAGACATACGTTGTCGCTACATACATGGACAACGGACATCACACTGGGTGTATTGCAAAATGGACTTCCGACGAGAGACTTGGAAGGTTAATGCAATTACAAGCAACAATTATGACCCCTTATGAGATAGTAGGTGTGGCGACGTCTGATGGAAACGCAGTACTCTCCAACACGGAAATTCGGTTCTCTGCAAGTGATGAATCTTTTGTGTATATTGCGAAAACGCTCTCTGATGGCTCTTTCCATATTTTCCTTCCTACGAAGATGTACAACATTGCAGTTACAGGGAGGAATATCAAGAAATCAGATGGCGAAGTGCTGTCTAAGATTGAGTTGAGTTCAGATGTTAATCTTGGTAAATTGACTATTAATTAACATGTAACTATGACGGAACTGATTTTAATTTTAACGCCTCTGTTGAGGCTGGTGGTGATATGAACATAGAATTCTTTAAGGTGTACGAAACCAAGGAACGTAATGATAGTTTGTTACGTCTATCCGATGACCACTATGTGTTGTTCTATGGCTTTGGCAAAGACAAGGACAAAGACGAAAGCGGTTACTACTGGCGTAAGGACTATGGGCACAAGCCTACAGAAGAAGAGTTAAAGGGCGATATAGCCACACATGTCAACAAGCTAATTGATGAAAAGATACTTGCAGGGTTTACCTATGAGGGTAATATTGTATATCTATCATCAGAGAATCAGTTTAATTACAAAGCAGCTTTTGACTTGTGTATGCTTACAGATGGAAGCAACCTACCTGTAACATTCAAGTTCGGACAGGAGAACGACCCTAAGTATCGTCAGTTTAACACAAAGGATGAGCTGAAAGAGTTTTATTTATCAGCCATTTCGTTTGTAACCAATACGCTTGCAGAGGGGTGGGCTGAAAAGGATATGATTTATAAAAAGGATATGCAGTCATGGTTTACTTAATCATTTTATCGGTAGTACTTTCAGTTGCAATGGCAATAGTAGCAGCTAAGAAAGCAAAGCAGTTACCAGATAGTGTGAGTAGTTTCAGCTATTATGTTGGTGATGTTCGCTTTTCGTTGTGGGCAACAATGACGGCAGTTATCTTGTTATTCTCTTCTCTTCATGCCTTACCGCCTAAGCATGCTTATATTGCAGGAATGATGAGCGTAGGCTTGTTGATGGTAGCTGCTTCGCCTTGTTACAGGACAGAGAACAAAGTGCTACATTATGTAGGCGGTTATCTCTTTGGATTAGCAAGTCAGATTGTAGTTGCATTACTCATACCATGGTTACTCATGTTGTGGGTGTTGTTCCCACTTGTATTCATTCGTAAGAGCTGGAAAGAGAATGCTACATTTATTGCAGAAGGGATATGTTATACCACTTTAGTAGGTAGCCTCATCCTATCTTTACTATCGTAATTACAAACATAAACCTTTCAATCGTTTTTCCTATATTATTTTTGTGGAAATTTATTGTAAAAACAAGATGAAGAAAGTAATAAAATGGCTTAAAGGAAGTAACCGGTACAAACATCTAATAGGTGGTGTACTTATCGGTGCAGGTGCTAATGACTTGTATTGCGCAGCGTATGCTGGTATAGGTGTGGCTACCGCACTGGAAGTTAAGGATAGAATGTGGGGCGGAAAGGCAGACATCGTCGATTGGGGACTAACGGTCGGTGGTGTAGCTATAGGCTTCGGAGTAAGAACATTAGTAAATTTAGTTATATTATGAATTACCTTGAACAGTTTAAATACGTTATGTGTAGTATTATTAGCGGTATGCTAAGTCTTTTTTTTCCGATACGTGATTTCATGTATGCAATGTTGATAGTCTTCACACTGAATTACATCTTTGGAGTGGTAGCAGGACTGAAACATGGCGAACGGTGGAATCTAAAGAAATCAATGGTCTTCTTCTACCACTGTGCATTGTTCTTTGTCATGACCGCATCCATCTTCGTTACAGGTTATTTTCTCCATGCAGGTGAGGAAACTTTAGGTGTTGTCAAGGCGTTATGCGGTGTAGCGATTTGGTTCTATTCAACCAATATCGTTCGTAACTGGAGAATGATGCTCATTGAAAACACTACCATGTGGAAGGTGGCAGGTTTCGTTTACTATGTTCTCACTTTGAAAGTGGTTGACAAAGTTCCATTTCTTAGCGAGTATCTTAAAACATCTAACATCGATATTAACGACAATAAACCCAAATTCGATTAACGTAAGATGAGAAATATTAAATACATTGCGGTTCATTGCACCGCAAGCCATCAGTCTATGACGATTGATGGCTTAAAGCAAGAGTTTAAGCGAAAAGGATGGGTTAATCCAGGTTATCATTACGTAGTCAGTCCAGACGGCAAGATTACACAGCTACTTGACGAGGAGAAAGTAAGTAATGGTGTTAAGGGCTTCAATTCAGTATCTATCAATGTCGCTTATATTGGTGGAATTGATACTAATGGCAAACCCACTGACAACCGCACGGACGCACAGAAAGCAAGTTTGCGCTCGCTGCTAAAGATGCTACATAAGAAGTACCCTACAGCGGTTATTCAGGGACATCGTGATTTCTCTCCAGACTTGAATAAGGATGGAAAGATAACTCCTAACGAGTGGATGAAAGCTTGTCCGTGCTTCAATGCGAAAGAAGAATACGCAAATCTTTAGCAACAGATAAAACGATTAGATACTTTGTATAGATTAAATTTGTGCAAACCATTTTGAACTGATATGAAGAAGTTTTTGTGGGGTATAATCCCCGTAGTAATTCTTGCGTGTGTTGCTTTTTTCCTTGGCAGAGCAACACACCGCTCAAGAGGAAAGCCTTTACACGAGACTATCACAGACACGGTGCGTTATGTTGATACTATTAAGTACAATGAGCCTGCTCCTGTTTCTGTGAAGCCTAATGGAACAACAAAGGTGTCTGTTAGCGTAGCCCACTTAAAGGAAACTTTGAGAAATGCTATGCTTGATACCTTACCACGCATTAGAGCAGATACTTTCGAACAGATGTTATTATGTGATAGTAACCAAGATAGTGTACAAATAGAATTACCCATGCTACAATCCGTATATAAGGATAAGGATTATACGGCATATATCAGTGGTGTAAATGCTCGACTTGACAGCATTTTCGTCTACCCAAAGCGTGAGGTAATAACAATAAGGAAGCCTCCTAAGCATTGGCATATAGGTATATCCAGCGGATATGGGACAACAGTACAAGGATTTAAGCCCTATATTGGAATTGGAATTACATACTCTCTAATCTCTTTCTGATGGAAACGATAACCATAACTATTTCACAGAGCGATGTGTACAACGAGGTAGCAAAAACAACGGACTACACAGGCTCAAAACTGATAGACGGAGATGAGAATGCGAGAAATCGCATTCTTGCCGTTGATGATGATTTCAAGGAATTGGGTCGCTTCTGGGATGAGAGTGTAACAGCCGTGAATGAGGACTTGAAAGAAATGCTTGTGAGCGGTGCGACAGATGTAGATAAGAACTACAAGGCAGAATTACAAGTAAGCAAATCATGGGACAAGACATTGCAGGAAAGTGTTCAGAGTTCACTGCGTAGTTTCTTTATAGCATCTATTACGGCACAATGGTTTCGATTTGCCAACAAAGGAGAAGCTAAGGAATACTTTTCGACTGCTGGTGAAATCATGCTTAATGTAGAACGACTACTTTATGCTCGCAAGCGTCCTATGTTACCAACAGATTAACAATTTCAAATAACAAAGATATGCCAACCCCAACATTAGGAGCAAAGAAAGCAGTGAGAGTAACCATTAAAACATCATGGTTACTTTTCGATATTATGAACGAGACCTTTCTTCGTGGTCGCACCATTCAGAACAAGGAAAACCACAAAGAGGTTGCATCGATGTTTGCCAGTGAGGACGAGGAGAACCGTGAGAAGATACTCCGAAGTATCAAGAAAGGCTTTGCAGAGGTGAAAACCGAACTCGCAGAGTATCTTGATGAAGACGGAACCACCACCGATAACAGTCATTTTGATGGTAGTCATAATCTGGAACTCAATCTTACTATGCCAAGCAATTTCAATGAGGCAACTACGGCAGGTGTGGGAGAAGCCGTACATGACTATCTGAAGAATACAGCCATTGCCGAGTGGTATCTTGTTACGAACAAAGCAGATGCAGAGCAGTATATAGCTCTTGTAACTCGTAGCATGGCTTCTATTCAACAGTCTGTGAGCAAACGCAGCAGACCAAAGACACCGACAGATTAAATATAAAGTTTATGCAGGCAGACGAAAGCAATATCCTTGGCTGTTACACAGATAAGAACGGCAATATAGAGGCAGTGCTTGGTTTTAAGCGCAGTCAGTTGCTGTATGACATCGAGAACTACTCCTATATCGAAGGTCATATTATGCAGACAGACAACCTACACGCCAAGCATACAGTGCAAGATGTTGGCGAAGAGGGTAATGTGAACAGGATTACACGATTACTTGATTTGACAGTAGCTCAATGCAAGGAGTTGCTATATCCATACACAAAGAATGAGATTAGCAACCATGAGCTTGATAATGTCTTGAAAGAGCAGCCTACCTACGGCATTGTCCTTAGTCTTCCTCCCGACTTCTCTCAGACAACACTCAACTTGTTATCAAAGCTTATCCATGAGTATATCGTTTGTTATACAGTGGCAGACTGGATGAGTATTACCAATCCTGCTAAGGCTGAAACTTGGGCGGTCAAGGCAGAAGATATGGAAAGACAGATACGAGTGGCATTGCATAGCAGAGTAAATAGAGTACGTCGTCGATTGTCAGTATTCTAATATAGAAACATAGATAATTGAACAAGGGCAGCCCTGCATCACGCAGAACTGCCCTTTTATTATGGACATATAAAAAAAGAAGTTATCTTATTTGATTTATAAGTCGTGGAGTATAGGAAATAGACGCACCGACTAATGTTTCACCAATAGAAAAGTCGGTTATTGCGACAATACGAAAATACTTGTAAGGCGTACCACGGAAGCCTCTTAGGTAATGCTCCTTTGCTGAATGTACGAGATGCCAGTTGATATTGTCTCGTGACCCGTACAGAACGACCTGTACTTTCCCTTTTCCAAACAGACCACGTAGGAATACTGTATCGAATGTTTTAAGCATTGAGGCGACATCCAACTTTATAGGTCGAGTTACAAGCAATCCTTTCTGATGCGTTTCTGCTGAGCGAGATAAGTCCACAAGGCAGTTGTTTTTCACCTCCTGTTTACCATCACTCCCAACAGTCTTTATCTTTGCCATAGCATAGGCATTGGGATAAGAGTTTATTGCAGTAGTGAGCGATGAGGCTACAATACCCCATAGCTTAGACTTCATAGAGAAGACATAAGCGTAATTCTTATTTTCATTGAACACTATTATACGCTGATTAACATAGTCGTAAGACATACGAGAACCTTTGCGAAATTCTGAAAAGGTACAATCTATTTGAGGGATACCGTCTGGGTAGAGTTTAGACAGCCCAGGTAGACGGTCAAGTGAAAAGAAATCGTTACCATTAATAATATCGGTCAGACATTGCGTCTGTGAACCAGATATTTCCATGATACCACGGTCGGTAGCGAAAAGCACGGCAGTATCAATCTGCGTGATACTGTCTGAAGATATGCACACATCACGTGTGATAGGTTGTTTGGCAGAGTAGCCACCTGATGAGTTTACCTCCAATGCCCATACACCCTCATCTGTGAAAGCATATAGTGGAAACTGTCCGAACTGGCCTTGTGAAAGAGCTTTTGCAGCAGTCGCTATACCCAAAATCTTACCTGTCCCAACAGTGTTTATGCCTGTAACAGGAAAATAGAAGGGGTTATTTATTTCTGATGTATATATCTTGTTAGGAACGTCTATAATGTTCTCAAGCTTTGTCGGAGGTTCTGTATGCGTAGTATTCTCTGTCCTCGTAAGCTCATAATCAAGGACGGCGTATGCACCATTAAGGAATTCGTGCGGCTTAAGTTTTACCTCGTATGTTTCTACACCTGCGTGTATACGCATCATAGTAGCATGAGTATTAGGATAGAAAAGGTAACAACCCCATGATGTTGGAGCATATTCTCCATTAGTATACATACTTGACATATAAGGAGCAAGATGTGAGCTTGTATAGCTATTCGCGACAAATCTCTCTCCATTTTCTTCTATCATAGTCTGTATATATATATCACGAAAAGCTAATGCTCCAAAGTCCAATATAATCTTTCCATTAGTTAAAGCCCAGTTTGGTGACCTGTTATTAGCATAAGAGAACATAGATGCCGCCATAAATCCTTGATACAACTCACGTCGTATTCCAGACAGGTTTAATCGGCCATTATATGTCTGTGAATATTTTGCAGTAATTTGGTCGTGCGAAAGGTAATCATCAGTCATAGCCTCTCTTGTAGTCAGTGATTGAAGATACTCTTTGTTCACGACAATATCTTTGCGCTCTCTTGTAGAGAGCTCATTAATACTGATAGATTTAAGAAAATAGAAATTCTGTACATTCTCCAGCATCTCTCTATTCTTATCATCAGGATACTCTGGTAAACTAATAGTTGTTTTGGGATAGGTTGAATCTCTTGAGAAGAAAAGAGTGTATAGCTTGTTGTATTTCCATTCTACATAATTTTGACCTAAAGGGTTCTCACGTCCTCCAGGTGTGTTACTTGTGAGGTCTACTCCGTTAACAGAGATAGGTAAGAGCGCTGTATCTTCAGCTATCTTCCTTACGAACTCATTCATAAGTCCATTTGATACCGGTGTATAGTCCCCAGAGAATTTTGAGATATCCAATGCACCAATGAATTTAGTATCAAGATTATCTGCATCTGCAAAAGACTTGCAGTTTCCATTTTGGTCATAGGTGTATATAGGTTTGGAAATAAAAACATCAACAGAGGTGATTATGTCTTTCCAATCGTTTATTCGAATATGCGAGTTTTCTCCGTCTTTGAGAAGTTGATAATCGAGCCCTGCTGAAACCAGCATAATATCGCATTCAGCCTCAGAATATCCACCCTTACCACTAACTCTATTCCAAAAGACAATAGGTGCTGTTTTTGTTGAAGGGTTCATAAGTATAGGAGCAGAATGACACACTAAAGAACCGTCATATAATCTTAAGGCATAACGGACAAAGAATGGAAGGGCAAATCGCCCTTCCTTTATCGTTTGGTTAGCAAGGAATTTGTTCACTTTTGCCATTATCTGGGAAGTGATTTTTTTCTGATTTTCTTCAGTCCACACTTCGTACAGTTTACTTTCATCTATCTTCTCAAATTCTACTTTAAAGGTAGAATGACTTTCGTCAGAGAGAGAATATATACGAGGCTTACCCCTAAGCCCGAACGAAAGTTGTAGATTTGGTAAATGATTTCCAAGCATAGAGTATTGCCCCTTCTTCCAAAGAAAATACAGGATATATTCTTCACAGAAGAGCAGCAAGGTGTTTCCTATTGAGTTCACATGAGAAAGTGTTGAAAAAGTTCCAAGCAACTCTGCCTCTTCAAATAGTTTCTTATTTGCGCTGAGAGCATAAATTTCAGAGGTCTTAGTATCACGTATGATATAGTTAGAGAAGGAAGCTGTTTTGTGTAAATAAATAACTTTCTTATTCTCTCCAAGCTGTAGTAGTGTCTTAGGCGCAAGCAGTGATTTGTATGCCCCATCTTCATTGATGAGGTTGTATGCCTGTGTGAGTTCTCCGTCTGAGCATTCATAATCAGACGGGACAGCAGTATAACCTGTAAAGCGTATGTCCTTTTCCATTTCTTTCCAATTCTTGCAAGATTTTAAAGTATTTGCAAATATAGTTATCGTATAAGGTTGTTCGATTTTATCTTTTGGTGGTTGAGGCTACCAATCAAACTTGCTCCATGCAAACCTTTTACGGTGTTGCAAGTAATTCAAGTCATCTTGGTATGTATAAGCCTCAACTTCAAATGAAATATTACGATATGCCTTATGCCAATTGCAGAAATAGAGCAACGCAAATAGGAACTCAAGTATATATAACAGATAGAATCCCATAAACCATAGTTCTTTTTCCTGTGCATAGTGTATGCACTCGTGGTTGTAATCTTCTGCTGTGAAGCATTCTTTCGCTTCCTCTCTGACGATTATCCATTTCAGCAAGGTTATAGCTTTATATCCCTTAAATGGGAAGTGTTTACAGTATATTATCTTCATCTTCTCTTATTATTGTATTTTCTTACATTCTCTAAATAAAAGGTCGTGTATATGTTCTTTAGAGTTAAGACCGAATAAGTCCCCACTGTGCAAAAATTCGTCTAATGGTGTACTTCCTAACAAGTTATAGTGAAAAGCTTCGTATGCATCCTTGAACGTCTTTGCTGCAACGGAGTTAGGATGAGTATCTAAAAACTTCTGTTCTGCACGAATAATAGCTTTAGCAAGTACAGGGAAAGTTCTAAACTCTTTTATCATAGCTTTAGTTCCTCCTAACGGACATCCGATACATCCATGACGCTTGAAAGAATAAGGCGGGTCGTAATATTTCATATAAGGGAGTTTGTTAGTATGGATATAATCCCATACATCCTTATCCGTCCACTCTAAGATTGGGAAAATGTGTTTTGCCCCTTTCATGAAGTTTCTTTTATCACATTGCTCAGGCTCATATTTGCTACGCTTTGTACTCTCCCTTGCTCGTACCCCCTCTATGTTACGCTTGCCTATACCTGCACGTTCTTTGAGTTGCTCGCAACAAAAACGCCTTAATCGAGACGGTAACCCTTTTTTCTCTACAAGCTGCAAAAAACTGATAGGAGGGCGGTTTATTATCACCTGTGGATAATGTTTTTTAATAAAGGATATAGTGCCTGGCGGATCGATAGTTGTTGAAGAATACAAAACCTTACATCTTAATCCTGCTTTATTGCAGAGGTCGAGAAGCACAATGCTATCTTTACCTCCACTAAACGCTACCTGTAAATCATCACCTAATGGGATACTCTTTATAAAACGAATAGCCTGTGTTACTTTATTATTCAAATTATCCATACGCTTTTATTTTTTCTCCTGTTCGTGTAATTTTTGCTTTCATGTCTTATTCTCCCAACTCTTCGTGATATTTGGACAAAACTTCTTTCATGCGCCTTGCAGCCTCTTTGGTCTGCTCGCTGGTGCGGAAGTAATTGCCAAACTCATGTAAATTTTCATCAACATGACAGCCATCTTCTTTATATACCACCATGTTTCCTTGACTGCCAACACAAAGATATTCCTTACCATCTTCTGCTCTCCACCTAATCTTCTCTACTCGCTTTTCTTCTGCATTCCAGCGCAAACCTTGCTCTTTCATCTTGTCGAAGAGTTGCTGTTTTTCTTCTTCTGTGGCATGATGTAATTGACGAGCATCATAATATTCATCATCGCAAAATGTACGTAAGATATTTCCAAAGTCTATTCCAATGTAAAATTTTAGCCTACCCCCATCATCTTCTCTTTTAAAAATAAAAGGATGACGGTCCTTTATCGTTCGACCGCAGAGTATGACTATATCCCCATCCTTGAAATCTTGTACTTTTCCTTTTTTTTCTTTCTCAATGACAACCACATTGTCCTTGATTACCGCCTTGCAGCCTTCTGGGATTTGTAGGCTATCCCCAGCCTTTAATTTTACTTCCATAGTTACTTTGTTTTATTCGTCTAACTTGATATGTGTAATCCCTTTCTCTTTCAGCTCAGCCAATATCATCTTCACTAAGTCGTAATACTTTCGGTTCTGATAAGCAATATTAAGAGCGTCTTCTTCATCGTTATGATATTCTTGAACATAATTTGTGATTGCTTCTTCAAACGCATCGCAGTCAACACCTTCGTAGTAGTCGCTGAAATCAATAATTGATGTCAATTCACAGCATTCTTCATGCCCTTTGAAAGACCACGCTTCACCGCTGTAGTCTCGGATAAACTGTCTGCGGTATCTTTGTCCTTTGTGAATTTTGCGGCTGCATAAGTCGCAAATATACTCATTGCGTGCAATAGGGTTAGTTTCATCTATTAACTCCATACGCTAATCTACTAATTTTGCTGCAGCATCATACTCATCCCATGGACTAAGCATGGGCATTAGGAAAATGCGAATGTCATCGTTTAAAACAAATTCATTAGCTTCTCTATTAGGATTATGTGTTAACTTAACAGAGGTTATTCCAAGAAAATCCAGTGCAAACTTTAGTTTACTAATAACCCTTGCCCTAAAACAAGCGTTACCAATCTTTATAACGGCATCTTCATCTGTAATCTGCTTTCCTGTCTTCTTGGTTCTTTCAGGTTCAATTTCTCCAGTACCATCACATGTTGGGCAATCAGATTCATGTTCGTGTGTATGTCCGTGAATGTCCATATACTCCCAAGTAACATAGCCACTTCCGTTGCAATCTTCACATTCAACTGCATCTTGAATAACAATTTCTTCATCAAATTTAGGACAATCATCCAATGCTTGATTTACAGCCTCTAAAGTGATTTTCTTATTACAAGAGCTCTCTAACTTTGGAAAAGCTAACTTCTTTTTTGGATATTCATTAGTAAGAACTTTTGGATTTATCCGAATAAGGACAACTCCATCAGAACTCCAAACCTCATTGTAGTTCGTGTTGAAAAAAGGTTCAGTAAGTATCTCTTTTATGTGGGTTTTATCACAGAACTTATTTAGTAGTTCCGCTTCATTCTTTATTTTCATAATTCATTTACTTTTAATCTACTAATTCAAAACTATACGCAACCACCCAAGGGTTACTCTCCCATGTTTCTCCGCCACACACTTTATACATAAGCGATGCAAAGGCTCTCATTGGCGTTGTATTGTATATAGGCTCAACGTATCTGCCTCCTTTATGTATGTATGTTTTGTTATAATAATACATACAACCGCTTGCATAACCTTCTTTCCTTATGCCTTCACACAAAATATCATCGTCTGATATACTCTGGAGACGTTCCACCTTTACATCTGTAATTCTGATGCGATGAGGGAGCAAATCAGCTTTCACGAACATTTTATTCGTCCAGCCTGCTTTAAACTCCTTACGTGGAATACCATCAACACCAAGTATAGCATCGCTGTACATCGGGAGACGTTCAATAATATCCTTATAAGGCTGTGCTATTGCTACCACTTCACCAACCTTATAAGGAAGATGTTTCTTTGTTTCTTCCCAATTACCAAGCGGTACATTATCTCTTAGTACTCGCCTTGTCATTGTCTTTGTGCCGTCAAGCACTGCCTGCGTGAGGCAGTACTTGTCATTAAACATTATCTTCTTCATACGCTTTTACTTGATTAGCTTTGTTTCAATCATAGTTTTTCTTTTAGAAGTAATAATAATTCGTCATTAGAAATATAATGTCCACGTCCTACAACGTCGAGCAAAAAGTCTCTTAATTGGTTTGAAGAGAAATCTTTTTGGAGTGTAAAGTATGCTTTATTTATATCGTCCCAACACTCATCATATACGTCCTCCTTATCTACCTCTTCTATCTCTTCGTCATATACAGCGTAGCCTCTGTATTCTAATTCTTCTGTCAGCTCTAAATCTGTGAAATCTTCTATGTCCATAATCTTTATCTTTTTGTTATCTGCGGCTGACACCGCCCATAGGAATAATATTGTACGTCTTAAATCTGTCTATCAAACGCCCGAAGCCATCGTTACGTTCGAAACGCTTACGCAAAGATTTGTCATCAAGGTTGGTAGTTAGATGTGCACACTTACCATATTGCGTCCAAATCTCATTGCGAGCATGAAGGAACTCGTCAGTAAGTAACCCAGTATCCATTCCAAAGAAAGTCTTGTCTTGGATGCCTATATCGTTGAGGCAGATGTTTACAGGTGTACATTGGAAACCTTTATTTTCTTCCTCATTGAATGTGAAGCGGTCAAGGTTATTATGCAAGGTGTAGTAATTAACCATCTGCGTTACAGACAGATTATAGAAGAATCGAGGTGAACGTATACGCATAAGGTATTCTGAAAATATTTGCATGAGCAAAGTCTTGCCAACGCCAACACCCCCTTGTAGCATAACATTCTTGTGAAGTTTGTAACCACGACCAGGGAATACTTCTTCTGCAAGCGGGCAACCATTAAAATAATAAAGCAGAAAGCGTATGATGTTACGATTGTTGTCATCAATAACGAACTGCCGACGTTGTCGTGCAAGTATAACGTTGTTTGCTATATAGAGCAACAGATTCGCATGTGCCTTATAAGTTTCTTCATCTTGTAAATCATAAGATGCGAGCTGTATTTTTTCAATGTCTTTACGTACCTTTACTGCCACATCATGAAGGGTCAGCCAAGTAGAAGCAGATTTTTCCTTACTCCTGCATGCAGCAAGGACCGCTTGGTCCCACTCAACGTTACCCGTTGGTTGTTTGCGATACATAGCAAGTGCATCAATTAAGGTTTTTGGATATTCGTTCATAGTTATTTCTATTATTAGTTATACATCCTGTCCTCCGAAACCACCTGTAAAGGTATAGTCTGGAGCAACTTCTTCTGATTCTGTTTTAGGTGGATATTTCTTGTTCATCCACGATATGAAATGCCTGTGCGCATCACCTATACTGTCATGACCAACACCATCCATTGTACATTTCAAATGAGTGGAGAACTCATCTATACGCTGTTTGAATTCTTTGCTTGTAATTTTTAGCTGCATACATACAGGTTCGCTCCACTGTTTATTCTCCAGCATTTCTTTTATCTCATCGTCAAAGGTCATTTGCTTAGTATTAGCCTTACTTACACATCGCTTTGATGCAGAGATATTACCACCTTTTCTTCCATTCTTATATCTTGTAAGACTAACGTCTATATTTGGCTTCATTAAAATGAAAATACCCTCTGCCGTTGGTGACATTTCTGGAATGTTGCCAGTAAAACCATATTGCATTAAGGCATTATAGACCTCGCACTGCACATCCTTATCCATACGTTGCAAACCCTCCCAGTAGGAACGATACACAATGAAGCTGTCTCTTTCTATTTTTTCCATGCTTATACTTCCTTTATATGTATGCCATGCACAAAGAGCATGAGCTTACGCTTAATAATGTACTCTTTTGTTCGTACGCCCTTTGTATCTTCAACTACTGTCTGCCCTTTACTATCAGTATAGACGAAGTCTGCAATATACGAACAGGCACGTTCAATGAGTACACGTGTTGTTTGTCCCTTGAAATCTTTTCCACATTCACCATACTGAGCAGGTATAAGTTCAAACTTCACCTGCTCTCGCAGGTTTGCAATAACACCAGCACGCTGCATCATCTGCAATGTTGCAGAACGGTAATGCTCTTTTTTAGAAGCATGTTTACCGACACGCTTTGCACCGTATTTATTGCAACCCTTACGAGAGAGTTTCTTGTATTCGTCAATCTTCATTGTTGGTATTCAAGTCATGACGGAAGACATCTATCACCTTGGTTTCATCGAGAGTAGCAATGCTATAGTCAATCATTGTTGCCCCAAAGAAATCATCAACGGCTTTCTTTGCATCAGCAATAGTTTCTGCATTGACGAAAAAGTAGTTTGGTATTTTCTTCTCCTTGTCTGTCTTCTCGTCAATGGTGATATAGTTCACCTTTGCCTTAAACCACTTCTCCTTGCTGCCATCACCGATTAATTCAGCACAGCGTGAACGCTTAATGGTAACAATGTCAGTGATAGTTCCATAAGCAGAAGCCTCTTTTGTTGCAGTTGCCTCAGCCTCTGTGAAAGACAGCGCATCAACTACAAACAGCTCGAGGACTTTTGCCTGAGCACCATTTTCTAAAGTGCGCTCCATACGCACGCCTACTTCAAATAACATCATAGAGAGCCTCCTGTTACATCTTTTTTACACGCAACTTCGTTATTGAAATCGGGGCAAGAGTATACTATACGGTCGTATAGTGTATTAGCATAATCTCGCATGTGTTCCAATTGCTTAGATAGTTGTTCCCTTTCAAATGAATTCATTAAATCAGGAGTATATAAGGCACGTGTTGCTTTCACAATACGTTTATTGAGTTCTGCAAGCTCAAACTTCATTCTGTCTACGTGCGTTTCTGTTAAGGCGTAACCTTTATCAAATACACTTTTAGGAGACCAACTTATATAGCCGTCCTCATATTCAACGAGGTAGCCCATCATGTTTTCGCTATCATCTTTATAGAACTTGCGTCCAATCGCATCTTGCGCAGTATATAAATCACAAGGTTCAGCTTTCACACTTTTGATACAAGCGTATTGTTTTACTTCTTTAGATTTTTCCATCTTTCTACTTGTTTAATTTTTCAACGATTTCTTTACTTGGCTTGAAGCGTACTGACTTGTGTGCAGGAATGGTGATAGGCTTTCCAGTCTTGATATCGTTCACCTTACGTTCTGACTTGTTCACGACAGCGAAAGAGCCGAAGCCACGAAGTTGTACACTTTCGCTCTGAGCGAGTTTCTCTGCAATGACACGTAGTACACCGTCTACGGTCTTGAATGCTGTTGATAGCGTAACCTTTTCAGATACTGCTACCTCTTTTGCTAACATGTTCTTGTTCATGTCAATTTTGATTTGAGTTTTGTTAATAATTTATTTATTGAATACCGCCTGCTTGAGGCTGATAGTGTTTTGATGTTTGCATACAGAACATCTGCTTTCTCCAGTTCAAAGATGATGTTTTTAATATCTGTCTTGCAGAGTTCACACTTCTTCGGTTTTTCCATTGTAACATGGGTTAAGGAACATATCCGTAAGTTGGTCGAAATACATCTTGTCCGTTGGAATATCGTCCGTGGAAGCCATTATCTGATTAGCCACAGACCGTTTATTCTGTATGATGTTATAGAGAGTATGGTCAATAGTTCCACGCCCAATGAGATAGTAACATGTGACATTATCTTTTTGCCCGATACGATGCGCACGGTCTTCACATTGACAACAATCAGAATAGGTCCATGGAAACTCGCAGAACGCAACGTTTGATGAGGCTGTAAGCGTAAGTCCGACACCTGCAGCTTTGATAGAACAGATGATTAACTGAGCTTGCCCTGATTGGAACGCATCAACGGCAGCCTGTTTCATCATCATGCTATCACGACCTGTAACGGTAACCGCCTTTGGAAATGCTTTTTTCAATTCATCTACAATCTCATGCAGAGAGCAGAACAGAATAAGAGGCTTTCCATTTGCAAGAAACGTGCGGCAGAAATCAATAGCCTGTTTTACCTTGCCTTTGGCTGCTATCGAACGTAGCGCCATAAATTTAACAAGAGCTTCCATTCGCATTTTGCGAGCTACCTCATAATCAGTGCACTCTTTATATTCACGCAGATAAGTAGCAAGGTCCTCTGCTGCACAAGCATACTCCTCGCTATTGGATATATCCACATAGAGGTCGGTACGTGTCTTGTCTGGTAACTGTGTGAGCACCTTTGCCTTTTCTCTACGTATCATACAGCGAGAATACAGTTCAGAAGAAAGCTTGTCGAGGTTTTTTACCTCGTCTGGCTCCTGGCTTCTGTTTTCTCTGTTTAAGTCTCCACCGCCATACTCTTGCAAGAAATGTGTGCGTCCTCCGAACTCTGGTAACCTGCCCATGATAGACAATTGTGCGATGAGATCAGCTGGACGATTGACAACAGGAGTACCAGATAGCAAGATGCGATAAGGCTTACCCTCTGCTATGCCTCGTGTGAAGATAGTCTGTTGCGCTGATGGGTCTTTAACCCTGTGGCTTTCGTCAATGATGATAGAGCGAAAGATTTTTATTGCAGGGTTGAATACAACATCTTTCAGTCGGAATGAGCCTTTTTGTTTGATGTCCCAGACAAAGTATTTGCGCAGACTCTCGTAGTTACAAATGGCTACATGGTGCATTTTCATCTTTAGGAGATATGGCCACGTTGTCTGTACGGCATTCTCAAGAACGATCGCTTTCTTATCTGTGAACTTCTCAACCTCACGCTGCCAGTTAATCTTAAGTGATGATGGACAGATAACAAGGCATGGGTAGGCATTTGCTGTATCAACAATGCCGATGCTTTGTAAAGTCTTACCTAAGCCAGGCTCATCCCCAATTAGTAGGCGTTTCATTTCCATTCCAGTCAAGATACCCTCACACTGGTATGGATATGGTTCTATTTTGAGATTATGTTTCAGCTCTTTCATAATGAATAACACCAGTATTTGTATGCTAAATCCTCGTATTTCTCTCTCCCACGGTTATAGACATCATCTCCACGCTTGATAAATTTCTTGAATATGCGGTTATTCTTCTTAGATATAGCATAAATGAAGTCATTATCACTATGGGCAATATCCATATACCAGGCACGGCTACGGTCCCAATCAAAGAACTCTATTGCATCATTGAACTCTGCATCTGTTGAGGCTGCCGTTGTTTTAAGATCTCCTCCGAAGTTAGCAGCCTGTAACCACCAGTCCCACTTACAGCGAGTGTCAAGGGTGAAACAGAATCCACCGTTGTCAAACTCCTGTGCTTTGTTTACCATGAAACGTTGTGTGTCTGCTATTTCCAACACCTTTGCAAGAAATTGGTCATGTCTTGCTTCTGCACGTAAGGCACGTTGCATTTCACGAGCATGTAACCACGTGTCTTCATCTACAGGTTCACCATCTACCAGCTTGTTAATGAAATCAACTCTTGTAGGTTCAGTAATTAAGGCGTCGACAACGCTGCCAAAATAGAAAGCCGCCTCACGGTCGCCATATTGAGGGCGTGGGTAGAGTTGTTCTTTGAGAGCAGTGAGGTCAGAGTTGGAGACCTCACTGCGATTATAGTATTCATCAGGATTACGAGTTGTCATGATTACTTTGCTTTTACTTCATCCTCATATTTGACATGAGGAGAGTTGATAAATTCCGCATTAGCTTTATCGTTTGCGTACTTCTCAACGGCTGTGATTTGCTTCTTGAACATCTTAGTCAAGTCATCCACACTCATATACTGACCGTCTTTGCTCCACCAAAACGAAACGATATTGATGATACCTTCCGCATCAAGAGCAATAACCTTCTTCCTTACAGAAGTTTTTGGAGAATATGCTGGAGTAGATACAGATGCAGAGTTGAAAAGGTCACCCACTTCCTGCGCTTGTGACTGCATTTCCTTTGCAGCCTTAGCTTCATCTTCTTTACGCTTACGCTCTGCTTCAAGTCGTGCAGCCTCAGCAGCTTCCTTTGCTGCAAGCTCCTGCTTCATACGTTCTTGCTCTTCTGCATTGGCTTTTGCCATACGCTCAAGTTCTGCATGCTTTGAATTTAGTGCATCTACGATAGTATCTTTATAGTCACCAATCTCTGTAGTGTATTGTTCGTTGAACTGTGTAAGCAGACGAGACTGAACTCTCGCACGAATGTTTGCTACCTCATCAGTCGTCAACATCTGTGGAACAAGGACTGATAGCGTGAGATGATTGAACAAATCAGCAGGCATAGCTGTAGGATAATCAACAATCTTCACGGACTGCGTATCAAAGTTTTCAAGGGTAAGTGATGTGTTGAGTGTAGTTAGTTCATTGATACGTTGTGTAATGTATCTACTAAACAATTCTCTAAAATCATCCTCTACATCTGTTTCATATTTTGAGAGTGCCTGCTGTTTTTGTAGCTTCATCTCCTCCTCACGTCTACGCTTTTCTTCTTCCTCACGCTTCTTAGCTGCAAACTGATTGCGGAAAGCCTGTATCTGATAAGGTACGTTTCCAGCTTTGGTTGGGTCGATGGAATTCTCCATGCCTGTAAACTCGGTGCGTATCTTGTCAAACAACTTCGTGATTGGTGAACGCTGTTCATTCATCAGCTTTACCGTCTTGCGTGATTTGTCAAGATAGGCTGCACAACGCTGGTCGAGTTCATCGCTCATGCCCTTCTCCTTTATTTCGGAGAGTAATTGGTTGCCTGCATTTGTGCAACGCACTGAGCGCTGTTGGTTTTCATTATAAATTTTTGGTGCGTCTTGTGCTATCATCTGCACATTCTCTTGACGCACGATACCTAATTCTGTACTCATAGTTACTTATATTTTGCGGTTAGAAAACATCATCATTGGCGGCACTTTCAGTGTTAGGCGCTTCAGTAGGATTTACCACAACACCATCAGAAGTGTCTGCAGCAGGTCCGAAATTCTCTTCGGTCTGGATAATCTCACCTGTAGCAGTGTCTACAACCTCGCCAACACCGTAGATGTCATCGGTAATTTCCATTTCCTCGGTTTGTTGAGACTCTAATTGAGTGCCACGACCGATACGTGCCTTTGGATAAGTCTTGAATGCGTGTTTGATGAGCTTCGCAACAAGGAAACCTTTGTCAATTTGACCACCATCAGCGACATACAAGTCATTTGGCTTTCCATTCACATACGCACGAGTATTGTTATCCCATTTGCGATTCTGCTTTTCGCTGTAGCCTTGAAGTCTTTTCCAATCTTCTGGAAGCAAAACTGCATAATCGGTAGAGCCGTCATTGCGTGTAATCTTCATGAAAGCTGCAACAATCTCGTTGGATGTGTGAGGTAGGCGACATGTGTAGTTTACGAACTTGTTACCATTCTGTTCTCCGAACTCGAAACCATCCTCCTTGTACACAATGACAGGGTTATCTGCGTGACGTATCTGACCACAACGAGCACGGAGGACAAGTTCGCCATAGCCTGATACTGTGAGAACGCACTGTGTAACGTACAAGTTTTTTCCATCTTGTCCTTTGCCGACATTAACGGAGCGTGAAAGCAGGTATGCTTGTGCTCGTATCCCAGGCTCAACGCTCAATCCTGATATTGCTACATCAAGGAATGATGTAAAGATAGAAAACTTGCTACACTTAGTGCGCAGGTCTTCCTTTTCACAAATTAAGCTATTGAAGAACCTGCTTTCACGCTCGTAGGCAGCATCACCGCTAATGCCTGTAGTGTTTGCCCACATCGTGTCATAGATTTGTACGAATTTCTCTCGTACTCTGTCGTCTGTAATAATCTCTGTAGATTTCAGAGAATTAATTTCTTCGACTGTAAGATTAATTTTGCTCATAATTTTTATTTTAGAAATGAATATTTTATTTATTGTTATAAATCTCTTCTCTCCAGTTTGGGTTATTCTTGGCATACCGTATAACAAATTCCATTCTTTTTTTTATTCTGGATAGCCCTGTATCTTCTTCTGTTTGTTTCATATATTTATTTCTTGAAGAATTCGGAAAACTTTTTTCCTCCGTATTCATTTTCTGTAAGAGTAATCATTTCCTGCACGGTATACTTCTCTTTATGTGGTTTTGGAAGTCTGTTCTCTATGTAGTCTCTTGTCCCAGCTGCACATGCTCCTGTGATAGTCCTATATGCAGCAATAGCCTCTTCATAGGTTAGTGTGTCATCTAAAGACATGTTCTTGTACACCGAGGTGTCTCGGTCGTTAATTTTGAAGATAAGGTCTGCACGTGCATCTTGGAGTGTACTGCCGTGCGCCCAGTGATTTTCTCCATCTGTTACAAGATAGAGCTGTTCTCTACTATTGAGTTTATGAACACGATATACATTCCCGTGATGTGAGTCAATAGCTGTAAACATATCATCAACCTTGATATAGCTTCTGTCATTCCATTTCCAGAAGATAGGTATATTTGAAACTCTGTTTATTGCAGCTATTGCCTTAGAAGAAAGATTCTTATTTACTTTTATTTCATCTGTGATACCTGTGCCTCTTAGGTCGAGAGAGCCACCCACCGTTAGATTGTTGGGTAGTGCTGTAATACCTGTGCCTCTTAGGTAAAGAGAGCCACTGTAAAACGGCTTACCATTTTCAACAACGAGATTAACACCCGTCTCTTTTCTAAACTTTTCAATTTCTTGTTTCATAGTTGAATTTATTTTGTTTTGTTCTAAAAATAGTCCTGTTCTGTTCGTTGGAGTAACCGAAGTTGGGCCGTTTCGTACTCCGTCTTACCTGGTCGTACATAAGGCTGTATCTTTCCTACTCTTCGCCAGCGTTCTACATTTTTTCGTCCGAACATTTTGTACGCTTGTCTTGTTGAAACAAGCTCGGGATCGTCCTTGTCTTCATGCAGCATCTTAACGATATTTGCCGATAGGTCCCGAAGAAATGTGCGGTAACTGACGGTTTTGTCTGTGAAGTTAATATGTAGGCTCATATTATTCTTCTTCGTTAGCAAGCTCCATTAATTCAGGTATCTTGCCTCTGCTATCCCAATATTTACCAAGACGGAAAGATATATAACCTAAAAGGAAACCCACAAGTTTAGTAGTAAACAGTAGATAGAGGTTTTCGCAATCAGAGGCTAAGAGGATTGTTACCACCATTGCCAATATTACTAATACATTGATACGCCAGTTAAGGTGGATTTTAAAAAACTTATTCATAGTTATTATTTTTTGTTTATACAGATAGGAGAATGCATGTGTTCAACATACTTATTGAATAGTTTGCAGTAGCGGCCATTGATGCCGTTATGTGCATTGGAACAAGACTTACAAGAGTTTGGCATGATACTATTCTGCTCGTTCAACATAGATAAGCCGTTCGCCTACTTCCATACGAGTACTTCGCTTTCCACCAAACAAAGCGTTTGCTTTGCTTGCTTGTGCTCGCACGGTGTCCATCCACTCAATGGGGAAACTGATTGACTCGCCAATTTCTAAAGCCTTGATACGAGACATCACATTTTTGCGTTTTGATTGCACTTTTTCTGCCATTTCTTTTGCTTTATAATTATTAATGTTTAACTTTATGATGCAAAGGTAATCAAATAAGATTATATTAATCAATAATGATTAATTTTATAACATTTATTAACTTATTAGCGATTGGTTAAATCAAAATAGATTATGAAGATAAATAAGGTTAATATTGGGCTGATAATTGAGCAGCGTCTAAATGAACTCAATATGTCCAAGGCTGAATTTGGAAGACTCATAGGTATTCCGCAGCAAAACGTGAATCGAATTCTTACACGAGTAAGTATTGATACAGATAAATTAATTGAGATAAGTGAAGTTTTGCAGTATAATTTCTTTAAAGAATATTTTGATGATTCTGCTATTATCTCAGCAGACCGTGGAAGCATTGCAGCTGGTGGGAGTATCACGGGCCCTACTACTACGATAGGAGAGGTTGCAAAGTCTACTATAACTAACAATTATGGAGAAAGCTGCAGTGATGGCAAGCCGTCACCAATAGTACAGACATTGACTGAAAGTGTTGCCACTTTGACAAGAGAATTGGAAACAAGCCAGGAACAAAAAAGCAGATTGATTGGAATTATAGAAAAGTTAACCAATGCGTAACCAAAAGACAATTATTGGGTTTATATTGTATAACGTATTTATGTACGTTCTCTGCCTTATCCTCTCAGCATTTTTTTCAGGTATCCACTGGTTGATTTATGGAAATGTAACTTTAATACATTTCTTTGGGGGTGCTTTGGGAATTTATCTATTTTGGTTAATATTGACTATTCGTAGAACAAAAAGATTTTTTAGAGAATGGAAAGAGACAAGGAACTTGAAAAATTGAAACTTCTGATGAACGCCATGCGTTCAAATGATATGATGGAGCCACTGGAGTGGGAGCAAGAACTACGAGAGGGAGCGTGGCTTTTACTTCATAATGAACCAGGGCTTGACAGAGAGGAGTGGAAACGAGAACTTATAAGCCAATACCCGACCGAGGTTGTTGATACTTTCGGAACAGACCCAGCGGAGGCTTATGCTACAATGGATGACTGGTGGGAGAGCGAGACATACGAGGATGAGAATACAGGGCTGTGCGAAACCTATCAAGGCTGGTCGCTCATCTTTGCCAACGAGAAATCAGTCATGGTTTTTGATGAACTTTCAAGGCTCAAACTTAAATTAAGCCGTTTAGGGCTGTTAAAAAATCTCGGATGATAAGTTGTGTGAAAAGTGAAATAAAACGCAGCCAGTGCAAAATAAAGTGCCAAATAAGCCATTTTGCCATTATGGGCTGCGAGTAACAAAATAAGGGTGGAGAAATAAAAATCAGTTTAAAAATATAATGGCATACCAAGAAAGCTGAAAGAGCCTATATATTGCTTAATCTTGCTGCGGCACAAGCAGCAGTGGAAGAAATGAAGTAATTTCTTAGAAATATATTTTTAGGCGGTATACCATGTTTTTATGTAGGTATACCGCCTATTTCTTATGGTTTATAAATGTATATCTAAAAGAGGTAGAGTCTTTACCTTTCGCTCTCATTTCTAATTTACTAAGTTCTTTACAACAATCTTACTTTATACCAATATGCAATTTATTAAATCAGTATTTATAGCACTTGCATTGTTCTCTACGATAGGAGGAACGACTGCTTCTACAAAGAGAAATACGGATATCCAGTCTGGAACGGTTTACATTTGTACGGGTCCAAAGGCAAGAAAGTATCATTCAAGCCCAAATTGCCGTGGTCTTAATAGATGCTCTGGCAGTATAAAAAGCCTTTCTGTGAGTGCAGCAAAGTCAAAAGGCTTTAGTCCATGCAGAATTTGTTATAGATAGTTTGTTTATAAGCTATGTTTTAATACACGGCAAGAAGTATGTAATATGCAATCTTGAACCTTTATAGTTAAGTGTAAAGCAACGCTTTTTTATCTTTGTTCTCTATTATTTCATTGCTTCTTTTTACTATGAGTAGAAGGTTCTTATTGCTTTCACTAAGGTTAAATGTATGAATAGAATTATTTTTGTTCGAGAAGAAATATTAATCTTGCTAACGTAAGAGATGGGTGCGTCTAATAATTCTGTTTATATGTTGTTCTTTGAGTAATAAAAAGTTGTTAGCTCTTTTAAAAATGTAACGATATAACTATAGTATTTTTAATTTCATTTTGCTGTCACTTTTAACACTTCATGTAAACGTGCTACAAATCAGTAGGTTATAAGCTATTCTCTTGTGACACGAGTGACAGGAACTTTCATATTGAGGATTTATTTTATTGTAGAAAATCAGAGATATTGGAATGAATGTGGGAAAGGCGTATTCTAAAACGGATTCGTTCTTGGCAGTAAGGAGTTTAGAGGTGTTTTCACAGTTACGGCACATCTTATTTTTTCTCCATAGTGGGTGAGCCACAATAGCCCTTTTTATCATGTCATATCATCGTGCGGATACTCAGCACCAATGGTGCGGACGGTGAACACCAATAGTGCGGACCGTTATGACACATAGAATCACTAAGGATAATAAAACATGTTGGTCACGAATAAGCCTCAAGGAGAAT
>ENA-OWLX01000051-OWLX01000051.1-metagenome-genome-assembly--contig:-NODE-51-length-33234-cov-11.470358_pt1 | contig 33234 bp, 47 predicted proteins | sample MGYA00245351_ERZ651106 | MGnify/ENA primary metagenome ERZ651106 (study PRJEB26857, sample SAMEA4031768) | metagenome | biome: human; feature: oral; material: saliva | place: Philippines | collected 2014... | reverse complement strand
AACGCGAAACCGAGCTAGCCAAACGCGAGACTGAACTGGCCATTCGAGAAAATAGGAACTACGCCATTGAAGAACTCCGCAAAAAGAACATCCCAGCAAGCCTCGTGAAATACATCGCAACTGCCGACAAGGACGAAACGGACGACAATATCGCCGCCTTTGAAGAAGACTGGAGTAACGCACTATCAGAAGCAATCAAAGACGCCGCAAAAGGCACAGCGCCACGCGATAATCGCTCCGCAGAGGACAAGGCAGCCACAACGAAATTCTCAGGCACGCAGGTACTCTAATAGAAAGGAAATACTATGGCACGAACAGACGCCAAGAGCATTAACGTCGACAGCACTACCCTCGATAAATTGGCAGAACGCTACGACGAAGTCATCAAAAACATCCAAGTTGGTGCACTCTCTACCCAACTCAAAAACAAGAACCTAAGTGGCGACCCACGTGCAGGTTCAGTCGAAGTTTCTCGCTTCGCAAACAGCACCTCCAAAGCCTACGGCACCGCACGTACTGCTGGTAAAGGCGAAAAGATGCTAAACTCCGGCAAGGTAACCGTCAATATCGACCAAGACAAAGAAATCGTCACCGAAATCGAGATGAAAGACTTGCGCTTCAGAGGTTTAGCAGACTTGATGGGCGACCGCACCAAGAACCATAAAGACGTAGTCGTAACCGACCTCGACACCGCATTCTTCGCAGAAGCTAAGAACGCCTCTACCGAAGTCACCGTTACCGGTGCTACCAAGATGGCAGAAGTGGTGGACGCTATCATCGAAAAAATCACCAACGTAAAGAACGCATGGGTGAACGGCGTGAACCGCAACGAAGTCGCTATCGCTATGGACTCTGCTGCTTACGACAAATTACTTCGCGAACACGACTTCAGCCCAGTCAACGAAAACACCATTCAAGCTGGCCGTATGGGTAAATTCCATGGCGTAGCCGTTTACGAAAACATCCGCCAGGATGCCGCAGTTCTCGGTCAACGTATCGAATCAATCGCACAACCAGTCGTGATTGACGAATACACCACCCCAGAACGAATCCCACTGTCCAACGCTTGGGCAACTTCCCTCTTTTACAGCTACGGTACCAAAGCTGTCACCCCAGACTTAATGTTTAAGGTGACCACTGTCCCAGCAACAGTAAAATAGCCAGCAAACCCTAAGCCCCGGAGGGTATAATACCGGGGCTTCAAAGGATACATCATGACAAGAGAAGAACAAAAGACAATTATCAAAGGGTATGCAAAAAAGCTAAACAGCCTCATCCCGGAAGCCGGAAACGCAACCCTAGATTTTATTGTTGACGAAGTACTCGACCGTGTGATGATTTACTTAAACGCAACCACCGTGAACCAAGTCTTAAACCGCGTTATAGCCCGCATTGTTGTCGGAGTTTATAACAAGGCCAAGGCGGAGGCTGAAAACACTGGCTCAGCAGAGCGAGAGATTAAGTCGATAAGCGACAATGGACAGAGCGTGACATTCGGAGACGAAGCTAAAAGCTATTTAGCTAACGCAGAGGATGAGGCGCTTTTTTCTGGTTTCACGGCAATCCTTAACAGATACAGGGAGGCAGACTGTGGAAATACCGGCGTCCTTCAAAAATAAGATAGCAGGCGTGTTTTACAAAACCCGAATAGAGGTGCGACCAATAACAGAAGTTGCAGACTTAGAGGGAGGCGTAAAAAAAGCACCTGGAGCCACAAGTTCTATTTTTTATGGGAATGCCCAGCCAGTCAGCGCACAGTTGGCTCAATCATTGCTTGGACAGAACATAGAGGCTGAAATTAAAATCACAGCCCCGGGAACCGCTCCAGTTGCCACAGGAACCCTGCTGGCACTTAAAGACGAGATGTACGAGGTCACGGATTACAAACGCTACGATAGCCACACGGAAATCCTCGCTAGGAGGTGGAAAGTAGCATGAGGGTAAAGATGGAGGTCTTGGGCGAAATGAATGTCCTAGCCCACATCAGCGCCCCTAGCAACTACAATCGCCTGCGAGCATTTCAAAGGGCAGGCCTTAGAGTCGAGCACAACGCCCGCATGAAGTCCCCATATCAAAGCGGACATCTGCGACGCAACATTATCTCAACCGCAACCCAGGATTACGCAGAGATAGGTGTGAGCTTAAACGTGGTGCCTTACGCCTGGTATCAGGAAGCGGGAACCAGTAAAATGCCGGCACATCCGTATCTACGCCCGGGATTAGAATCGAGCCGTGATGAGATTATTGCGGTGTTCAAAGACGAGATAAACAGCACTATAAGGAGAAGCAAATGACGACGATAAAGCAAGAGGTCTACGCACTACTTCAGGCAGCAGCGCCAGCCGGTGTTACCGTAAGGCAATCAAGCCAAGGAGTAACCTCAGTCCTCCCAGCCATTACCTTTATGGGGCTGAATATTTCGAATAACCGCGACTTAAGTGGCGAGATTTATAGCCGAGAAGTAAGCGTCCAAATCGATGTCTGGGCAAAGGACAGCCCGAAAACTTCACAACTCGAAGACATCGTTGAGGAAGCAATGCGAAAATCAGGATGGGGCATGAGCGGGAGCCAAGACGTAGCAGACAGCGACCCCGCAATATATCATAAAATGCTAACCTTTGATACAATCAAAGTATAAACACAAGGAGAATCACCATGGCAGGAATTAAAGCAATTGGGTGTAAGCTTAGCGTGGACACAAGCACGAACGGAACCCCAGTATGGGAACAAATCGCGAACCTAACAACGATTGGCGAAATTGGTCTCGAATCAGAAGAAATCGATGTGACTACACTCGATAGCGCAAACGACTTCAAGGAATACATCGGCGGCGCCAAAGACGGCGGCTCGATTGACCTAGAGGGCAACATCGTAACCGACGCTGGCTTGACTAAGCTCTACGCATTAGCAAACAGCCGTGCAATCAAAAAATTCAAAATCGAATACCCAAAGAAAGGCACAGAAACCACCGCAGCTAACTGGCTGGTCACCGGCTATATTTCTAGCTGTAAAGACGGCGAGAAGACCGTTGACGGTTTATTGACCTTCTCAGCAGGCATTCGCGTTTCAGGCGCCCCAACATTCAATGCAGGAGCCTAACAATTAAATAAAGGAGCAAAAAATGGAAGATAAAGCAAAAGCAAAAGCAGAAGAAAGATTGGCCGGCTTAAGGCTTACAGCAACCCGCCTCGCATTATTTGAGCGCAAAATCGGTAAACCATTGACGAAGATGACCGACAACGACCTAGGTATGGTGTCATTTATAGCAATTTTGGAATGTGCAGGTCTAACCGAAGACGAAATCAACGACACTTATGATGCATTAGGAGCGGAAGACTTCTCCAAGGCATGCGTGGAGGTGTTGATTAACTCTGGACTTTTCAATCAGGCGAAGACTTCGAAGAAAACAGCCCCAGCACCGAAGTCGGCACGATAAAAGAGCCGCCCGAATCCTTCGCTAAATACTGGCAAGACCAAGAAGAAGAGGCAATCTTAATAGGGTTGACGCTAGAAGAATGGTGGAACCTGACCCCCCGAGAGGCGCGGGTCTATTTCCGTGCATTTCGGAAGAAGATGGAGCGCGAGTTCAAAGCCCGCGACACCGAAAACTTCATTCTAGGCAAATACATCATGATGGCATTCAATAACCCGAAGAAATACCCGAAGCAGCCAGTGAGCCAAGAAGTCGATAAAGAACAAGACAACATCCAGGACTCAATGACCGAAGCCGATGAAGCGCGTCTAAACGCCCTGTTTGGCAGTTTCGCCGCCAAATCGAACAAACTAACCTCTACTTCCGAAAAACCGCAGGAAGAGGGCCCAGAAGAAGCCACAGCGCAATTATAATCAAGATAAAGGAGCCAGGATGTCAGACATTAATAAAATCGCAGTAAAAATCACCGGCGATGAGTCCGGGCTTAAAAAGGCGACGAAAGAAGCACAAAAAGACATTAAAGGCGTCAGCCAGTCTGCACTTTCAGTTGGGAACCTGATTAAAGGCAGTGCAATCGGTAGCGCGATAGGCGCCATAATCGCTAAAGGAATTAGTGCGATAAGCCATGAGCTAGACGGCGCGATTGTGCGTTTAGACAGCCTAAAGAACTACAGCAACGTGATGAGTGGACTCGGAGTCGCAGCAGAAGACTCGGAGACGTCAATCGCTTTACTTAAAAAAGGGCTGGAGGGATTACCGACAGATATCGTTGACGCGACCGCGGCCGTTAAAAGGTTGACCGCCACCAACGGAAACATCAAAGCCTCTACCGACATGTTCTTAGCAATGAACAACGCCGTTCTAGCGGGAGGCGGAGCGGAAGAGCAACGCGCTAGTGCAATCGAGCAGTTGACCCAAGCTTATGCCAAAGGCAAACCAGAAATGCAGGACTGGAAAGTCTTGCTGCAAGCCATGCCTGCACAGCTTAAACAAACAGCCCAAGCCATGGGTTACGTGAGCAGTTCCGACCTTTACTCCGCACTACAAAGCGGCAAGGCGAGCATGGATGATTTCATGCTTACCCTGATAAGGCTGAACAAGACCGGAGGCGCGAACTTCGATAGCTTTGCAAAGCAAGCACAAAGCTCTACCGCAGGCGTTGGCACTGCAATGTTGTCCTTAAAATACACTATTCAAAATGGCCTGGCCACAGTCATAAACGAGATTGGACAATCCAATATCGCCGGGATTTTTAATGGGATTGGCAGCGCAATCGCAACCGCGGCAAACTACGTAGCAGCCTTTGTTCGAATTATTAAAGAAGCCGTAGCGTGGCTTGGTGCACTTTTTGGCTTTGGCGGTAGCGGAAGCACCTCAGGTATCGTAAAAGCCACGGAGGGAGCTGGTAAAGCCCTAGCGGGAGGCGCAAACGCCGCTTCGGGCATTTCGAGCGGATTAAAAGACGCCACAGGAAGCGCCAAGAAGCTTCAGAAGCAACTCGCAAAGTTTGATGAGATGAATGTGCTCCAAGAAAAAGAAACGGCTGGCGGAAGCGCTGGTGCAGGCTCTGGCGGTGCAGGAGGGGCAAGCCCGGCCGTTATGAACTACGAATGGGACACCAGCGGGTTGTCTAAGGCGGAAGATAAAATCGCGGAAATCGCAGGTAAAATTAAAGCATTCTTTGCGGAAGCATTTGGTGAGTGGGACTTCGAAAAAATCGGCAAATCAATACAAAAGTTTGCGAGCCAAGTCAAGAAGTTCCTCGAGCCAATCGGCAAAATTCTAAGCGACATTTGGAAGAAATACCTATCGCCATTCATTAACTGGGCGGGCAATACTCTTCTGCCGGCATTTCTGAACACAGTAGGAGGCGCACTTGAATTTCTAGGCGCACTAATCGGAAATCTTTGGAGTACCGTCCTAGAGCCATTTATTACGAATTTTCTAGCCCCAATCGCAGCATTCACCGGAGGCGTGATTGTGTCGGTGTTAAACGCCATAGGGGACGCCTTGAGCTGGATTGCAAAACAACAACCAATTGTAAGTTTCATCACAGACTTTGCCGTAGCCATAGGAGTGGCATCGGCTGCGCTTTTCGCATACAACGCCATAGCGGTAATCGTTAATGGAACCCTCGGGGCGCTTGGCGCAGAGCTTGCGGTGATGCCAGGCTTAATGACGAATACAGCCGTAGGTATGGCCGGCATTTCAGCAGGGACTACGGCATTCCATGGTGCCGCCTCGTTAGCTACAGTTGCTGGAAACGCCCTAAATGGAGCCTTTACTTTCTTAACCAGCACAGCCGGAATGGTTACCCTAGCCATTGGGGAAGCGGTGGCAGTCTTTGAATTGGTGAAGTCCGCCATAGAGATTGCAGATGTAGTCGCAACGAATTACAGAAGCCAGCAAGACCTCCTCGCGGAAGCTACAGGGCGAGCAGCTCGAGCAAGCCGAGACCAGAAGATGGCGATAGACGAAGTACAAGACTCACAATTAGCAGCCAATGATGCAGAGCTGAGGCTCTTGGAACTTACCCAAGATGCGACAAAGAAGCGCGAAAAATATAAAAACATGCTCGACTCTGGAAAATATAGCCAGGAAGAATTAACCAAGGCGCATCTGGAAGCAGAAATCGCCGAGGGCAGGCTTCAAGCACAGATGAAGACACTTAGTAACAAAGTGACCGCTGCCGCAGGCGCGCAAGATAAATATCATGACGCGGTCATGCGTGAGGTTTCTGCAACCTTTGAAGCCGAACAACGCGAGAAAGTGATGAAAGGCAACTACGACTCTGTATATGAATCTCTTCTCGATTTGACAAAAGGAACTCATACATTCGCATTGAAGAGCGGAGAGAGCTATACCTTAACAGCCGAAGAAGCCAAAGCAATGTCTGCAAATATTCTCGACTCGCTAGATAAAAGCAACACGGGCTTTTCTGGCTGGATTGACGAAACCGAGAAGCTCGGCCACAAAATCCGTGAAACGTTCCACTCAATCCGTGACGAAGCATTCAATACCTGGAGTAAGATGGAACCAGCTGGCAATAACTTCGACAATGGCGTAGCCCGTGGTATTTTGAATAACAGATGGGTGGTAGAAAACGCAGCCCGCGAACTTGCGAACGCCGGCAAGGTTGCATACAACAAAGCACTTCAAATTCATTCTCCATCGCGAGTCATGGCGAAAGCCGGTGGCTTCTTTGCAGAGGGCGTAAGCAAGGGTATCGCTTCCGAAACTGGTAACCTAGAACAGAGCGCACGAAACCTCGGCGTCGCAATGGTCTCAGCGTTCGACCGCGCGCCTAAATTCGCAGAGCTTGGCACCGCTGATATTTCTGATGAGTTCAGCAAAATGACTGCAAAAGCACAAGCAACCGTGGACGTTCAGAACTCGACCACAAACAATGCCATAGACAGCTTAGCGACCGCAATCACGAGACTAGCTAACCAAGACAACCACGTCACGGTTAAAATCGGCGAAGATACCATCATCGAGAAAGTGATTGACGGCATTAACGGCAGAACTTCGCTCACAGGGCGCAATGCTATAATCGTATAAAGGAGACGCTAATGGCTATACAGCAAAAACTACTCAAGATTAACGGCACCGCGATAGATAGACTTGTAGATTACGAAATCGAGTGGGCAAAACTATGGAAAGACGCAGACCGCAACATGGAGGGCGAGGTGAGAGCCACTTTGGTGGGTTTATTCCCGAAGATTAAATGCAAGACCCGAAACGCCATATCGAGAGCCGAAGTGGCCACACTGGGGAATCTCTTAAACTTGCCATTTTTAAGCGTCGAGTACTACGACCCTCTAAAAAACACGACTGTGACCGCTAAATACTACTCCAGCGACTTCAGCACCAAGCTTCAGGAACGAACCCGCGAACTTTTTTATGAGGTAAGTTTTAATCTAATCCCAATAAGCAGGAGAGCCTAGAATGATTGGAGTTTCAGACCGCTACAAAGCCAATATGGTAGCCCCAGTGAAGTCCGTTAAGGTCAAGCTGGTAGAGGTTGTGCCGGAGGGCCAAACCCCGCTTGAATTAAAGTCCGGAGACAGCCTAGTCTCTGCGAAAATTACCGCCGTGGGCGAGTTTCTAGGCACGGGAGCTAAACAACTAAACGCCGTCTTAATCGGTGAATTTAATCAACTGCAGAGCAAGACATTCAAGGCCTTTATTGGTATTGAAGACCCAACCACTAATGAAACCGACTGGGCGTGTCAGGGCGATTTCCGCGTGGAGACCGCGAACCTAAGCATTGAGAAAGGCACGACCGAACTTGTAGCCTACGACGCCATGACAAGGGCGTATAAAACAGAGTACGCTAATTCCCTGTTATCTTTCCCTTGCACCATCAAAAACCTAATCGAGCAGGTCGCCGGCGTCTTTGGACTAGAGCTAGACCAAGCCGAGATAGCCAAGCTCCCGAATATCAACTACACAGTAAAGCAAGACCCATACAGGAAGATTAAGGGCGCTACATATAGGCAGATACTAGACGAGCTAGCCCAAGCGACCGGTTCCACGGTGATTATTTCCTGCGGGAAGCTCTTATTTAAGCCATACGCCGAACCAGTAAACTCAATAGACACAAACAACATGCTGACGTTTAAGGTCGGCGAGAAATGGGGAGTGCCAACCAAGCTAGCCATAGCGAGAGAGCCACAGGAAGACAACACCATGCTCGAAGACCGCGAGCTTGAGAATTTGCCAACAACGAAGAATATACTGCCAGTTCCGACATCGGGAACCTACCAATCAAATGGATTTACTATAACCTACAACGGAGACGGTAGCTTGACCTGTAAAGGCACAGTGGACACCAACGGAAACCACATATGGTGCAACTACATGTCCTATACGAAACTCAAGCTAGAGAGGTCAGCGTATTTATTTACAGTAGATAAGCCAAACCTAGGACTCCAAAACATTAGGTTTCAGGACAAAAGCGCGAAGCTATACAACACGGTAATAACTAGAATGAACAGCGGGGCTTTTTTCAATGCCACCTATGTAGATTTAATTCAAGTCTATATGTACCAAGAGGGGCGCCATTTCGAGTTCACGAAGCCAAAAGAAATAAACGAGACATACAAGTTTGCTTTCTATAAGCTAGGCTTTAATCCATTTGGGAAGTTTAATGACCTATTAACATCAGATGAACTTGAGGTTGTATTTAATGGTTATGACGAGCCTCTTATGACCCCTAATGGCATGACTATAACCAAGAGCGACTCAGACAAACGCATTGTAATTGACGGCAAACCAACAGGCTCTTGGCAACTAATTATGAATAAGAACACCACGCAAATGGACGAGGTTTTGGAAGACGGGGCATTATACTTTTATTCAGTCGAGGGCGACACTAATTTGTGTGGTTCGAATTACGTAATTATAGACAAAGCTACTGGCAAGCAATTCTTCGCTGGTGGAGCTTCGGCATTATTTAGGGTAGATAAAAGCAAATATCAATATAGGTGGTATTTCGAGACCAAGAACATAAACCTATGGAATAATGCTACCAGCGAGCCAAGAAAGTACGCATTTGCTTTATTCAAGCTAAAAAACAAGTATGAATATGAACAACTGCAAACGAACGGCTCCAAAGACATTAAGCTGGTAAACAACGAACTACTCGACGACGACCGCCAAGCCTTAATCCAACCACTGTTCGACGCTCTGATTAAACCCGCGAACATCAAAATGGATGAACTCGAAATTAAAACCGAGGGGCATGGCATTTATGAAGTCGGAGACAACATCACCTGCAAGGTAAACGACGAAACTTATAACCTTAACGTGAGCGAGACGAGACTGGAGCTTTCAGGTGGCATTAAAGAGACCCTAATCTGCAGACCGCCCAAATTCAATGCCACAGACCGCACCACGGCCGGTGGAATTAAACAGACCATCTACAACACAGAACTAAAGACCGACCGCCAACAGCAAGAGATTACAGCCGTAGTGAGCAAGCAGGAGAAATCCGAACAATACAACCTCGAGCAGTTCACACAGGTCAAGCAAGACATTCACAACATCACTCAGACCGTGCAGGTGGTAGGTGGCGGAAACTTAATCAAGAACTCCGTAGGTTATGGCATAGACGGACAGAAGAACCTAGTTAACTGGGATTACAACCACGACACCGCCAAAATTACTTCGGAAACTAGCCCCGCGTCTATCACTGTCGGAGCGCTTTCCGGCAACCAAATAAACCTCACAGCCTCGACAATGAGCCAAAGGATTTATGTGAAGAGTGCCGAACCGCACACCTTAACCGCAAGGGTATCAAAAGGCATAGTAGGGTCAGGTAAGATTGAGCTAATAAGCGACCTAGACCATTACGTTATTAACTTAGAAGACCAGAAGAGCTACCACTGGGATGAGGTGGCGTTGGCCTTTACTCCGAAGATGGGATGGCTAGACGTAAAGATTACCGCAGACGCCAACTCAACCTTTAGCATTACAGACCTAATGCTAGCCGGAGGCGACACCAAACAACCTTGGAGACAAAGCGCAGGGGAGATTTACAACACACAGGTGAGCCTTGACGCCAATGGTATTCAGGTGAGAAGCTCCGTCTATTCAGGTGATTATGTGGAAATTACACCACTAGAGTTCTCCGGTTATTCGACAGCCGGCGGGCAGAAGCGCAAAGTGTTCACTCTTAACCGAGACACTACCGAAGTCGAAAAAATAAAAGTAAGGACGCAAATCGATATGCCACCGATTAAAATCGTGCCGTTTCAGGGCGACCAAAATCAGGGCTGGGCGTTTGTGCCGAATATGTAAAGGAGAATAAGAAATGGCAGTTACAAGTGGTAGTTTCCAAATGAGCGCGAGCGGGTACACTACGACCGTTGGCTGGAACATCGCAAGGCAAGATGTGGCCGGCAATTACACAGTGATTAACTGGTGGTTCGACGCTAACTGGGCAGGCACAAGTTCGGTATTAAGCACGCAGTCCGCGATTTGGATTGCCGGAACTGAAGTTCACCGCCACCCATACAACACGGGACGCTACATGAGAGGTGGAAGAATCGCCGGCGGACAATTCACGCTTTACCATAACGAGAACGGAGATTGTAGCTTTGGCATTGGCGCTGAGATGGCCGTTTACACCTACGCCGTGAACGCAAGAGGCAACGGTTGGTGGGAGTTGCCACGAATTGCTCGCTATGTGCAGATTACAAGCTGTGGCGATATTCACGACGACCAAAATCCATGGGTGAACTACAACAACCCAGCAGGTGTTAAGACGATAGGTTGGCTAGAGTTTGTAAAGAACGGTCAGCTACTGGCAGGCGATAACGGAAGCACAAGACTAGCATATAGGGAAAACTTAACCCCTAATTATGTATTTGAATTAACCCAAGCCGAGCGAGACCAGCTATTAAAGCTCTGTAAGAACGACCCACAGATGACATTACGCTACGTGGTGCATGGCAATAACGCACCAGACGGCATACACGCAATAGCAGACAGAGCCTATAAGGTCATAAACGCAGAGCCAGTATTCAAAACATTCGAGTGTAAAGACACCAACACCAAGTCCGTGGCGATTACGGGAGACAATCAAAAATACATTGGAGACGCCTCGGAGATTGAAATTAAAGTGCCCAAAGCCGACAAGGCAGTAGGAAAGAAGAACGCCGAAATAAAGAGCTACATCTTCAAGTTCCTAGGCGTGGAACTAACTAAGCCATACTCTGACACAGAAGACGTTGTGGTGAAAGGCAAAATCCCGAACACGACCAGCGGTGCGACCGTTTCAGTTACAGCCATAGACAGCCGTGGGAAAAGAACTGAGGTGGTCAAGAATATAGATGTAATTCCCTACAAGGCGCCTAGCCTCGCGATTAGCGGAGCGAGAAACAATGGGTTCGATAAAAATACCACCATTAAAATTTCGGGAACCTTCTCGCAAATCCTAGTGGACGGAGCGGAGAAAAACAAGATAAGCCTAACAGACGGCGTTCAGTACCGACACAAAGCCACTAGCACGACCACATGGAGTCAGTGGTTCAGCCGGCCATGCACGATTAGCGACGGCAGGGTAAACGTTGCGAACTTCACGCTCGAATTAGATAGCGCACAAAATCACGACATTGAAGTTAAGCTAACGGATGTGCTAAGCACCGCGAACGAAACCACACAAATCTCGGCTGGTTCCCCACTCTTCTTCGTAGGCACAGATGGACGGGTTACGATTGGAGATGTGCCGAGAAAAGCGAAGCCGAACGGCAAGAAAGGACAGCTGGAGGTTAACGGCGATGCCTACGCGAACGGAAATAAACTGCTAGAGGCGGTGATAAACAGCATTGACCCGAAGTTCGTGAAATCTGTTAAGAACGACAACAATGGCTGGGCTGAAATCCCAATCAATAACGAATACTCGTTGTATATAACCAGCAAGCGAAAAACACACTCTATTACTTTCGGGCCCGATGGCTGGGGCTATTTGGATAACAGCATCTATCCACTTCCGAAAAATATCGATATCTTGGGCGGCGCAATTTCGGGAATTGGCGGAGACAGCGCAATCGATGTGTGCTTTAATGTTGGAACTGCAATCGTCTCGACATGGCGAAACAAATATAAAGGTTCGGTTATTACAGAAATCTACTGGGGCGGATTTATTATCGGGAAAAAGAACGCGTAGCGTGTTAAATTTTTACTTATAAAGTCTAATATATAAGAAGCAACAACCACGAAGCAAATTAACAGAGGTGAAATAGCATTTTTTCTTAAATCCGTGAAGCAAGAACGTTATATCTTCCAGACAAACAGACTATAAAGCTAACAGAGACAGCTAAGCTTTATAGCACTTTATAGTAGATTTCGCCAGGACGTGCTAAAATAAGAACGTAGCAAGCTATAACTTGCGTATTAGCGAAGCGAAAGCCATGCCCCCAGACACGTGGCGAGGGTATGGTGAGGAAAGTGCCGTCCGCAAGGCGGTGCTTTTTATTTGTGCTAGAATTAAGGCACAAAGGAGCGTAGTACAACGGCAGTATAGCGGTCTCCAAAACCGCAGACCATGGTTCGACTCCATGCGCTTTTGCCACACATTAAGATACGCAAGCCGAACGAACGATTTAGCACTTGACTCCAGCCCGCATTCAAGTAAGAATAAGAATAGCTAGGCGGGAGCCCAACCATAAACCGCCAAGCTTTACAAAGCACGGAGGTAATGCTAGAATAAGGACGGTTGGAGCTTCCGCAAAAAAGAAGACTCTTTTGAATTACCTCCCTAAAACGGAGGTAATTTTTATGTCTTGAAAACCACTAAAAACACAAAAGAATATTGCTTGCTATGTTTTAGCTAAGGAATATCATGAAAGTAGATTAAATGGAGGAAACCAAATGCAAGAAAGCATAGACCCGAACAACCCAACCAAACAATACACGGGAGTTTGGATACCAAAGCACATTATTGAGTGCGAAGAACTAAGTCCGCTCGAAAAAATATGCTACGGCGAAATAAGGAATTTCGATGAATGTAACGCCAGCAACGCATGGTTCGCAAAACAGCTTAATGTACATGAGAGCTCAGCTATAAAAGCTATACAGCACTTGATTAAGCTAGGGTTCGTAGAGAAGCTAGGATTTGATGGCCGAACTAGAACAATAAGAGCTAGAAACCAATTGAATAAGGAAAAATAGAGATGAACCAAGTTTTTGATAAAGGAAGAGTGAAAAATGAAACTATATAAACAAAGCGGTAAAAGTGGTTTTGAGCAAGTTCCAAACGAGCTGATACGGACGGCAAGTTTTAAGGCGATAGGGCTCTGGGCGTTTATGGCGCAATTGCCAGACGACTGGAATTTTAGCATAACAGGATTATCGCAGATAAGAAATGAGGGGAAAGACGCCATCAGAAGCGGGATACAGGAGCTGGAAGAGAAAGGATGGCTGAAGCGTCATCAAGTAAGGAACGAGAATGGTCAATACGTAGGGTACGACTACGAAATACTCTGGCATAAAGAAGCTCCAACGACGAAAGAACCATTGGCGGAAAAGCCCACGGCGGAAAGGCCCACACAATATAATACCGAAAGAATAACAGACCGAACGAACAACAGACTTAATCAAAATAAGAATACTTATGTAGCACCTGCTACGCAGGAGCCACTAGCACCAGAAGCTTTAGAACTTGCTGACTTATTAAAAGAAAAGATTTTGAAAAACCAACCAACTGCGAAGATTGATAAGAACTACCAGAAAAACTGGGCAAAGGACATCGAGAAAGCTCACCGGATAGACGGCAGAAGCTGGAACCAATTAAGAGGAGCTATAACCTACGCACAGGATTACAGCGACTTTTGGGGAGTGAACATTCGGAGCGGAGCTAAACTAAGAAAGCACTACGACCGCCTAGAAGCCGATATAAGGCGCGATTACAATAGAAGAGGCACAATTACACTACCTGGCCCCGAAAACGCCTGTAACGAGACGCTGTGCGATTTAGAGCCACCTTTTTAATGGGACATTGAAGCATAAAACAAGAAAGGAGTCATAAAATGAACAAAACACCTGCAAAAACGGGCAAGCTAGACCAGAAAGGGGACTTGGTAATTGCCGAGAGAGAAACCGAAGAAGCCCTATACAAGACCGTGAAGTACGGAGTGATAAAGCTGATAGGCGACCCGAACGAACACCGAGTAAGCTACCAAAGCATTAAAATGCTTGTCGATAAACCGCCCCTATTTAATGGAGATGTAATCATCCCGGAGCTACACTTAAAAACACCAATAAACAGGGTAATCTTCCAGCAAATTCGAGAAGAAGAACAAAAGGTCGTGAAGAACTTTGCTAAACTCCCTACAGGCATAGTGCTGCTAGACCTCGAAAAAGACGAAATCATCGGCCGGGAAGATTTGAAGACCAGGAAGAAATGGCGAGAAGCCATAGCTCACTACCAACAAGGAGCGGACGGCAAAGAGTTTTATATCGCCAAGCACCAGCTGAAGCGCTGCCTGTACCTACGAAAAGAGGAGGGAGAGAGTGAGTTTTACGCCCCGACGGTCTATCGAATCGAGAAATACGGGATTGAGCAAACATTTTAATTGAATAGGACTGATGCCATGCGTCTAAATACCCCGAATTTCGCATTGTGAGACGTTTTGAGAGCTTTTGGCACGTTAGACACAAAAATACCCGTCTAAAACCAAAGACGCGCTAAAAACGCCCTGTATGGCGGAATTTAACAAAAGCACGGTATACCGGGCATAATTGAGGCACGCTCTGTCAAGGCTTATGAACTAACGCCAGAGCGCCCGCAGGTTTGAGGCGCCTTGGGCCTGTCAAGAGAGAATACCGCTCATAAGGCGGTGTTTTCTTTTTCTTAAAAGGTGTAAAATAACTGTTGACTTCCAAACGCAAGCGGTGGTATAATAAAGAACAACAAGGCAACACAAAGACCGCGGCCCGGCGGTAGAAAAGGATAACAAAATGAGGATAACGGCAAGAGACCTAGCGGAACTTGGCACAGGCACAATTGAGCGCGAACCAAGAATAACCCTGCGAGGAAACACGGTAATCTTGGAGACTCGAGAACCGGACGGCAGGATTAAAAAGCACTACCACCACTACAAAACCCGCGAAAGGGCGGAGGCACAATACGAATGGTGGCGCAGCGAATACACCGCAGGCGACCGCGACTAAAAACCAGCCCGAGAACGAAAACTCGGGCGGTTTTCATTTTAGGGCTTGACATTAAATGCAAGCGGAGTATAATAGGAAGTACAAAGGCAACAATAACGCGGGAAGCCTTACCGCAAGAAAGAGGAAACCATGAACAACATTACACTAAACCTAACCGAAGCAGAACTAAGCATTTTGAAACACGCCATTGCAAGCCTCGCCGACAAAACGGATAGCCCGGTAGAAGAAGAAGCCCTCAACAAGGTCTACATCCAACTAACAGCGGCCTAAGATGAAAAAGCAACAGGGGCTCACCAGAGCCCCCTCAAGGACTTAAAACACAAGCGAATAATAAAAGAGGAAACAATCATGACACAATACACCCACACGAACCGAAAAGGAACCTGGAACCTTTGGGAGGAAACCGTGGATTTAGCAAGCGGAGAGAAAGCCACAGTGCAATACTTTTTATTAGCAGGCAGAACCCCACGCACTACAGCTCGAGCCGCCGAGGCCGTTATGGCAGGACACGAAATCCACGAAATCGGAAAAAACAAGACCCCGGTAGTTTCGAGAACCGTAACCAAGGAGGGCTCGAAATGAAATCCTATCTAAAACCTCGCGTACCCGAGCATGAATTTAGTAACTTTGGTTTCCGCAAATGCAAAGGCAAATACGGAAGATACGGCTGCTATTACATGCTTGTCCGCGCAGACGATAAGATGATATTCGCAAGCAAAGAAATCCTCACAGTGTTGGATTTTTCGAACGACGACCCGAGAATCCACAAAAACCGAAGATATCTAAAAACCGAGGGGAACTCCTACTGTGTGATTAAAGACTTAACAGAAAAAGGATTTTTTGAGGAGGACAAATAATGGACAAACTAATGGAACTTTACAACATGGAAGAAGCGCCAATGTTAGTAATGATACAAAGCGGCGAGCACGCTGGCTTCGAATACTTCATTGCATGGCTTAAAGCCCACCCGAACGCTTATATCAGAATCCCGAAAGACCACCCATACTACGAAAAAGACTACAGAGAAATAGACGACAAAGAACTAGTCCACTGCGGTTTTACTTATAGCGGGGAAGACGTAGGGAGAAGATACGGAATGCCGGAGGGGTGGTATTTGGGGTGGGATTACGGCCACTGCATGGATTACATAAACTTCCCAGACTGCAAGCTGGACGGCTTCAAATGGTCAGTTAAAGACATTGAGGAAGAAATCAAGGAAGTAATCGACAAAATAATCAAGGAGGCGAAATGAGCAGAACAACCAGACTTTTAGCCGGGATGTTAAACCAAGCAGTAACTGGCGCAAAATGCCAGGGCCCAGACGGAATGGAATTATACGCGAGTATATCTCAGCCACCAATAAAAGTAATAGATAAGCACGGCACGGATGACGAAATGGAATGGACGGTAGAGTGTCCGAATTGCGGAGCCCACAGAAATACGGAACGCAAGTGTTTATGAACAGCGGACGGATATACTGCGACGCGAAAGGCTGCAGAGAAAAACTAGAGGCAGAAATAAACGCTTGACACTAAACGGAAACGGGTATAAAATAAAAGTACAAAGGCAACTAAAAAGGAGGAAATAATGGCGGAAAAGACCAACCAGCCAGAAGAAAAAAGTGAAATAAAACATAAAATAGAACCGGCGGAAAAAGCCAGCGTGCTCACTACCGAAGACCAGCGCGAAATTGCGAAAGCAATCAGCACCACAAACACTGGAGTTATGAACCCGGTCGAATACGCGCAGATGAAGAAAATCGCAGCGGACATGATTGCAAGCAAAAGCCTGCCTCAAACATTCACAAACGCCGCACAGGTTCAAATGGCGCTCATGGCAGGAAAAGAAATGGGCATGACGACCATGGAAAGCTTAAATGACCTTTATTTCGTAGGCGGGAAGCTTCAAATCTATGGCAAAGCCACCCCAGCAGCTTTAAGACGCGCAGGCTGGCGAATCAAGAAGTTTGACGAAACCGAGGACAGCTGCACCGCTACTGTTTACAGCCCAAAGACCGACGAGGAAATAACGGATACCTTCACATACAAGGACGCGGAACTTTCAGGATTTACAAAAGACAGCCGCGGACAATTAAAACTCGGATGGCGTCCCGGCGCGAACAGGAAGCGAAAGCTTCGCTACGCGGTATTAAGCCAAATCATCCACACTTATCTGCCGGAAGTGCTCGGAAGCGTCGTAGGGATTGGAGACTACAGTGAAGACTACATGGACGCCGAGAAGCTCGATAAGGAATACCGCAAGGCCGAGGAAGAAGAGAAAAGAGCCGAAAAGCTCGAAAGGCTAAAACACATGGCCGAACCAGAGGAAGGAGAGATTGTAGCATGAGACAAATAGAAGAAATGCTAAAAAGCCTCCGAGACCAAATAGACGATTTAGAATCAGAAGTCCAAGATTTATGGGATGACTATATTAAAGTTTCGGAAGAGCGCGATGAGCTGGAAGAAAAACTGAGGGAGCTGGAATCATGAAAATCCTAGAATTTGAAAAAGACAGCCCGGAGTGGTTAGAAGCCAGACAAACGGTAATAACCGGAACGAGAGTCAAGGAGATTAAGCCGCTCGCGCGTAAAGGCAAAACCGGAACCCAGCCAATGGGGCTCTGGAAGCTAATCGCAGAATACGTGAGCTACGGAGCGGAAGAAGACTCACCCATGGTGCGTGGAACGCGCCTGGAGGCCGAGAACGCAGAAAAGACAATCGAAAAATTCAAGCTAAAAAAACCAAAGTACGACACAGGTATGCTTTGGGAAAGCGACGACGGCCTGCTCGGGTACAGCCCGGACGGCTGCGAAGACAAACCGGAACCAACCTGGGTAGTGGAATGCAAGAGCTTAAACACCGCAGAGCATCTTTATTTAATCTTGGCCGATAAATTTGCCAAGGGGGAACTTCCAGACGAACTCGAGCCACTCTTCCCGCCAAGACCAGGAATGTACTGCGGGATTGACTCAGTGGCCGAAGAACACCAACACCAAGTCCGCCAAGCATTCGTAGTGAACCCGAAACTAAAAAAGCTCTACTACAGCCTCTACGACCCACGAGTGGTAATAGACAGCTTAAAACACTACACGATAGTGGTAGAGCGAGGCGAACTAGAAGAAGACATCGAAAACCAAAAGAAAATGGCAGAAAGCCAAGCTATACTAGCCAGAACCATCGCGAAAATGCTCGCGAACCTAGACAAGGTGAAGTAATGCAGCAAGGAGAAGCCAGACCAAAGACAAAAGAATTAAAAGGTTGCATTAAAGCCCGGGAAGTCAGAATCGAAACTCGAATTGCAGGGTACCGAGGCGGTAGAATCGCAAGACTAAGAGAACGAAGCAGACTAGCCATAGACAAAAATGCAAGCGTAGGAATAAAATAGGGGTACATAAGAAACTTAAGAGGAAACACAGGAGAAAATAAATGAATATAGCCGTAGAATTAGCGAAGAACCCAGCCGCCATTGTAGAGGCGCAGAACGACGGGCGCTTCAAGAAAGACTCAGAACGCGCCCGGGCGGCAGGGCGTAAAGGCGGAAGCAGACCACACCCAGTGGGTAGTAGAACAGGAGCGACTTACAAGCACCGAGGCTACACAATCAAATGGGATGACAAAAAGCACTTATGGGAAGCAACGAATAAAACTAATACGCTTTACGAGCGCAGCTATGAAAAGACCAAAGAGGCTGTGGATGGCTTAGTATTCAAGGAAAAATATAGGGAAACAAAATAGCCATGGAAGAGTACATCGAAACCCGCGGCGTAGAGGCCCTAGCAAGCGCTAGGAGCGATGATAAGACAAAATACGAGATTGTATTAAGGGGAACCAAGAAAAACCTCATAGAAGCGCTAAAAGCCCTTTATTTCGAAGACATTATTGAATGCGAACACGAAATAACCCACTACGAGAGCGTAGACGACGACCGCTACTTCGACGCATACGGAAACCTGCAAGAGCGCAGCAACCCGGACATTGAAGTCTGTGACATCTGCGAGAAGTCCTACAATACTGAAGCCGAAGAGTGGCAATATTAATAAGGAAAGCAATAAAGAGGAAACAAGAAATGGCAGACAAAGTAAAAATCATACAAGAGCTCTCATGGTTATTCGAAAAGACCCATAGATTTAAGAACCTCGATGAGCTGTCATACCACCAGGAAGACGGTCAGGAGTTCGTCTTGGCCGCATTCAAGGACGGCAGAACCGATATGCTCTGCGTAACCGACGAACGCCCAGAACAGATGGTGGAAAACGTTTTCATTTGGCTAATAGCTAGGGAAAAATTAGAGCAAAGCTGGCCGAAGAAACACGGAAGCAGGCTGGAAGTCATCGGCAAAGCCGCGAACATCGCTTTTATTGCGGTTATAGCATTAAGCATCACATTTTTCATCGTTCCAAACGAAATAAAAGGGCTTATTATGGCCATACAAGCGGCAACGTTAGCAGTGCAGATAATATCAACCATTTACTATTTTATAGGCTCTGCATTACAGAAAAAGCGCGAAAGGGCGGGAATAATTAAAGCCATGCACGCTGTAGAAGAAGTAGACGGTTATATTGCAATTGAGATAGACCCAGAAGAAGACGCCGAAGACTTAGGAATAAAAGAACAGACATTCTCAGCCACCGAAGCAGAAACCCTGAAAAAGGCCAAGAAGCTAGTCGGAGAGACCGATGAGAACATGAGCAAGGAAGAGTTCAAAGCTAAATACAAAATGGAAATCGCTGAGTGTACCAGAAGCGAAGTAATGTTATAAGGAGGAAGCATGGAAACACCAAAAGAACGACTAGGAGGGCGCCAATTCTTCCGCAGGAGGATAAACGGCATAGCCTGGGCCGAAAGAACCGAAGACGGCCATAGAGCCGGAATCATTGGCGTAGAGCTTTACGATGCAGACCAAACAGTAAACCACAACGAAGTAGCACTAATCAGCAAAAAAGTCTACCTAGGAGTCGCAGATAACAGCAATAAGGACAAACCGGAAAACGACCGCGACTACTACGACGCCTTAACGATAGTCAACAGCAAAGAAAGCATTGAATTAACCAAAGAAAAGGCAAAGATTATACTGGATATGCTAAGCTAAACATAAGGCGCCGGGGCTTAAATTGCGCGCAGGCACGAAACCGCACGGGATTAGTACCAGCAACGTCGAACCGGCGTCTTCACGTTCAAGAACAATCATGGTATAATGGAAAACAGAGGGCAACCTCCTAGGGTTATAGACTCTACCCTAGAGCACTTGGTAAGCGTGAGTACAAAAACTATTCCAAGTCCCAGCCGAAAGGCACAGTAGTACCCCAATACTATTGTCAAGAAAAGCACTGGTTACATAACTTTGAGGGTGCTTTTTTTTTGTTGTATAACGAAAACATCGGGAGTGCTATAATTGAAAGCATAAGGAGGAAGCAAATGAAGATTAAAGTCAACCAGAAGCCGATGCCAGCACAACAGGTAGCGGTTATTTTTATTAAGAAATAAAGGAGAAAGAAATGACAGAAGAAGAAATCAAGTCATTCGAAGAAAACGAACTAAGCCAAATGGGAAAAGGAGAAGAATAACATGGAAGACAAAGTCTATACTGCCGAAGATTTTAATAGCGAAGCTACAAAGTCCGAGCAAATCAGCGTCGCACAAGACGCAAAACCTGAAGAAGTGAAAGCCGAGGAATAAATGAATTTAGTTTGGAAGAGCCCAGAGGAATTTAGGAACGCCATCCTAGGCAAGAGGATTGACGTCGATAACTTCCCGAAAGAACAGCCATACCAATGCTGGGATTTACCCGCATATTTCTGGTCAAGAGTAGTAGGCAGATTTTTAGCCACCAAGCAAGGCGGAGGTGGAGCTAAAGACTGCTGGAACTATAGCCGAATTTATAACGCAGGTAGCGAGTTCGAGCTAATTACAGACCGAAACGCCTTAAAGGTCGGAGACTGGCTAATAGACAACGGTGGCGAATGGGGGCACGTCGGCATGATTACCGCCATAGTAGCCCAAGGTCAAGTAGTGAGACTGCTCGGTCAAAACCAGCCATACGGCTACGTAAACGAGATTAACTTTGGTCTGAGGAACTTCGCTGGAGCGTTCCGCTTGAAAGCATGGAATAATTCCCCAGCCCAACCAGCACCGACTAAAAGCACCGAAGAGCTAGCTAGAGAGGTTATAGCAGGCAAGTACGGCAACGGAGACGCACGTAAAAACGCCCTAGGCAACCGATACGCAGAAGTCCAAGCCAGAGTCGAAGAAATACTAGCCACACCAGCCCCAGCAGAAGTCACAAACAAGAGCAACGAAACGATTGCAGATGAGGTAATCCGTGGAGATTGGGGAAACGGCGAAGACCGCAAAGCCCGTCTCGCGGCATCAGGCTACGACTATGCAGCCGTTCAGGCAATCGTAAACCAGAAACTAGCACCACAGCCAGTACCAGCCCCGGAGCCTTTCAAAGTAGGAGACACAGTAGTGCCAACGAGACTCGTAGACTACAACGGCACCCCACTCGTGCAATACGACCCAGCCTACACAATCGCCGAACTAAACGGCAACCGCGCCGTACTCACAGCCAGAGGCGCAGTATGGGCAGCAATGCGAACTGAGGACATTCGCAGGGCTTAGCATGAAAACCGCAGGAAACAACACAAGCAGGAGCGTCACTATCATCGTGGGCACCCTGCTTTCGCTCATATTCGCAATGAATGCAACTACGACCACAAGCAGCCTACTAGCGGTAATTGACATGGTGCTTTCAGGAACCATTGGCTTAAGTATGCTGTATTTGGCACTTAAAGGAGACGACGATGAAGCGTAGTACCGTAACCAAAGTTGTGGGAATAATCCTAGACCAAAAACATCTAGAAGACCGAGAGGCGGCGTTAAAGCGACAAGCCAACGAAGCCACCATAGTTTTGAAGACCGCCCTAATCTGCGAGGACAAGGGAATAGACGAAGCTATGAAGTACTACGACGGAACTCATAGCGAGATTGAATACAAAGAGTTTATTGGAGAAGAAGAATGAGAACCTACGGAAAGCTCCACAGAAAGGGCGAGAGAAGTTACAAACCAGGGGAACGTGGCTCAGAACGCGAAGAGTTCAAGAAACGCCGCAGAAAGCAGGTACGGGACTCTAGAAATAGAGTAAAGGCGAATAATAAGACCTGGGAAGAACTAAAAACCGAATCGAGGAATAAATGGCAGAAAAAACACTAATAATCCGAAAAGAAGACGCTACGGCCCCAGAGCTTAAGCCTTTAAGTAAGCTGAAACCATACGAAAGAAACCCAAGGTATATCAAAAGTACCGACTTTGAAATCTTGAAGCGAAGCCTAGAGGAAGACCCAGAAATGCTATGGCTCCGCCCAATCGTGGTGAGCCAAAAAGACAAAGCCACAATCATCGGAGGAAACCAACGCTACCATGCCTTGAAAGAGCTAGGAGTAAAGGAAGTCCCGGTGGCAGTTTCGAAGATGAGCCCCGAAAAAGAGCGCAGGTTCGTGATTAAAGACAACACCCTGCTCGGAGAGTGGGAATACCAAATGCTCCTAGAAGACTACCGCAAGGAAGAGCTCGAAGAAATGGGCTGGCATGACGACCGCGAAGAAATCACCGAAGACATGGAAGAGAACCCGGAAGATGAGAAAGAAATCATCGAAGACTTGCCACCAGAAGCCCCAGAGCAGCCGGTAAGCAAGGTAGGGGAAATCTACCGACTGGGAAACCACCTGCTAGGCTGCGGAAGCAGTACCGATGAGAAGTTTCTAGACGAGATGATGAAATACGTCAAACTTGCGGGCGAAGACGAACCAAGAATCAGCATGATTTTCACCGACCCACCATACGGGGTAGACTACAAGAGCAAGGCCCACGGCAATATCAAAAACGACGCTCTCGGCAGAAGCGGCACATACCAGCTTCACGTTGATGCATTCCAGAACGCGGCGCGCTACACCAAAAAGACTGCTGCAATTTACGTATGGCACGCGAGCCGATACCAACGAGACATCGAGGACGCCTTGGAGGTGGCAGGAATTGTGGTGAAACAACAGCTGATATGGAGTAAGGGGTTTAATCTAGGCCGAGACGACCACCACTGGGCACACGAACCGTGCTTTTATTGCCATTTTAAGGACAACCGCGCCAAATGGTACGGCGGCAGAAACAAGCGCACAGTGCTAGACTACAGCTTGAAAGACGTGCAGGCTATGTCAAAAGAACAACTAGTAAAAGTGATTAAGGCGCTGCAGAACGAAGCTACGGTTTGGGCCATTCAGAAAGACAGCGTCGCTAATTATTTGCACCCAACACAAAAGCCAGTGGAACTCTCGGCCAGAGCAATGGCAAATAGCAGCCGGGGGGGGGAACTTGTAGCGGACTTCTTCGGAGGAAGTGGAAGCACCCTAATGGGCGCAGAACAAATGGGACGTCACTGCTTAACCATTGAGCTAGACCCGAAGTTTGCAGATGTAATCAGAAGACGCTGGTACCGCTTCGCAAATGGACTGCTTAAAGATGACGACGACACTGGATGGGAAGAAGCAACCAAGGCAATAAACAGATAAGGAGGAAGAAATGAAACGAACCGCAGAATTCGTGACACCAAAGCACCCGGACAAACTGGCAGACCAAATCGCCGATAGAATCCTGGACTTTTTCTTAAAGAGAGACGAGAACGCGCGCGTAGCCGTTGAAGTGCTGGCAGGACACGGTGCAATCCATATTATTGGAGAGGTCACTGTGGCGGATTACGACAGCCAGGAAGTAAGCGACATAACACTGGAAGTGGTGCGAGAGTTCCTAAAAGAAGAGGGGATTAAAGAACCACTAATAGACGTGCGACTAGCAGCCCAGAGCGGAGAAATCGCAGCAGGCGTGGACGCAGGAGGCGCAGGAGACCAGGGCATTATCTACGGCATGGCAACCAAGGAGACCGCGAACACTGGCGAGTACTTATCGCTAGACTACTGCTTGGCAAGAAGCCTCTGCCGGTTTATTTACGAACAAGGCTACAAAGAAGACGGCAAGACGCAGGTGACAATAGACGACGGCAAAATAACCACAATCGTGGCCAGCTTTGCAAACACTACACGGGAAGACTTGGAACGACTCATAAACGAATGGCACAGAACTAACCCATACGAATACGACAAAACCGCCGAGCCGGAGATTTTAGCTAACCCTGCCGGGTATTGGAGTAAGAGCGGCTGGGAAGCAGACACAGGATTGACTGGCAGAAAGCTAGCAGTGGATAACTATGGCGGAGCTTGTCCATGCGGAGGCGGAGCGTTCAGCGGCAAAGACCCAAGCAAGACCGACAGAAGCGCAGCATACGCGGCGCGTCAGATAGCGCTAACCTTGCTAAGACAAGCAACCACAGACAACGCAGCCAAGGAGACGATTAGCCCAGTAGTCGTTCACGTGAGGCTCGCTTATGCTATCGGAAAAGCAGAACCAGTAGATGCCACCGCAATAATCGCGTGGGAAGATGGCACCACGACACACTGCGAATTAAAAGACCTTGAGCTTTTCAAATTCGACACAACCCCGAGAGGGATAATCAAGGCCTTAAACTTAACGAAAGTGAAGTACGAGCCAACAGCAAGGTGGGGAGCTTTTGGCAGACCGGCACTTCAGCTTCCATGGGAGGAAATCAACAATGGGTAGAGCAGCTAAAGTAAAGCTCCCGAGAGAAATCATCATCCGCGGTAACGCTAGGATGTGGTACCAATTGTTCAAGGCCATGTCTCGCCGCGAATTCTTGGAGTATCCAAAAAAAGTCCGCAGCTTTGACGACATGAGCATGGCGGAATACTACGCTTGGAGACGCGTGAGAGACGCCCGCGATAACGACAAGGTCTGGGAGACCATTCAAAAGGTCACTGAGGGCTTGCCGGCGGTTCAGGGGACAATCCAGCAAGGAAAAATCCACTGCCTATACGACGCGGGGCTAGATACGCTGAACAACCCGAACCAAACATTCGAGGAGGAGGAAGATAGCGGAAAGGTTAAACGTGCGAAGCGTGCTACAATTAAAAACATAAACGGAGGAACCGAAAAAATGCTAGAATTGCAAACAAAAGACGGGAAAACCATCGTGTCATTTATGGGTAAAGACTACGAAGTCGAACCTACACAAAAGACCATTCTAATCGACGGCGTGAACTTCACGATTGTAGCCCCAGAGGTGAAAGACGTGGATGAGAAGAAGCCAGAGAAGAATACGAAATAGATAGCCAAAGGGGAAGCTCCAACCACAAAACCCGAAAAAAATAGCCGACGGGCGTAAACGGACAAGGGGAAGATGAATGACTAATGAAGAACGGAAGACAGCAATCCTAGACTTATGGCATGACATCGCCATGGATAGGTCATTGCAAGTTTCGCTCCGACTAAAAGCAAGTGAGTACGAAGCTAAGGCGTTAGGTTTAATTGGAGACCAGCCAGGAGTGACAATTTTGAACGAACCCGATGAGGTCACCAAACAGCTCCAGGCCATGACCTTAGAGCAGCTCGAAGCCCTTGCTTCCGCAGACACCAGCGCCCTTGTTGAAATCTCCAAGAGCAAGACCGCACAGGAAGCCCGTAAAGCCCGAGAAGCAGTCGTAGTTGGTAGCAAACCCGTTTCTGCACGAAAAGCCGCTAAAAAGCCCCTCAAAACGCGAAAAACGGCAAGTATTAAAAAGGTGGTGAAGAAATGAGCCCAGAAGCTGCAGGATTGCTTCAAAAGAAAGCAAAAATCATCATGGCGAGGCGAAGCTTATGGCACTACTGCCAACTAAGAACGCCTGCTTTTTATTTGGAAGACCGAACCTACCTGAAAGACATGGTGAACACAATACAGAACTTCTTGGAAGACCAAGACGCGCACATTCTTATCATCTCGGCCCCACCACGACATGGCAAAACGCTCACCGCACGCCACACGAACGAGTGGCTGCTTGGAAACAACCCCGAAACATCAATAATCACGGGTAGCTATAACGAAATCCTCTCCCAGCAATTCAGCAAGGCAGTCCGAAACACGATAATGGAGGTGAAAGTAGACCCAGGGCGAATTGTCTTCTCGGACATCTTCCCGGGAGTTCACATCAAGCGAGGAGACGCTAGCGCGAAGCTATGGGGAATTGAGGGCGCTCCAACCACCAACTACCTAGCAACCAGCCCGGGCGGTACCGCGACCGGTATAGGCGCGAACGTGCTGATTTTAGATGACACAATCAAAAACCCAGAAGAAGCCTATAACGCAAGAGCGCTAGACAGTATCTGGCAATGGTACACGAGCAACCTTATGCAGCGAACGGAGGGAAGCAACTACAAAATCATAGTGATTGCCACCAGATGGGCGCGAGGCGACCTTTCGGGGCGAATCCTAGACCACTACCCACAGGCCAAGGAAATCAAGCTCAGGGCGGTATTAAAGCCAGGAGTAATGCTAGACAGCCGGATTTTAAGCTGGGAAGACTACCAGCTCAAGACACAGGAGATGAACCCAGACATTGCAGAGGCGAACTACAACCAAGAACCAATCGAGCGCAAGGGCGTGCTCTACCCGAAGCTGATGGAATGGACAACGCTCCCGGAAGACTTAGACGAAACGGTCTATGGCCGCTGCGATACGGCAGACACTGGTTCAGATAGCCTTGTAAGCATTTATTACCGAAAGAGCGAAGCAGGAGACATCTACATCACGCACTTATACAGCTCAGACGAACCAATGGAAATAACCGAGCCAGCCACCGCAAGGGACATCAAAGAAACAGGCTGTGTACAATTTAAGGTGGAAAGCAACAATGGTGGGCGCGGATTTGCCAGAAACATCGAGCGCTTGCTTCAAGAAGCTGGAACGCCTTGCTCGGTAATGACCATACCACAAACAGCGAATAAGGAGTCTAGGATACTAGCAAGCGAGACATTCGTAAAGCAGCACGTCTTCATGCCCCCAAACTGGAGACAAAAGTACCCAGAAGCCTACAAGCACATCACCAGCTATATGCGAGGCGGCAAGAACCAGAAAGACGACGAGGTGGACGTCTTGGCGTCTATTTACGAAGACAACCGCCTCCGTGAAGCTGAAGTGGAAAGCACGGACATAATCACCCACGCACAGCGCAGACGCGCACAATTCACCCGCTCGTGGTAAAATACCACTAACGGAATAACCCGCGAACCTTTCGGCCATGATGAGGAGGTGGTATGAATGGCAAAGAAAAAGCACCGCAAAACTCCACGCTTCAGTCGTACGGAAAAGGATGTGCACCATATCTTTTTCCAGAACCGCCACTGGAGACTACCATGGGAAAGGAAACTGCGCAGCCATGAGTACTGCAAGGTTAAAATCCCACGAGACACCCTGCACCACATAATCCACGAGTACTTAGTGGAAGTCCCAGCACCGGGAGACGAAGCCTGCAAGATTGCCTACGAAGCAATCGAGAACTGGCTTGAAGCTGGGTACATTCATCTAAGCGACAGCTTCGATAAGCGCTTGGAAATCTTAAAGAAGTGCTTCTCGGCAAACAGCCCAGCCACCGCTGAGGCGCTCGAAACGCAAAGGCAAATCGTCCTGGCATTTTACGCCAAGCCGCCATAATAGGCGGCTTTAGCTTTGCCGCTGAACAAATAATTTATACTAGCCAAAACCGGCAACAATAAGACCGAAAGGCAGACAAAAACTAGGCAGCTTTATGGCTTTTTATGGCAGGGAAGAGCTCGGGCTCCAAAAACCGAACAAAAAGTGGCAAAAAGTAGGCAAAACCCGCATTTTTGGCATCAAAACACGAAATCTGTTCGGTTTTTCAGCAGGGCAGGGAAGAGCTCCCACCCCAATAAAGCCCGGCACAAGCACTGAGCAGGGAAGAGCCTGAAGACACAACCAAAATAAGAAAACAAAAGCGCATTGCGTGCTACAATAAAATCGAAAAAGGAGAGAGACTCAGATGGAAAATGGAAAACAAAAAGGAGGAGACACATGGAGACATTGATGCCATTTGTTACACTAGCCGGAACCATAGTCACAACGGCAGGGACAGTGATAGTGTCAATTATCACTACACGGAACCGCCAGGAAACACGAGCGACCAAGGAAGAAGTAGAACGCGGCCGTGATATTCTAGAAGACAAATTCATGGCAGAGTTTGAAAGCATAAAAAAAGAACTGCGCAGTAATACCGTATGCAACGTAGCCACAGCGCGTGGATTAATATCGCAAGTCTACTCAGCCAACAAAGACAGCAAGGAAATCTCCGAGAAGACGTGGAGAAACATCTGCGATTTACATGAAGCATACAAGAGTGTCTCCATTGACGGACACGTGCCGAATAGTTGGTGCGATACAATGGTAGATGAAATGAAGACGTGGGTAAAAAAATAAAGGAGGAGCCATGACGGAAGAAACCACCACAACAACACCAGAAGCCGCAGAAGCGGAGAAAATACAAAACACGGTCGAGAACCCAACTACGACCACAGAAGAGCCAGGAAGCACCCATATTCGCGAAAAAAAGGCATTCACGGCAACGGTCGTGACATTTGCATTAACAGCACTGCTGATTTTCATGGTAGTTTGGACTTTAATGACCGGAAGCGAAGACAAGAACGGAGTGGTAGCTGGAGCCATGGTAATTGCAACAAGCGCCATACAGTTCTATTTCGGAACTAAGAACGGAGGAGACAAATAATGTCTAATGCAATCTATTACAGGCCACCTGTACGCTTCACGCTTCCAGTAGGGAGCGAACCCACTGAAGACAACATCAAAGCTGCCATTGAAGAGCTTAAGAGCCGCCGCAACCGATACCAACAGCTGCACGACTACTACGATGGCAATCACGGCATTTTAGACCGCGTGCTTGAAAGCGACACCGCAAAGAACAACAAGCTGGTGGACAACTTCGCAAGCTACATCGCCGACATTTGTGCAAGCTACTTATTAGGAAATCCGGTAGACTACAAAGCACCGAAAGGGCTGGACTTAACTCCAATCATAGAGAAATACCGCGAACAAGGAATAAGCGACACGGACAGCGACTTGGCGTTAGACGCCGGGATTTATGGCATGGCTTATGACTTAACCTTCACGAACGAAGATAGCGAGCCACGCACGGTAGTTTTAGACCCAAGAAACACCATCATGGTCTATGACGACAGCGTCCAGCACCGGGAACTATTCGCAATCTACTGCGGAGAGGTGAAGAAAGACAACGCGACAGTCACCTACTTAACGATTTACACCCCGAGCGAAATCATCGACGGCGTGTTAGATAACGGAAAGTTTACAGAGGCCGGAAGACAGAAACACTTCTTTAATGAAGTGCCAGTGGTTGAATACCCGAACAATAAGAACCGCACGGGAAACTTCGAACCAGTACTAAGCCTAATTGACGCGTATAACACGCTCCAAAGCGACCGTGTGAACGACCACGAACAATTAGCAGATGCAATCTTGGTACTAAAGAACTTTACACTAGACCCAAAGAAACAACTGCAGCTTCGAGACAGTAGGTTGCTGTCTTCAGTCCCAGCAGACGGCGATGCATTCTATTTGACAAAGCCGCTAAGCGAAAGCGATGCAGACATCCTAACAAAAAGGATTGCAGACGACATTCACAAGTTCAGTAAAACCCCGAACCTTTCAGACGAGAACTTCGTAGGTAACAGCTCGGGCGTGGCATTAAACTACAAGCTCTTGGCATTCGAAGAGGCCACCAAGACCAGGGAACGCCACATCGAAAAAGGGCTAAAGAAACGCCTCCGCTTGTACTTCAATTTAATCAACCACTTGAAACGCGGTGCAGGAGGCAAGACTGCCACAGATATCATGCACGTGGACGTGGTGTTTAATAGGAACCTCCCAAGAAACGACTACGAGACCAGCCAGATGACCGTAAACTTGCAGGGCATTGTAAAAGACGAGGTCTTGATTAAACAGCTAAGCTTCGTGGACAATGCAGAGGACGCGTTGGTAGAAAAGACCCCAGACGAATATCCTGAGCAATTCCCCGCTATTTCGAAAGAAGAGATTGAAGCTGATATAGACCAAAAACTCGAGGGGGAGACCAAAGAAGAAACAGACGAGGAGTAATTAGATGAGCAAATACACAGCCAGGCGGGTATGGATGCACACAGCCGCCCAGCAGAAGCTCGAGAACATAGAACTCACCGAAGAAACGGTGCGAAGAACGAATGCAATCTATCGCCAGGCAAGCAAAGACATCGAGCGCCAAGTAGAAGCTATCTACAAACAGCTAGGGGTGCTAGATAAAGCAAACCACTGGAACTTTAAGGGACTGAACAGCCCAACGACTAAAAAGGACGCCACCGCCCTGATTTCCGCAATCGAAAAAGCAGGGCTAAGCGATTATATTCCGGAGAAATTAACTAAAAGGCTAAGCGTCGTCGAGGCGAGACAACTAGAAAGCTGGCTAACGCTTCACAAGGCTGGTCAGGACAGCCATGCCCTAACCAAAGAGGCACTATTAAAGACGATAGGCGGCTCCGGCAAGATTTGGCAACGAGCAGCTGAAGCCGGAGCGGAGGGCTTTGTCGGGTTCGACAGAAACATCTGTGGCTACATGATGGGCGCAAGCTGGGGCGGGGGGAACTTCAGCTCCAGGCTTTGGAACGCCACCAATGAGACATGGGAGAGAGTCCGCGAAGAATTAGCTAGAGCGCTTGCAAACGGGCAACAACCAGAAACGACGAGAAAGCACATTCAAGATTTACTGCGAGGCTACCATAATGGCGAAGAGAAAGGTAGCGGAGGGCTCGCTTACGACGTAGAGCGTATAGTGCGTACGGAAATGGCGAAAGCCAGCACCGACGCAGACATGGTGCGCTGGCACGAAATGGGAGTGGAAAAGGTGCAATGGAATGCTAGCTTTGAAGTACACACCTGCGAGGCTTGCGGAGAGCGAGACGGAAGAGTATACGAACTTGAAAACCTCCGCGACACAATTCCCCTCCACCCGAACTGCAGGTGCTATTTCACCCCATACGACGAAGCCGCAGAGGCTGTAGCGAAACGAACCGCAGAATATAAAGACGAAGACGGAGAGTACCAAAGAATAGAGTGGGCGCCACTGCAATCCCTTATGGAATACAACGGGCGAACTAGAGAACACTCTCTACGTAAGGCCCCTATTCCAGTGGATGATTACTTTTTCAGTGTTTCTCCGTTTACAAAGTACACGCCAGCAAGGACAGGACTGAAGTACATTGGCGAAATCAACAAGAAGTTCATAGACATCGTAGAAAACACTATAAAAGACGTAATGAACCAGTTCCCGGAAGTTGAGACGGAAATGAAACGCCGGGCGAATGGCGAAGTGGTACTCCACCGCGGGCAGACGGTAGTAAACGGCAACAAGATAGAAAAGCTCGGAGGCTGGGTGGACGCCTCACGCAAGGAGTTCATGCTAACCTACCCAGCAGGCCTGACCGGAAACATTGCTAAAGAGTTGCAGGAAGTAGCGGCAAGAAACTTTGCGAGCGGAAATTGGAGTAGCGACAAATACAACCACACAGTCCGGCACGAACTCGGGCACATCTTGGCAAAGCGCGTAGAAGCCCGTGGAATAAAGATGGATGACTTCATAAAAGCCGTAACGAAAGCCAGTACCACAAAACAAGCTATGGATAAAATTGCCACGATTTCTAAATATGGAAGCACGAACCCAGACGAAGCCTTCGCGGAATTGTTCGCACGAAGCATGGCGCAGGACGTTACATTAAACAACAAGCTGGTGGCAGACTTCACTGCAGAATTACAAAAGACGCTAAGAAAACCAGTCAAGACTACGAAAATAAGCCTTTGATTTATTCGGAAAATATTGTAAAAGATATACACAACCGACGTCGCAAAATAATGCAAGGTGGAAAACTGCAACGCAACCGAAAATGAACACATTTGTTATAACAGGGGTGGGCATAGAAATATCATAAAACGCAAGCGAGCTAAAACGCCACAGTGAGGCTGATAGACGGCAATAATCACAAATCTGAAATAGACGGGTAAACAATCGAAAAAACGGAAAGTACCGATTGTCGGAAAATAATTAAATGCGAAAAAACAGGCCAAACGATTTACGCCACATAATACGACTAAAATCAAGCCCCACTAAAACGGACAGTCGTCATTTATTTGTGTCCTGATAACGACGCCGTGCTCTTTCAATACACGCTCAATCCGCACGGAAGCTTCATGCCAGCCACGACAAACAAAGGACTCGAAGCCGCAGCCAGCGAAATATTCTAGCCACTCCTTTTCATCTTTTGACGCGTAGGCTTTTCCCGCCGACTCGGGCTTTTTTAATTCAATTGCAATATGCACATTTGGCGGGTAGAAAAAGAACCAGTCGGAAACACCAGGCTTCACACCCATGCGACGGCGCAGCGCTCCAAGACGAGCACGCTCTGCTTTATTACGCCCCGGGTTTTCATTCGGGACATGGAACCCGCGAAGCTTAGGAAAACGAACCTGCGTGCGTTCAAGCCACGCATTCAGCTCACAACTTTCTCGAAATTCCCACTGAATCATGAAATTATTATAAACCAAAAACCCGCCAGCAAGGAGTGACGGGTAATGGTGCCACTGAGGGCATAAGATTGGCGGAGCAATGCTGGAAGCAGCTACCCGCCAGGCAACACCGGAACGAGTAGAGGAAACTAAAACGTCCGGATAACTACATTATACCAAACCCCAAGTGAAAAACATAAAGATTAGCATTACCCTAATTTTTCTATGCTATAATCAAAACATAAGCCGACGGGCGTAAACGGGCAAATAAGGAGGACTACATGAGCGAGTTAGACAAAACTCAAACCACCAACGATAATGCAGACACCGAAATGAGTGGTACCGACACTAATGACGGAACCAAAACCGGCGCTGATACGAAAGGTGCAGACCAGAAGTTTAGTCAAGCAGATATGGACAAAGCAATCTCGGAGCGTTTGAAACGAGCTGAGGCCAAACACCAAGCGGACGTGAATAATGCAGTGCAAAAAGCAATCGCAGATTACGAACGCAAGGCGAAGATGACCGAAGCAGAACGCGTCGCGGAAGCAAGTAAGCAACGCGAAACCGAGCTAGCCAAACGCGAGACTGAACTGGCCATTCGAGAAAATAG
>ENA-OWLX01000050-OWLX01000050.1-metagenome-genome-assembly--contig:-NODE-50-length-33272-cov-13.631333_pt1 | contig 33272 bp, 25 predicted proteins | sample MGYA00245351_ERZ651106 | MGnify/ENA primary metagenome ERZ651106 (study PRJEB26857, sample SAMEA4031768) | metagenome | biome: human; feature: oral; material: saliva | place: Philippines | collected 2014... | reverse complement strand
TCGAAGGCTTCTTTTTTCTGTAAGAAGTACGTAATGAGTTTGTCTAATTGTGCATCTGAAACTGTTTTACTATCTCCTACAGCTATTACTGTAAGCTGTTGGGTGGTAGTATCACTTGAAGGCATCCAGATACATAGTTCTGTAGCTTTTGAGAGAGATAATTTTTTAAGAAAGTATTTATTTCTATTTTTATTCCCATGCGCCCGGTCCCCTCGCACATTGTTCGCCCCGAGTACGTGGGTAAGCCCACCGCCAACGAGGGTAACGACTCGAACATGTACACCCCTGAGGAAGTTGAGCGGGTTCGCGCAGCCGGCAAGATCGCGGCAGGCGCCATCGTTGAAGCATCCAAGATTTGCGTGCCCGGCACCACCACCGACGAGATTGACGTGCTGGTCCACGAGTACATTTGCGACCACGGCGCGTACCCCTCCACCGTGGATTACCGCGGCTACCCCAAGTCCGTGTGCACCTCCCTGAACGAGGTCATCTGCCACGGCATCCCGGACTCCACCGTGCTGGAGGACGGCGACATCCTCAACCTGGACGTCACCGCATACCTGGACGGCATGCACGGCGACACCAACAAGACCCTGCTCATCGGCAATGTAGACGAAGAGTCCCGCCTGCTGGTGGAGCGCACCGAGGAGTCCCTGAACCGTGCGATTAAGGCTGTGAAGCCGGGCCGCCAGATCAACGTGATCGGTCGCGTCATTGAGAAGTACGCGGCACGTTTCGGTTACGGCGTGGTTCGCGACTACACCGGTCACGGTGTGGGTCGTGAGTTCCACTCGGGCCTCATCATCCCCCACTACGATGCGGCGCCCGCCTACGACACCGAGATCCGTGAGGGCATGATTTTCACCATCGAGCCCATGCTGACCCTCGGCACCATCGAATGGGACCTGTGGGATGACGACTGGACCGTGGTCACCCGCGACCGCAAGCGCACCGCACAGTTCGAGCACACCCTCGTGGTGACCGCTGACGGCGCGGACATCCTCACCCTGCCCTAAAGCACAGACCTCTGGGTTTCCTGCCCCGCAGGTACGACTTGTGCAGGTACGAACCCAGCACCTCACTTTTATATCAGTTCACCCACTAACAAACCCGCCCGCTCCCTTAGGTTACACGGCAGTAGGCGGGGCGAAAGAGAGAAAACCATGAGCGATTACGCAGAACCCGGCGTCATCACCGAACTGCCCGCACCCACCCCCAAGGACCTGCAGATTGGTGTGGACATTGGAGGCACCGGCATTAAGGGCGGCATCGTCGACCTGCGCACCGGCAACCTCGTGTCCGACCGCTTCCGCATCGACACCCCCAAGCCCGCAACCCCCGCCGCTGTGGCTGAGGTTGTACGCCGCGTCGTCGACGAGCTGCAGGGCCGCGACCTGGCGCCGGACCCCGAGTCCGCTGTCGGCATCGACTTCCCCGCAGTGGTGAAGAACGGCATGGTCTTCTCCGCAGCGAACGTGGACGACTCCTGGATTAACACCGACCTGGAGCAGGTCATGAGCGAGGCGCTGGACGGCCGCACCGTCTACGGCCTCAACGACGCTGACGCAGCAGGCCTGGCTGAGGCAACCTACGGTCAGGGCCGTAACCGTGACGGCCTGATCGCTGTCATCACCCTGGGCACCGGCATCGGCTCCGCCCTCATCAACGACGGTAAGCTGATCCCGAACACCGAGCTGGGTCACCTGGAGATTGACGGCCACAACGCCGAGTCTCAGGCTTCCGCTCGCGCGCGTGAGGTGCACGAGCTGTCCTGGAAGAAGTACGGCAAGCGCCTGTACCGCTACTTCGAGCACGTTCAGATGCTCTTCTCCCCCGACCTGTTCATCATCGGCGGCGGCATCTCCAAGAACCCGGAGAAGTTCATGCCCTACTTTGAGGATCAGATTCGTACCCCCATGGTCATGGCTGCCCTGCGCAATAACGCCGGTATTGTGGGTGCGGCACTGTGGGCTGGCGGCATGCTGCCTGAGCGTAAGCGCCGCGGCGAAGCGTAAAGTGTAGCTACAGCTCAAGAGGCTGTTCCTGAGATAGTTATCTCGGGAACAGCCCCTTTCTGTATGCCGCCGCTCATATAGCGGCGGCTGAGCTCATTAGCTACTTGCTTAGAAATTTACTGGGCGATGCGGTCCTCACGCAGACGCGCAATCGCCTCCTCAAAGTCTTCAAGGTTCTCAAACGCCTGGTACACGCTCGCAAAACGCAGGTAGGCGACCGCGTCCAGCTTCGACAGCGGCTCCAGGATGGTCAGACCCACCTCGTGCGCGTTAATCTCCGCCAGGCCGCGGGCACGAATCAGCTCCTCAACTTCCTGGGCGAGCTTCGCCAAATCGTCCTCACCCACGGGGCGGCCCTGGCATGCCTTACGCACGCCGGCGGCAATCTTCGAACGGTCGAAGGGCTCGGTCACGCCGGAACGCTTAATCACCGAAATGGTGGTGGTTTCAACGGTCGTGAAGCGGCGAGCGCAGGAGGTGCACTGGCGGCGGCGGCGAATTGCGGCGCCGTCATCGGTGGTGCGGGAATCCACCACGCGCGAGTCGGTGTGCTTGCAATAGGGGCAGTACATTCGTTTCTCCTTGGCTGGGCGCTAGCGCCCGCGTATACAGCGCTCAAGAATATTTATACCTATTCTACCGTGATATACAGCGGATACACCGTATGTTGTGAGTGAATATACGCTCAGGGTGGACTCTGCTATGCAGAATCCACCCTGTCGTTCCCCTCATGGGGGCGTTGTTAGTATGCGTTGTTAGCGCACGTTGTTAGCGTCGAATGCAGCTCGGACCGAAAATCGTCTTGATTTCACCGAAGAGGCTCGGGTTCGGTTCCACGCGCACACTCGGGTCCAGCAGCACCAGCTGCTCCTTATCGCGGGTACGCACGAGCATGCGCACATCCGCGGTGCCCTTGTGGTCGCGCAGGGTCTCCTTCAGCTCCTTCAGGTTCGCCTCGGTCACCAGGTACTCGGGTACCACGATGGTGATGGGTGCGGCGCGGCCGTCATCGCTGATTTCCAGGATTTGCAGTTCCTGGGCGCTCATGTTCACGCTGCCGTCGTCGCGGCGCTGCACGCGGCCACGAATCGAGCAGATGAGGTCGTCCGCCAGGGCGGCGCCCATCGTCTCGTAGGCGCGGGAGAAGAACATGACCGTAATGGTTGCGCCCGAGGGGTCTTCCAGCTCCACGGAGGCGTACTGGTTACCGCTGGACTTGGCGATACGGCGCGAAACGCCGGTGAGCATACCCGCAATGGTGACGGTTTCGCCGTCGCGCACGTGCGAGTCTTCGCCGATAATGTCGTGCACCGAATGGCTTGCAGCATCCGAGAGCGCACGCTCCAGGCCACGCAGCGGGTGGTCCGAAACGTACAGGCCCAGCATGTCGCGCTCAAAGTTCAGCTTCTCGCGGCGGTCCCATTCAGGAACATCAGGAATGGTCACGGTCAGCTCATCGCCCAGGGCGTCATCCATGCCGAGGGAGCCGAAGAGATCGAACTGACCCGCCGCCTCCTTACGCTTGACCGCCACGGCCGCGTCCACTGCCGCCTCGTGAATGAGGGACAGCGAACGGCGCGTATGGCCCAGGTCGTCGAAAGCGCCCGCCTTAATGAGCGATTCGATGGTGCGCTTATTGCACACCTGCAGCGGCACCTTCTTCAGGAAGTCGTTGAAAGACTCGTAGCGGCCCTTCTCCTCGCGGGCGGCAATCATGCCTTCGACCACGTTCGCGCCCACGTTACGGATCGCGCCCATACCGAAGCGGATATCGTCACCGACAGGGGCGAAGGTCAGGGTGGACTCGTTCACATCCGGTGCGAGCACGGTAATGCCCATGGCGCGGCACTCATTCAGGTACAGCGCGAGCTTGTCCTTGTTATCGCCCACGCTGGTCAGCAGCGCAGCCATGTACTCCTGCGGGTAATGCGCCTTCAGGTACGCAGTCCAGTAGGACACCAGACCGTACGCGGCCGTGTGCGCCTTGTTGAACGCGTAGTCAGAGAACGGCAGCAGAATGTCCCAGAGCGCCTTAATAGCGCCCTCAGAGTAGCCGTTAGAAATCATGCCGTCGTGGAAGGTAGCGTACTGCTTATCCAGCTCCGCCTTCTTCTTCTTACCCATCGCACGGCGCAGCAAGTCTGCCTCACCCAGAGTGTAGTTCGCGACCTTCTGAGCAATCGCCATAACCTGCTCCTGATACACAATCAGGCCGTAGGTGGTGTCCAGAATATCCTTCAGCGGCTCTTCCAGCTCGGGGTGAATCGGCTCAATCTCCTGCTTACCGTTCTTACGCAGAGCGTAGTTGGTATGCGAGTTCGCACCCATCGGGCCCGGACGGTACAGCGCCAACACTGCCGAAATGTGCTCGAACTCCTCGGGTTCCATGAGCTTGAGCAGCGAGCGCATCGGGCCGCCATCGAGCTGGAACACGCCGAGGGTGTCACCGCGCGCCAGCAGACGGTACGATTCGGGGTCATCCAGCGAGAGGGACTCAAGGTCCAGGTCAATGCCTCGGTTAGCCTTAATGTTCTCCACCGCATCAGAGATGATGGTGAGGTTACGCAGACCCAAGAAGTCCATCTTGATCAGGCCCAGACCCTCACAGGTGGGGTAATCGAACTGGGTAATGACCTGGCCGTCGGCCTCGCGGCGCATCACGGGGATCACGTCCACGAGGTCCTTGCTGGACATAATCACGCCCGCAGCGTGCACGCCCCACTGACGCTTCAGACCCTCCAGGCCCTTCGCGGTTTCGAACACCTGGCCGTAAATCTTATCGACCGGGTCCTCAATGAGGGCGCGCAAATCTGCCGCCTCGGCGTAACGTTTATCCTCTTCGTTGTACACGTTCGCCAGGGCAATGTTCTTACCCATGACGTCCGGCGGCATCGCCTTGGTGAGGCGCTCGCCGACCGAGTACGGCTGGTCCATCACGCGGGAGGCGTCCTTGAGCGCCTGCTTCGCCTTAATGGTGCCGAAGGTGACGATCTGCGCGACCTTCTCTTCACCGTACTTTTCGGTCACGTAGTCGATGACTTCGCCGCGGCGACGATCGTCAAAGTCCACATCGAAGTCGGGCATGGAGACGCGGTCCGGGTTGAGGAATCGCTCGAAGATCAGGTCGTGCTCGAGCGGGTTCAGGTCGGTAATACGCATCGCGTACGCGACCATGGAGCCTGCACCGGAGCCACGGCCGGGACCCACGCGAATACCGTTGCGCTTCGCCCAGTTGATAAAGTCGGCGACCACGAGGAAGTAGCCGGGGAAGCCCATGGAGGTAATAACCCCCACCTCGTACTCTGCCTGCTTGCGCACGGTGTCAGGAACGCCCTGCGGGAAGCGGTAGTGCAGGCCCTTCTCGACCTCCTTCACGAACCAGGATTCCTCGTTTTCGCCCTCGGGCACGGGGAAGTTCGGCATGTAGTTCGCCTTGGTGTTGAACTCCACGTTGCAGCGTTCAGCGATTTCGAGGGTGTTCTCGCACGCGCCGGGAATATCGCCAAACAGGGCATACATTTCTTCTGCCGAGCGCAGGTAGAAGTTATCCGCATCGAACTTGAAGCGCTTGGGGTCGGTGAGGGTCGAGCCGGACTGCACGCACAGCAGCGCCGCGTGGGCGGTGTGGTCTTCCTGGCGGGTGTAGTGCAGGTCGTTGGTGGCGACGAAGGGCAGGTTCAGCTTCTTGGCGAGGCGGTGCAGGTCCTCCTGGACGTTGCGTTCAATGTCCAGGCCGTGGTCCATGACCTCGCAGTAGAAGTTGTCCTTACCGAAAATATCGCGGAAGTCGCTCGCCGCCTGGAGCGCCTCGTCGAACTGGCCCAGGCGCAGGCGCGTCTGAACCTCACCGGAGGGGCAACCGGTGGTGGCAATCAGACCCTTCGAGTAGGTCTGCAGCACCTCACGATCCATGCGCGGCTTGTACAGCTGACCTTCCAGCGACGCAATCGAGGAGGCACGGAACAGGTTGTGCATGCCCTCGGTGGTTTCAGCCCACATGGTCATGTGGGTGTACGCGCCACCGCCGGAGACGTCGTCGCGGGAGCCGTCGCCCCAGCGCACACGCGAACGGTCGGTGCGGTGCGTACCGGGGGTCAGGTACGCCTCCACACCGATGATGGGCTTGATGTCGTGCGCTTTAGCCTGGCGCCAGAAGTCGAAGGCACCAAAGAGGAAGCCGTGGTCGCTGGTCGCCATGGACTTCATGCCGAGTTCTTGAGCGTAGGTGAACAGGTCACCCAGGCGCGCGGCACCATCGAGCATGGAGTACTCGGTGTGCACGTGCAGGTGCGTAAATTCTTTGGTTGCCACGGAAATCTCCTGGAGGTGTGGGCTGGAGGATGGGCGGTGAATGTGAAGCTGTGTGCGGCAAGCGGCTATAGCTGACCGAGCTGTCTAGCCGAGTTACCTAGCCGAGCTGAACCTTACCCTCGCGCAGGGCGGTCAGCGCGTAGGACAGGTCGAGCGGGTACTCGCTGGTGAAGGTCACGCGCTCGCCGGTGCCGGGGTGATTGAAGCCCAGGCGGTGCGCGTGCAACCACTGGCGGGTCAGACCCAGCTCGGCGCTAAAGCGCGGGTCGGCGCCGTAGGTCAGGTCGCCGCAGCAGGGGTGGCGCAGCGCGGAGAAGTGCACACGAATCTGGTGGGTGCGTCCGGTTTCCAGGTGCACCTCCACCAGCGATGCGGGGCCGAAGGCTTCGAGCACATCGTAGTGGGTGATGGAGTTGCGTCCGTCTTCGACCACGGCGAACTTCCATTCGTTGCCGGGGTGGCGGCCGATGGGTGCGTCAATGGTGCCGCGCAGCGGGTCGGGCAGGCCCTGCACGAGGGTGTGGTAGACCTTGTCCACGGTGCGTTCCTTGAAGGCTCGCTTGAGTTCGGTGTAGGCGCGCTCACTGCGGGCGACGACCATCAGGCCGCTGGTGCCCACGTCCAGGCGGTGTACGATGCCCTGGCGTTCTGCCGCGCCGGAGGTAGCAACCGAAATGCCCTCGCCCATGAGCGCAGAGATCACGGTGGGGCCGTGCCAGCCGGGCGAGGGGTGTGCCGCCACGCCTGCGGGCTTGTCCACCACAACGATGTCGTCGTCCAGGTGCACGATGCGGAAGCCGTCCACCTTCTCGGGGCGGATATCCGCCAGATCGCGCGGTGCGGGCGCATCCACAACGACCTCGTCCCCTGCCGAAAGCTTGTAAGACTTGCCGATTTTCACGGCCTTGCCGTTGTTGGTCACGCTCACGTGGCCGTCACGAATCCACCCGGAGGTGCGGGTGCGCGGCGCGTCGAGGGCACCGGCGAGCGCGGCGTCCAGGCGCATACCGGCAAGCGCGCCTTCAACGGTGAATTCGGCGCGGATGCGTGCCGATTCTTCGGCGGCGGCGGTGGTTTCGCTCATGCGGCTCTCCTTCGGGTGGTGTTTGCTATTGTCTGGGCTGTCTGTGTGTAAAGGGGTGTCTGTGTGCGAAAGTCTATAGGGGTAATCGTCAGGGTGGCTACTTGGCGCTCTTCTCTGCCGCGTTCTCATCGCCTGCCGGGGTTTCGTCAGCGGGTGCCTGCACGCGGGTGCCGTTGAGGTTCAGGCCCTTGAAATTCAGCAGCACAATGACTGCCATGCACACGCAGATTGCGGAGTCTGCAATATTGAAAATCGCGAAGTTCGGCACGGAAATAAAGTCGACCACGTGGCCGGAACCGAAGCCGGGCTCACGGAAAAGACGGTCGAAAAGGTTGCCGCAGATACCGCCGAGCAGACCGCCCAGCGCGAGGGTCCAGGACAGCGCGCGGGTGCGGCGCAGCAGGTAGAGTACAACAGCCGCGGCGGCGACCATGACGAGGGTGAAGACCCAGGTGACGTTCTCACCCATGCTGAATGCGGCGCCGGAGTTACGAATCGAGTACCACCACAGAAGCCCGTCAATGACGGTGATGCGCTCCCCCAACTGCATCTGAGTAACGACCAGGTATTTGGTGCCCTGGTCGATTGCAAACACGACGGCGGCGAGCACGAGCGCGAGGATACCCGCGGAGCGTCCGGACAGGATGCGCACGCGGCGTCCAGCGGTTTTTTCGGCGGCGTTACCGGTTGCCTGTGAGACTGAGGATTCAGCGGTCTTGGGGGTGTTGGTCATAGCTCTCCTCTAGTCTGTGCCGGTTGCTACGCGCCCGAACGCAAACCTGGTGCGGTACCGTTCGATAGTGCCCCTCTAGCTTAGCAAATCGGGGTAGCGCATCGAGTATTCGGAGGTGATTTCGCGGATGCTCTCCCCCGCTTCGCATGCTGGGTTCTTAGGCCGTGCCGGGCGGGCATGAGAATACCGCCCGGTTCTCTCAATCTTCCCCGGTGAATAGCGGTGGAAGAGAAAGAATCCGGGCGGCATACGCCTCAAAGCGTCGTTAGCTTAGCACCGTTACTTTAGCGTGGTTATTAGCTTATTCAGGCACGCTGATTTATGCGGAAGCCTCGATTTTATGCGGAAGCTTCGATGGACTTGAGGTTCTTCAGCTCCTGAACCTGAGCGTCCAGGTGCTGCAGCAGCTTGGAGCGGTAGCGGCTCTCGAAGCCGCGCAGAGCCTCAACAGCAATCTCCAGTTCTTCCTTCTCGTCGGTGAGGCGAGAGAGAACCTCTTCGCGCTGCTGCTGAGCTTCGCTCACAATAGCGTCTGCCTTCTTCTCTGCCTCTTCGAGCAGTTCAGCCTTAGCCTTCTCGCCCTGTGCCACGTAGTCGTCGTGAACCTTCTGAGCCATGGCGAGCAGTGCCGCCGCATCCTGAGGTGCAGCCGATGCCGCCGAGGACTGTGCGGGTGCTACCGCTGCCGCCGGGGAATCGGGTGCGTTTGCAGAGAGCTGCTCAACCTGGCGCTCCAGGGCGTCACGCTCGGAGTAGAGTGCGCGCAGTTCGACAACGAGCTCGTCCAGGAAGTCGTCGACCTCGTTGCGGTCGTAACCGGACTCTTCGGTCACGATCTTGAAGCTCTTAGTGATCAGGTCTTCAGGGGTGATTGCCATGGGCTTCTCCTCTAGGTATCCCTACGGGGTTTGGTGATGAAGTTGAGTGCCGCCGATCCACCAGCCGGATAGGTCACGACCCGAATAAATCAGGGTCCCGACGATTCAGGGCATGGCTATTCCGCGATGCAGTCGTTGGCACCAATTCTACTATTCTTTGGTTTCTGTGCCCGGTTATATGTCGGTTGAACAGCAAAATATGCGCTCGGCGCAAGGGTGGGATTCCCCACGTCTACTATCCGCCCTAGTCCCCGCTATCCCCCGTGCGTTTTCTGCCCTGCGGTGCATTTCGAGAAGGTTTTCGAGAAGGCATTTTGATGCTCCCCTTTTGGCACTCCCCCAGGCAGAACACCAGCGCAAAACTCAGATGCAAAGCCCAGGCACCGAACCTAGGCGCAGAACCCGGGCAAGAACCTAAACGCAGAAAACCCCCGCTCTGCCCTCAACCCGTGAACGGGTCAGGCAGGCGGGGGTCTATCGTTTTTAGCTCTTGAGTTGTCCTCTCCGAGCGAGGCAGACGCTTAAGAGAAGGTCGCGGTCAACCGCATCATGATGCTCAGCAGCAGAGACAGCAGAACAATCAGAATCAGAAAGCCGGTATCCAACGCAACGTTACCCACACGAACCGGCGGAATCAGGCGGCGCAGCTGGTTCATCGGCCAGTCAGTCACCGCGTACACGCCGCTGGCGAAGAGCAACACAATGCCCTTGGGTCGCCACTCCGGTGCGAACATGCGCACCCAGTCAAAGAGCATGCGCAGCAGCATCGCAATGTAGAGAACGTAGACAACGATCGTAATGAGGGCGAAAATATAACCCATCTATCAGTCCTTAGCCCTGGTCGAAGGGGAATTCGCCGTCGGTCTCAAAGCCGGCGGGAACCTCGGAATTAGCCACGCCCAGAACCTCCAGGTTGGAGGGGGTCAGCAGGAACACCTTAGCGGTGACGCGCTCAATGCGGCCCTCCAGCGCGAATGCCAGACCGGATGCGAAGTCCACCAGGCGCTTTGCGTCTGCGTCAGGCATTTCTTCCACGTTCATAATCACGGGGATGTTCTCGCGGAATGCCTCGCCAATGATCTTTGCGTCATTGTAGGAGCGGGGGTGGATAGTGGTGATGCGACGCAATTCGTCCTCTTCTTCCTCGTAACCGTAGGTGTATCCGTTGGTTTCTTCGGGCTCGTAGCCCTGGTCGTAGTAGCCGTCGTTAGAGTACGTCTCGGCGTACTGCTCGGTGTATTCGGTATTCGGCACCGGGGTGTCCTCCCAATTGTCTGCGCTGGCATCGTCCCAAGTCTGCTCGGTTTCCGCCAGATCAGCTGTGGTTTCAGGTGTATGAGCGGTGGCGTATGCCGCTGCATCTACGGTTGCTCGTCCGTCGGCAGATTCTTCTGCGTCCAGATACTCGGTTTCTGTACCGTCATCGTAGCTTTCAGCCTGCAGGTACTCTTCCTGTTCAGTATAGGCGGGTTCGTCCTGCAGGTGGTAGGTTTCGCCCTGAGACCCGGCATGCGACTCGGCGACGCTGTACTGCGCCGAGCCAGGCAGCGCTGAGAGCCTGTGAGAGCTGTCGGTCTTCTGTGCGGTCGCAGCCCGCCCTGCGGAGGCGTTTGCCTCCCGGCGGGAGTCAGCCTGCACAGCCTGCGGGGATTCTTCCGGCGTCGCCTCAGCGTCCTGGTATCGTTCCAGGCCGAGGAAACCCGCCAGACGGCTTTGTTTCGCCATGATTCTCTCGCTGTTCTTTCGCGTTGGTGGTGTACAGGTTCTGCCGTAGTGCGTCATCAGAAGGTGTGTGCGTAACGGTACGCCATGCACCGGCATGTATATATTACCAGCGCCTACCCCGCGCAGGCGGTCAAGGGCACCGATAATTATGCCGGCGGTCTGCGTCTACAGCAGCTCAGAGCTCCAAAGGGCAACGCACGGCGCGTAGCGTGTTTGCGCAGGCTAGATTGCCGGGCGCTGACCCATGATGTCGCTACCCACGCGCACGCAGGTCGAGCCCCAACGCACCGCCGCCTCCAAATCCCCGCTCATGCCGGCAGAAATCTCAGTCGCGTGCGGCACCTGCTCACGCACCAGCGACGCCAAACCGTAGAGCTTCTCAAAGGCCTCATCCGGGTCCATGCCCAGCGGCGCCACCGCCATCACGCCACCGCAGCGCAGATGCTCGTGGTTCTCGATGCGCTCCACCAGCTCCAGCAGCTCGGAGGCGCTCGTACCACCGCGCGCGCCTTCAGCGGCGTGCCCAGCCGTCGCGACCTCCGCCAGGGACACCTGCACCAGGCAGGTCAGCGCGCCCTGCTCCGCTGCCGCGGGTGCGGGCGCCTCCCCCGCCTCGAAGCGTGCCAGCTGGTTCGCGTACGCCTTCGCCAGCGCGTCCGCCAGAGAGGGGCGGTCCACCGAATGCACGCTGGAGGCGTACTTGACCACGGACTTCGCCTTATTCGTCTGCAGCTGGCCAATAAACGCCCAGTGCGGGGGCTGCACCTCACGCTGGGCGCAGTAGGCGGCAAGCTCACGAGCCTTCGCGCTCGCCTCCTGGTCGCGGTTCTCACCGAAGAGGGTCACTCCCCCATCCAGTAGCGCCGCCGCGTCGGAGGCGGGGAAGAACTTCGTGACCGTCACCAGCTGCACCGGGGCGCTCGCCTCGGTACGCACGGCGCTGTGGTCCTGCTCCGCGGCGCGGATACGCTCAAGCACGCGGCGGTAATTCTGCAGCAGCTGCTCGGCGCGTTCGGGAGCGTAGTGCAGGTTCTGTTCTTCTACATTCATTTCAGACATCTTTTCTCTCCTCCAGCGCCTCTACGCGGCAGGCTCCGCCGTCTTCTCAAGCCACACCAGACCCGCGATGCGACCCGGCTTCTCACCGCGGTTCGTGAACCCGCGATGCGAATACACCTCAGGCTCCTCAAACGTACACTGCGCACAGTCCATGTTCACCTGCACGCCCGCCTCTTCCAGCACGGCGCGGGCACCGGCGGGCAGATCCAGGCCGGGGGTCTGCTGGCTGGTCACCGCGTGCACCTGCGGAATCACTTCGGTGGACTCGGTGCGCATCGCCTCGGGCACCTCGTAGCAGCTACCGCAGATGCTCGGGCCCAGCCACGCAGTAATGGACTGCGCACCGAGCTTGCGCATCCGAGCCACGGTCTGCTGGAGCACGCCGTCGAGCAGACCGCGGCGGCCCGCGTGAGCCACCGCAAGAATCGGCTTGGCGCCCTCCGCGGTTTCGCCCACCAACACCACGGGGATGCAATCGGCAACCATAATCGCCAGGGGTACGCCCTCACAGCTAATCGCCGCATCGGCGACCGGCGAGTTCTCCAGCACCGCGCGGGCACGCTCAACCGTACGCTCCTGCGGAGCACCGGGCGCGTAGGATTCCACCGCGTAATCTTCCGGGTAGGCAATCTGCACGCCGTGCACCTGGTTCAGGTAGAAGAACGGGTCGGTACCCAGCGCCTCCTCCAGGGCGGCACGGTGGTTGAGGGTGCGCACCAGGGAGGCGTCCATACCGCCGCCGAGCTCATCGTCCACGTGCAGGCCCAGGTTGCCCGCCGCGCGGGAGGTGAAGCCCACCCGCACACGCCAGGGACCCAGGGTGTGGGTATCGGCAGCAGCAAGTAGCGAAGTTGTGGGATTATCGCTCATCGTCTTATTCCTTCATCAGATGTCAGCGGGTAGAACGACGGGTATAGCAAAGGGGAGCCGAGAACAGCACAATGTGCGTGTTTCTCAGCTCCCCTATAGCCTCATAAGACTCTCAGCCGTGCAACACCGAGGCGTTTCAACACCGAGGCGTTCACAGCCGGGCAGACTACTTCAGGAAGTCAGGGACGTCCAGGGTGTCGCGGCGAGCCGGAGCTTCCTCCACAACCGGGGGAAGGTCAACGTCGAAGCCAGCAGCGCCGGTGGAAGCCGGAGCAGCAGCGGGTGCGTTGTAGCCGTAGCCGTTAGCAGCCGGAGCAGCCGCAGCGGTGGAACCGCCGAAGGATGCCTGGGTGCGCTGAGCCTGAGTAGCCGCAGCAGTGGAAGCGTTGGAGTTGGTCTCCGGGTTCACTGCATCGAAGCCAGCAGCAATCACGGTCACGCGAGCCTCATCGCCCAGTGCGTCGTCAATAACCGCACCGAAGATGATGTTTGCGTCGGGGTGAGCAACTTCCTGAACCAGGCGTGCAGCCTCGTTGATCTCGAACAGACCCAGGTCGGAGCCACCCTGAATGGACAGCAGAACGCCGTGTGCACCGTCGATAGATGCTTCCAGCAGCGGCGATGCGATAGCCAGCTCAGCTGCCTTCACGGCACGGTCCTCACCGGATGCCGAGCCGATACCCATCAGAGCCGAACCTGCACCCTGCATGACGGACTTAACGTCAGCGAAGTCAAGGTTGATCAGGCCGGGGGTGGTGATCAGGTCGGTAATGCCCTGCACACCGGAGAGCAGAACCTGGTCAGCGGACTTGAATGCGTCCAGCATGGAGACGTTGCGATCCGAAATCGACAGCAGTCGGTCGTTCGGAATAACGATCAGGGTATCAACCTCATCGCGCAGAGCAGCGATACCGGTCTCAGCCTGGTTGGAGCGGCGGCGGCCTTCGAAGGTGAAGGGGCGGGTCACCACACCAATGGTCAGAGCGCCGAGGGAGCGGGCAATACGTGCCACGACGGGTGCGCCACCGGTACCGGTGCCACCGCCCTCACCTGCGGTCACAAAGACCATGTCTGCGCCCTTGAGGACTTCCTCAATTTCCTGCGCGTGGTCCTCGGCTGCCTGACGGCCAACCTCGGGGTTTGCGCCCGCGCCAAGACCGCGGGTCAGCTCACGACCGACGTCCAGCTTAACGTCTGCATCGGACATCAGCAGAGCCTGAGCGTCAGTGTTGATAGCAATGAACTCAACGCCGCGCAGACCAACCTCAATCATGCGGTTGACTGCGTTGACGCCACCGCCGCCGATACCAACGACCTTGATGACTGCCAAGTAGTTCTGGGGAGTTCCAGCGTCCATGTATTCCTCGATTGTTCCGTGTTCCAGCTTCGGAAGACCCGCAGCCTAATCTAAGCCTGAAGGTTTCCTCTAAAGAATGACTTTATCTGCTAGGATACCAAACTGTTTTTGCTGGTTCCTAGTCACACAGCGCAATTACCCCCTCTTTTTGTAGATTTCACACAAAAAGGGAGGATAAAGCGCCTGAATGGTTCCCCTAACGGGTCACCGGTACGCGCGGGGCAGACACGTCATAGACGGTCACCTTCTGCGTCTGTGCCTCGGAAGAGTTCTCCTCCTGAGCACGCTTAGCAATAGCCTGGCGCAGGGAGAGAAGAACCTTAGCCTTCAACTCGCTCTCCTCAGCGGTTCCCCACTGCACCGTAGTATTATCCCTCAAGGTTAGAGTGATACTTGAGGTTGAGGTCGCGCTGGCTTCCTTAATCTGAGCTAGAAGTTCAGAGGGCATCGCCGAAAGCGCGGTAGAAATAGTGCGGAACTCAGCCGAAGTCTTCGGGTCATCACCGCTGAAACGCACCAGCGGCACCGACGTATCGGGCTGAGTCGCCGACTCCAGCAGGCTCACACCATCACTATCAACAGTATGGTACGTATCGCCCTGCTTCACAACCGCAACCGCGGTACGCTCCTTCAGGGTCACCACCAGCTCATGCGGCGGACGGCTCTCCACCTGCACGCTACGAATCACGTTATCCTGCCCGATCAGCTCACGCACCTTCTTCTCGTCGATGCGAGTGAGCGGAACACCGCGCAGAGGCTCCAGCTTCTGCTCCACCTGACTGGTTTCCAGCAGGGATGCGCCGCGCACCGTAATCTTTTCAGTCGCCAACAGGGGCGAGAAGAAGACCAGCACCACGTACAGCACCGCAATAATAGCCAGCGCCGAGGCGGTGTACAGCAGCTTACGGGCACGAGTCAGAGGCGCACGCTCCTTACGGGGGCGCTCCTCAGCACGCAGACCGTCCAGACCCGGATCCTGACGCAGACGCTCACGCTGAGCCTGACGGCTCGCACGCTCGCGTTCCTTCTCAATCTCCGCGGCACGCTGCTGCTCACGCTCAGCACGCCAACGACCAAAGCGGCTCGCGGGTCGAGGCTCTTCAGCGGCCTTCTCCCCCGCCTTATCGGCGCTCTTGTCGGCGTTTTCTTCAGCCTTCGGAGCGGCAGACTCTTCGCGAGATTCAGCAGAACCGGAAGACGCCTTGCCCACGGTGGGCACCGACTTCTTGCCAGAACCCTTGCCGCTATCCTTTCCTACGCTCTTCTCCGACTGCGAGGACGCGGCCTGAGCAGATGCAGTCTTAGACGAAGAATCCTCAAACGCCTCAACATCAAACAGCTCGGGAGCATGCTCAACCTCAGACACGGTACGACCGGTCATCAGCGCCGAACGCACCGAATCCTTCAAAGACTGCGCCGAAGAATGAACCGCCGCAGCCCTCTTCTGAGCCGAAGAATCGGTACCGTGCTGAGCGGACGCCTTATGCACCGGCTTACGCGGCATGTGCCGAACGGAGCTCGAAGACTGAGGAGTAGCAGACTGCGCAACAGCAGAACCGGCAGATGCCTCAGAAGAGGCAGGCTTGGCGGATGCTGCAGGTTTTACAGCTTCGGTAGCCTCTGCGGTCTTTGCAGCCTGGGGCTGAGCTGCCTGAGGCTGGGCTGCCTGAGACTGCACAGATTTAGCCTGTCCCGCCTCAGCTTGTGCTACCTCAACCTGCGCATTCTCAGCCGCCTGCTGGGCACGCAAACGAGCACGCGAACGCGGAGCCTTCGGCGCGCGCGAGGAGGAACGCCCCTCCGAAGAGAGACCAGAACTCATCGGCACAGCCTAAGCCTCCGACTTCTTCGACTCGCCACCGTGACGGATCTCCAGGGACTCCAGCACACGCGCACCCAAAGCGGTCACGTCACCAGCACCCACAGTCATCACAATGTCGCCATCCTGAGCGCAGGCCACAATATCCTCAATAGCGCCCTCAGCGGTAGCGTAACGAACCTCAGAGAAACCAGCACCGGTAATCAGCTCACTGGTCACACCCTCAATCGGCAGCTCACGAGCCGGGTAAATATCCAGCACATGAGCGCGGTCAGCCATCGACAGGGCCTCCGCGAACTCCTTCGCGAACTCACGAGTACGCGAGAACAGGTGCGGCTGGAAAATCACGTACAGGTTGTGGCCATCAGCCACGGTACGGCCGGTCTCCAGGGCACGGAACACCTCGGTCGGGTGGTGCGCATAGTCATCGAAAACCTTCACGCCAGCAACCTCACCGCGCAGGGTGAAGCGGCGGTCAGCACCCACAAACTCAGCCAGCGCGCGAGCAATATCGGCAGCTTCGTAACCAGAGATGAGCGCCGATGCAAAAGCCGCCGAAGCATTCAGCTGGTTATGGATACCGGGCACCTTCAGAGCAAGATCCTGCTCACCCTCATAACGCACACCGCGGCACTCAAATGACCAGGACAGGTGCGACGAAGAGGAAGAACCCGCGCTAGTAATCTCGCTAATGCGCAGGTCAGCATCCGTAGACTCACCGTACGTCACCACGGGCACGCCCGCCGCACGAGAACGAGCCGCCAAATCAGCCGCGCCCGCATCATCAGCACAGGTCACCACAACACCGTTAGGTGCCAGCGAACCCACAAAACGATTGAACGCCTCAAAGACACGCTCATCCGTCTCATAGAAATCCAGGTGGTCCGGCTCAACATTCGTCACCACAGCAATAGCCGGGCGGTAACGCACAAACGAGCCGTCCGACTCATCAGCCTCAGCCACAAAAATCGACTCCGGACCCTGAGCACCCAGGTGAGCGTTCGTGCCGCGACCCGCAATCACAGTACCCACCGCAAAGGACGGCTGCGCACCCAGCTGATCAAACATCACAGAAATCATGGAGCTGGTCGTGCTCTTACCGTGAGTACCGGCAACAGCAACCACCTGAGACTCACCCATCACAGCGGCAAGCGCCTCAGAACGATGCAGCACACGCAGGCCCTGCGCACGAGCGGCAACAAGCTCCGGGTTATCCTCACGAATCGCAGTAGAAATCACCACGGTATCAACGTCCACAATGTTCTCAGCCTGCTGAGGAACACCCACACGAGCACCCGCAGCACGCAAAGACTCAACAGTAGCCGACTCGGCACGGTCAGAACCGCTCACCGTCACACCAGCCTGCAGCATCAGAGTGGCAATAGCGCTCATACCCGCGCCACCAATACCGATGAAGTGCACACGACCCAGCTCGCTCATCTTCGCACGCTCAGGGAACGGCGGGTTCAGCGGTGCCGGCAACACCATCTCAAGATTCATCAATTCAGTCATTACTTCTCAGCTGCCTTCAATACTGCTTCAGCCATAACGCGTGCCGCGTCACGGATACCAAGTTCATACGCCGCAGCGCCCATACGCTCCAGCTCCTCCGGGTTCGCCATAAGAGCCGGAATCTCACGGGCAAACCACTCACCGGTGACCTCTGCATCCTTCACCAGCAGAGCCGCAGACGCCTCAACCAGAGAACGAGCATTCAAAGCCTGCTCACCATTACCAATGGGAAGCGGCACAAAAATCGCGGGAACACCCACCGCAGCAACCTCACTGACGGTCGCCGCGCCCGAACGCACCAGCAGAAGATCAGCGGCAGCGTACACATCCTGCATGCCGTTGCTGAACTCAATCTGACGGTAATTCGGCGCGCTCAACGGCTCACCATTCTCGTCCAGAACAGCCTTACCCTTACCGGTAATATGCAGAATCTGAAAGTCCCACTCCGCAAAGTGGTCACGGCACGCCGCCACCGCATTGTTCAGGCTCTGTGCCCCCAGCGAACCACCGGTCACAATCACGGTCGGCTTCTGCGGGTCCAGACCCAGATTACGGCGAGCCTTCGAACGGTGCGCCTCACGGTTCAAGTAGGCAATCTCATCCTTCATCGGCATACCCACCAGGGTTGCGCGCGGGAACGGAGTGTTAGGGAACGCAACACCGGTGAACTTCGCGAACGTACCACCCAGACGGTTCGCCAAACCGGGCTTCGCGTTCGCCTCATGAATCACCACGGGAATCTTAGCGCTCAACGCCGACAAATACGCCGGCGGACACACATAACCACCCATGCCAACGACCACATCTGCATCTGCTTCCTTGAGGATGCGGCGGGTCTTCGACAGGCCACCAAAGAACTTAGCGGGGAAAGTGAAAGCGGCACGGTTAATGCTACGGGGGAACGCCGCGCGAGGAATGAACTCAATATCGAAACCAGCTGCCGGAACCAGCTCGGCTTCCATCTTGTCGGCGGTGCCCAGCATCAGAATCTTAGCGTTCGGCTCAAGGTCACGAACTGCACGCGCAATCGCGAGCATCGGATTAATATGACCGGCAGTGCCACCACCGGCGAAGACTATAGAGGGCGCCTTCTTCGTCATAGATCTTTCTCCCAACACATCGGTACAGCATCATTTTACGCTATCGCACCTGTTCAAAAGAGCGCCCCCGCCTTTGAGCTAGGACTCAACGGCGAGGGCGTTATCTCATATTCAGCACATATTCATCACGGGCAGAGGCAAGAACTACAACCCGCCCCCGCGAATGTCAACCCCCGAAACCCAGGCTTCACGAAGAGCAATCCGCAGAGTTTAGCCCTGCTTGCGGGTGCCGCGCTGAGCGGAGTTCCGAGCCGCGCCCTGAGCCGGACGCTGCGCCTGCTGAGCGCCGTTCTTCGAAGCGCCCTGTCGCGGCGCCGCCTGACGCTGAGCGCCCTGTCGAGGATTACCCTGTCGCTGGGCACGACGCTGACGATCTTCAGGATGCAGCGGCTGCAGACCCGCAGGTAGCGAACCCGACGGACGGTGCTGCGCGCTACGAGGCTGAGCAGTACGGGGCTGAGCACCGCGAGGTTGCTGCACTCGCTTCTGCGCGGCAGGTTGCTGAGCAGTACGGGGCTGAGCGCCACGAGACTGAGCGGGGCGCTGCTGTACAGCCTGCTTCGGTGCGGCAGGCTTCTGACCAGCGGGCTTCTGTGCAGGCTTCGCAACGGCCTGTTTCTGAGCAACACGAGCCTGCTGACCGGTACGAGGCTGAGCGGAGGCCCTCTGCGGAGCTGCCTTCTGCGGTGCGGGCTTCTGTGCGGCCTTCCGCTTCTGAGCCTCAGCCTTCTGCTTCTGAGATTCGGCCTTCTGCTCCGCCTTCACACGGGCAGCCTCCTCGCGAGCCAGACGTTCCTGTTCCTTCTGCTGCTCCCGTGCCTGACGCTCCTGCTCTTTCTGCTGCTCACGAGCCATACGAGCCAACTCACGCTGCTGATCCGGCGCAAAACCCAACCAGCGGCGCAACGTGCTCTCCGGGCCGAAAACAATCTTCAAAGGATTATGTTCCTTCAACAGGTGGCCACCGGCAGCCGCACGAGCAGCCTCCTCCTGATTCAGCATATCCTGCAAGGGCGTACGACGCTTCCAATCAGCATTCGCACGACGAACCTCACGCACGCTCTGCGTCTCAATATTCGACGGTGCCGTCGCGCCACGCAACGGAGTCTGCCGCGCAAACGCCAACAACAAACCCGCCGCAAACAACGAGGACAACAGCGACGAACCACCATAGGACACAAACGGCAGAGGCACACCAATCACCGGCAAAATACGGGACACCATGCCCATATTGATAATCGCCTGAGAAGTCAACCAAATCATGATGCCGCCCGTAGCCAAACGCACCAGCGGATCAGCAGTGCGCAGCATAATACGAACCGCGCAATACACCAGACCCACATACAGCAGCAGAACCGCCAGCGTACCCAGCAGACCCAGCTCCTCACCAATAATGGCGAAAATATAGTCGTTATGCGCCTCAGCCAGGTAGTTGTACTTCTGACGCGACTGGCCCAGACCAACACCCAAGAAACCACCGGTAGCCAGCGCCACCTCACCAGAATTCGCCTGGTCACAGTTAGCGTTCGTGCACGAACCCCAAACACCGAAAATACGAGCCACACGGTTCGCGCTACTGAAAACACCCACCAGCGCCAACACCGCAAGCGCGCCGCCAATCTTCAGCAGCGAACTGCGAGAAGCACCCGCCAGCCACATCATGCCCACAAAGATGAAGCCGTACACCATGGCGGTACCCATGTCACCACCGAGCATAATCAGCAGCACCAAGGCACCCACACCATAAATCGAGGGGAACAGCGTACGCCAAATACTGCGAGAAATATCGCCGTGACGGCTGTACACCCACGCCAGCCACATAATAATCGCCAGCTTCGAAAACTCCGACGGCTGGATCTGCACGCCGCCGGGGAATTTCAGCCAGTTACGGTTACCGTTCACCTCAACGCCAACGACCACCACAGCAAGCTGCATGACCAGCGCGGCAATCAGCATCGCGTTCACCACAAACTTCTTGTGATAAACCCCCACCGGGATATGCGTAATACCCGCCATCGCAATCACGCCCAGAACCAAGAACATGACCTGAGACGAAACCTGCGAGAACGGCGACTGGCCCTGAGAAATCATGGTCACGCTCGACGCCGACAGCACCATAATGCAGCCAAAAATAGCCAGACCCAGGGTGGTGACCAGCAACATAACCGGCACATCCCACAGGTCAGCCTTCAGACCACGACGGTACAGCCTATCGGCACGAGCACGGAACGGCGCAGAGAAATCCTCCCAACCGGCTCGCAAAGACGCCCAACGACCACTCGCGGTCGAACGCGCCAAAGAAGCCGAACGCTCCGAAGATGCGCTGGTACTCACATGCCCTCCTATAGGCCTCAACTGCCACGGATCCGTCGTGGCGAATACACGAAAAAGGTTCAGGGGTGGGACACCGTTACCATCCCACCCCCGAGAAGAACCCGCAGAAAGCACCCCGGTCACCCAAGTCCTGGTCACCCGAGCCGCCCCCTGCAGGCAACGTCCTAAGAGTCTGCCAGCTGGGCGGCAACAGCGTTCGCAAACGCATCACCGCGCACCGCATAATTCTTGAACTGGTCCATCGAAGCAGACGCGGGAGCCATCAGCACGGTATCCCCCGGATGCGCCAGCTCAGCAGCCTTCGCAACGGCCGCGTTCATCACGGCAATGCCGTCCGAAGAATCAGCCACAGCGGCGGTCATATTGTAGGTCGGAACCTGCGGGGCATGAGTCGCCAACGCCGACTTCAACGCCGCAGTATCAGTACCGATAATCAGCACAGCCTTCAGACGCTGAGCATGAGCAGCAATCAGCTCATCGTACTCAACACCCTTCGACAGGCCACCGGCAATCCACACCAGCGACGGGTAGCCGCTCATCGATGCATTCGCGGCGTGAGGATTCGTAGCCTTCGAATCGTTCACCCACATGATGTCGTTCGCGTAACCCACCAGCTGGTTGCGGTGCGCACCGGTCTTGAAGGAACGCAGGCCAGCGCCCACAGCCTTCGGGTCAATATCAGCCGCACGGCACAGCGCCGCAGCCGCCAAAGCGTTCTCCACGGTGTGCTTCGCGGGCATCTTACCGGGCGCAGGAGCCAAATCCTCCAGAACCGCCAGCTCGTACGCCTCGTTATAACGGTTCTTCAAGAAGGCACGGTCCACCATGATGTCCTCAGCCAGGCCGAGCATCGACACGGCGGGCATCTCAGTGGAGCTGAAACCAATCGCGTGAGCGCCCTCAATAACGTCCGCGTTCTCGACCATACGCAGGGTGTCTACGTGGTCGGTGTTGAAGATGCAGGCAACCTGAGTGTGCTCGTACACGCGCGCCTTATCAGCCTTGTAGCCGTCGAAGGAGCCGTGCCAGTCCACGTGATCCTCAGCGATATTCAGAACCACCGAAGCGTACGGGGACATCGAGTAGGTCCAGTGCAGCTGGAAGCTGGACAGCTCCACCGCGAAGAACTCATAGGGCTCATCGTCGGCAATGGCGTACACGATGGGCATACCCACGTTACCCACCTGAATAGACTTCTTACCGGCAGCCTTCAGGATGGAATCGACCATGCCCACGGTGGTGGTCTTACCGTTCGTACCGGTCAGGCACAGCCATTTGGGGGTCGGGTGGTCGCTGCGCTCATTCAGGCGCCACGCCAGCTCCACATCGCCCCAAATCTGGATGCGACGCTCATAGGCATCCAGCATGACCGGGTGGTCCGGACGCACACCCGGGGAGGTCACCACAAGCTCGGGTTCCTGACCGTCCACCAGGGGCAGCGCACGCATGTGCTCGGGACCGAACAGACCCTCAACCGGGCCATACGCGTTCTTGTAAATCTCGATGCGTTCACGCTTCTCCGGGGTATCAGCCCCGTCGATGACGACGATATGCGCACCCAGCTGGGCGAGCACATCGGTCACGGCGTCGCCGCTGGTACCCATGCCCACCACGACCACGCGCAGGTTAGCCCAGGGGGCACCCCAGTGAGTCAGCTCCGCGAGGCGCTCGTTCTCATACACCGGGTTCACCGCAATAGCGGCGGCGTTCGCCTCAATGCGAGCGGCATCCGGCTGTTCATTAGTTGACATTAGTGAATCACTCCAGAAGTCTGCGAGAACCAGTCACCGAAGAACAGCGCCAGGGCAACGAGCACGCAGAGGGCGTTAACAACCCAGAGGCGGAATACGGAGTTCACTTCGCCGCTGCTGACAGTACCGGGGGCAATGCCTCGCTTATCAATTGAGTACTTGCCGTTGACGCCGACCTTCTCCATGTGGTGGTGGAAGGGGGTCATACGGAAGTAACGGTGCGCGTGCAGGGGCTTCTCCCCCGCCGCGACCGAACGCTTACGGCTGGTCTTGAACACGAACTTCTGCACGATCACAGAGAACACTTCCAGCACGGGGATCAGAGCGATGACCAGCAGAAGCAGCTCGGTGCGGGTGAACAGCGCGAAAGCAACCATTGCGCCACCGAGCGCCAGGGAGCCGGAGTCGCCCATGAAAATCTGTGCCTTCGACACGTTCCACCAGAGGAAGCCAGCCAGCGAACCCACCAGGGATGCGGCAATCAGCGCCAGCGAACCGGGGTCGCGCACATCGTAGCAGGCGGTGCCGGCGCCAGCGGAGCAGGCGTGCACGTACTGCCAGATGCTGATGGTCAGGTAGCCGGAGAAGATGGTCATCATGATGCCGCCAGCCAGGCCGTCCAGACCATCGGTGAAGTTCACAGCGTTCGTGCCGGACAGGGAGATGAGGGTAATCCACGCAACCATCAGGATGCTGCCGAAGACCGCACCCGCCGCGAACAGGTCGATGGGCAGGTCACGCACGAAAGAGATGGCGGTCGACGCCGGGCGAGCACCCGACTCGTTCGGGAACTGGAACGCCAAGTACGCGAAGGGCAGGGTCACGCTTAGAAGACCGATGGTCTTCTGCTTCTCGGTCAGACCCTCGTTGCCCTTATTGCGGAACTTCATGATGTCGTCCGCCGCGCCCACACCGAGCATACCCAGGGTGAAGGCGATGGTCAGCCACGCGGTAGCGGTCGGTACCGGCGCGGTACCGAAGAGCAGTGCGCTCACCGCCAGGGTCAAGAAGTAGGCGAGAATCGCCGCGGGGATGAAAATCAGACCCGCCATGGTGGGGGTTCCCGCCTTATGCTGGTGGGCTGCCGGGCCTTCCTCACGGATGAGCTGGCCAAGCTTGAGGGACTTCATCTTCTTGATGAACACCGGCAGCGCGGTGAGGGAGATGAGGAATCCGAAGATTCCAGCAATCAGCACGGTAATCATAAAGCGCTACCCTTCGTTCGTGGTCTGTTCGGTTGAGGTACGGTCGCCGTTAGCGGCGCCGTCCAGGTGAGCGGCAAGGTGGTCGCTCAAATCGGTGGTTTCAACAAAATCACCGGCAGAAAGCCAGGTCGGTGCCTGCTCTTCCTCAGCACCGAAGGTGTACTCAGCGAAAGCAACCTGGTCACCCAGAATGCCGAGCTTCGCGCCATTCGAGGACTTGAAGAGCACAATGTCGCCGGGGCGAACCTCGGCGCGCAGAATCTGCTCTGCCTCTTCCGGGGTCTTCACCCAGGTCGCCTCATTACCCCAGGAGCCTTCCAGGTGAGCCGCATTGTAGATGGGCTTCGTCTCGTCACCCACAGCAATCAGCTTGGAAATGTTCATGCGCACCACGAGGCGGCCGATGCGGTCGTGCTCCTCCACGGAGGCGTCACCGAGCTCCAGCATGGCGCCCAGAACAGCCCAGGTGCGATGCGGCTGACCGGTCGCCGGGTCAACGGTACGGCCCAGCTGCGCCAGAGTGCGCAGTGCAGCCGCCATCGACTCGGGGTTCGCGTTGTACGCGTCGTTAATGACGGTCACGCCGTCGGCACGGTCGGTGCGAGCCATACGCCACTTCGAAGCTGCCGCCGCCTTGTTGAGCGCGCGAGCAATCTTCTCACCCGAAATACCGCTGTTGTAGGCGATTGTCGCCGCAGCCAGCAGGTTGTGCACGTGGTGCTCACCAATCAGCTGCGAGGAAATCTCGTACTCGCTACCGTCGGGCAGACGCAGAGTGAACTCGGGGCAGCCGGCGTCGGTGGTGCGCAGGTTCAGCGCCGCCACATAGCGTTCGTAGGGCTGACCGTTAGCGTCAGTCTTCTCGCCCACGCCAAAGTAGGTAACGGGGGCAACCGAACGCGACGCCATGCGCAGCACGCGCTCATCATCAGCGTTCAGCGCCAGGGAACCGGTCGGCTGAACGCCCTCAGCCAGCTCACCCTTGGTGCGCTCAATATTGTCCACACCGCCGAACTCGCCAGCGTGCGCGGTACCAACCTTCAGAATCGCACCGTGATCGGGGTGCGCAATATTCGCCAGGTACTCGATGTTGCCCACACGGTCCGCGCCCATCTCGATGACCAGGTAGCGGGTGGACTCATCCGCACGGAAAACGGTCAGGGGCACACCCACCTCACTGTTGTAGGAGCCGACCGGGGCAACGGTCGGGCCCTCCGGGGTGAAAATGGCGGCAAGAAGGTCCTTGGTGGTGGTCTTACCGGCAGAACCGGTAATACCGATAACGGTCAGCTCACCCTGAGCACGCATCTGCTCAATGGAGTAGCGCGCCAAATCGCCCATCGCCAGCACCACATCGGGCACCTGGATGCTCGGGTACGGCACACCCTGCTCGTCGAGTACTTCACGCTCGACCAGTGCCAGGGTCGCGCCCTTCTCAAACGCCATGGGGATGAACTTGTGGCCGTCAGTGACCGCGCCGGGCTTCGCCACGAACAGGGTGCCGGTCTGCACCTCACGGGAGTCGGTGGTGGCGAAGTCAGCGTACACCTGCTCCTCACGGCCCTCCAGGCCGATAGCGGTGCCGCCGGTTGCCTCAATAATCTGGGCGGCGCTGAGCTTAATCATTCTTCACCATACCTTCAGCGGTCTTAGAGTCACTTTCATCGAGCATGCGCTGGTAATCAGGCAGAATCTCGAAGCCGTGCGCGCGCAGGGCACGGGCGGTTTCAACGCGGTCATCCAGGGCAATATCCACGCCGTCAACATCCTGTTCGGTTTCATGGCCGCGGCCAGCAATCAGGATGGCATCGTGCTCGCTCGCCAGGGCAATTGCCGCCTCAATAGCGGCGGCACGCGGAGAGATGTTCAGAATCTGGGTGGCTCGGCGGTTCTCAGCCTTCTGCGCACCCTCCTCAACGGCGGCACGAATCGGCTCGGGTGCCTCACCGTGCGGGTCGTCATCAGTCACGACCACAATATCCGCGTTCTGCGCAGCAATCGCGCCCATAATCGGGCGCTTGAGCTGGTCACGTTCACCGGTCGCACCGAAAACAATCATGACCTTACCCTCACCGGGGCGGTCCATTGCCTCCAGGGCACGGGTCAGACCGTCCGGGTTGTGGGCGAAGTCCACAATCGCGTGCGGCGCCAAAGAAATCAGCTGCATACGGCCCGGCACCACCGGTGTCAGAGCTGCACCGGATGCCAGCTCGGGCAGCAGGCGCTCACGCTCAGCGGAGTCAGTGTCCAGGTACGCCATGAGAGCCGCCAGTGCAGCATTCGAAACGTTAAAGTCAGCGGGCAGACCGGTGTAGCATTCAACGCTCTCACCGGCACCATTAGCCACGTGGAAGCGGTGGCCCAGGCCCTCACGCTGAACCTTCACCACAGCCCAGTCGCGGGCACCAAACTCTGCGGGCACCTCAGCCAGACCGGCACCGCGAACAGTCACCAGACGGTGAACCTGCTGCGCACCCATCTGCTCGCAAGCGGCGGAGAACATCTTCTCGCCCCACTCGTCATCAGCAGTAATCACAGCCAGCTCGGCATGTTCGGGAGTGAACAGCTGAGCCTTCGAGTCGAAATAGTGCTCCATGGTGCCGTGCAAATCCAGGTGATCCTGAGTCAGGTTCGTAAAGCCGGCAACCGCGTACTTCACGCCGTCCACACGGTGGTAATCAATCGCGTGCGACGACACCTCCATCGCGGCGCAACGCACCTGGTGCTGATCCATAATCGTCAGCAAAGAATGCACGTGAGGAGACTCCGGAGTGGTCATCTTCGAAGGAACCGACACACCATCAATCAGAATCTGAATAGTGCCAATCAGACCGGTCTTCACGCCCAGGCCGGTGCGGAACACCGACTCCAGCATGTAGGTGGAGGTGGTCTTACCGTTCGTACCGGTCACCGCGTAACGGTGAGTTACGGGGACCGACGCTGAACCATAAATCAGCGCCGCCAGAGGACCGACGTACTCGCGAAGGTTCTCAGTCACCAGGACAGGCACCGGCGCCTCACCCAGCAGCTGCGCGCCGGCAGCATCCGTCAAAATAGCGGAAGCGCCCAGCTTCAACGCGGCCTCAGCAAACTGCGCACCGTGCACCTTCGCGCCGGGCAGAGCCACGTACAGGTCCTGCGGGCGCACGCCTCGGGAGTCCATGCTGATACCGGTGACCTCAACAGATTCACCGGATTCAGAACCCTGAACGCCGCTAGCCGACTGGGAACTCACCTGAGCACCCAATCCCTGCAGATGTTCGCGAAGGTGCGCCAAACTCACCGGGCGCACAGAATTCGGGCGCAGAGTCTGAGCGTCGCCGCCCAGCAGGTTCTGGCCGGGTGCGTGAGATGCGGTATCCATCGTCCTTCTTTCCTCCCCGCTGTCCGAAGCGGTGAGCTCTGTATGGTCAATGCGCTCAAGGCACACAGGGTCATTCAATATTCTACGGGCTTTAGGCTTCGACAGGTGTTCAGTATCAGAGCTTCTTCATCACGAATCAGTCGCCGGGTACCTATCCCCCACCTGCCTTTAGTTCGTCTTATTGGAGCTATCCTCAGCAAAAATCGGAATCAACTCCGGCTCACCGGTAGAAAGCGGCACGTTATAGGTGTGCAGGGTCCTCTCCATAATCTTGGAGAACTCAGCCGTCGTACCGTTCGTACCCACGCTACCTTCGGGACGTTGCATGGTCACCGCCACCAAGAACTGCGGGTTCTCAATCGGCGCCACACCAATAAAGGACGTCGTGTTGCCGTCGTAGCCGCCCTTCTCACTCGGAGTTTCCGCAGTACCGGTCTTACCGCCCACGCGGTAGCCGGTCACCTTCGCCGGACGGGCGTGGCCTTGCTCCACCACATTCTCCATGAGAGTCAGGCAGGAAGCGGCAGTCTCCTCGCTGACCATGCGTTCGCCAGGCTCTACGGCACGCTTATGTTCGGTACCGTCGGCGTCAATGATCGCGTCCACAATGCGCGGCTTCAGACGAACGCCCTTATTGCCCAGCGCCTGGAAAATCATGGCGGTCTGCAGCGGAGTCTGCGCAACACCCTGACCGAACAGCACAGTGTACTGCTGACGGCCATCCCAATCACGCCAATCAGCGATTATACCCTGCTCCTCACCGGTCAGCTCAATGCCGGTAAACTCGCCGACGCCGTACTTCTTCAACCAGTTGTAGCGCTCTTCCTTGCTGAGCTTCTGACCGACCAGCACCGTACCGGTGTTCATCGAATCAGTAATAATGCCCGAGAAAGTACGCCGCTGCGCCGCGTGCTCAAACGCGTCCTTGAAGGTCTGGCCGTCAATCGTGAGGGTCGCGGGCACGTCATACACGCTAGTCGGGGTGGTCAGACCCTGCTCAATCAGCGCCGAAGAAGTCAGCATCTTCACGGTCGAGCCGGGCTCCACACTCTGCGAAATAGCGCGCGGGGTCATGTCCGCCGCGTCCTCAATGGTTGCCGCGCCCGGGTCCATCGTGGAGGAATCAGCAAGAGCCAAAATGGAGCCGTCACGCACATCCATAACGATGGCGGTACACCACTCAGCCTTCAGCTCCTCAGCGCGGGCACGCACCACCTGTTGCGCAAAATACTGCACGTCACGGTTAATGGTCAGGCGAATATTCTTACCGTCCACCGCCAGGCGCTGCTCTTCCTTCGCCACCGGGATACGCACACCATCAGCACTAATCTCGTAGGTGCGCTCACCGGGGGTACCGGCAAGCTCCTTCTCGAAGACACGCTCAATGCCCACGGAGTAGTTACGGGACACCGTACCGCCCGTACCGTTGCCGTCTGCCTCTTCAACAATGTTGTACTTACCGACCACGGAACCGCCCACACTACCGTTGGGGTACAGGCGCTGAGAGAACGCCTCACCGTAGATGAAGGGCGCACCCAGGGCATCAATCTTATTGAAAATTTCCGGGGTGATATTTGCCTTGATTACCGAGTACTTTGAGGTGCCGTCCAGCTTGGACTTGATGAACTCGTCGGTAATGCCCGGGTCAACGGTCTTGAGAATATCGACCATCTCGTACACCAGCTGGTTGGGGGTGACCTCAACCTTCTGGGTGCGATCCTCGTTGTAACGCTTGAAGGTCGCTACGGCACTCTGGTCAGCAGTCAGGTTATAACGCTGCACAGTACGCGCCATGACATTGCCGTTGATGTCGAGAATCTGACCGCGCACAGCCGGAAGAACCTGCGAACGCAGACGCTTCTGACGGGACGCATTCGCCACCGCACCGGGGTCAAAGCCCTGGCGGATAAACAGGTTCGCACCGATGACGCCCAGAGCGCAGGTGGCAGCGGCACCTGCGACAAAGCCACGGCGGGTCAGATTCGGCTGACCGGATGCCGATTCGTTCGCGTTCTTACGCGCGTCGGAGCTCATGCGGTGGTCCTTTCGCTGGTCTAGTCTATCGGTGATGCTGTGCATCCTGCGGTCAATATTGTTTATCGTGCAGCCTGGCTTACCGCGGGGCTAGCGGTAGGACTTGCTGCGGGCTGCTGAGCGGCACTCGGTGCGGCGGAAGCAGTCGCGCTAGCAGGTGCGCTATTCGCCGGTGCAGGGTTAGCCTGCTGGGAGGGGTTAGCTTGCTGAGTGGGGCTTGCCGAGGCGCTTGCAGATGCCGTAGCCGAAGCGCTCGCCTGGCTGTGGCGCTGTTGGACAGCCTTGTCCGCCTCCACGATGCTCTTGGCGTAGCTTTCATCCGAACCCGCTGCCGGAGGCGCAATCAGGTTCTCCTGTTTGCTTCCCTCAACACCGGTCGGGCTTGCCACCGGGGCGGGGGTGCCTTCAATCGTGGAAGTTTGCATGTTCAGTGTCGCCTGCGAAGAGCTCACAAACATGCCCAGGGTACTGGCGCGTATCGCCAAAACCTGTGGGGCTTCCTTGAAGCCAATCTCCTGCTGCAGCGCCTGGTTTTCTTGCAAGAGCTGCTGCTCCTGCGCGCGCAAATCCACCATGTCGTACTGGCGGGTCACAATCAGCACGTTGAGCAACAAAATAAAGATCAGGGTCAGCGGGATCGCTGCAAAGACGGCGAGCATGGTGGGCGGGCTGAGCTTGCGTGCTCGGCGACGCACCGTCGAGAGCGGGTGACGCGACTTAGGCTTCTCTTCTCGGGCCTCTTCGGTACGGGCTGCCGCACGAACGCTCGAGGGCACGCGGCTCGCGTTCGTCGAGGTGCGCTTACCGCCGTGTGAAGCAGCGGTGCTGGCGGGGCGGACCACCGACTGGGAGGCGGTGACCGGCTCCAGACGCGCGGTGCGGGTGCGGCCGGAGTGGGCTCGGGTGGAGGCGCGGCTCGCCCCGGTAGCGCCGCCAGTAGAGCCAGTAGAGCCAGTAGAGGATGCGCGGGTAGAGCCAACGGCGCCGGGGGTACCGGCGGCAGGGCGCGAGGAACCGGCGCGTCGACTCCGCGGGGCGCCCTGGGTGCGGGTGGGGCGCTGGGATGCGTGCTGGGTGCTCACTTTTCTTCGCTTTCTGTCTTCTAGTTGGCGGGGATGCGGATCTTCTCGGCGGCGCGCAGCTTGGCGCTGGCGGCGCGGGAGTTCTGTTCGATTTCCTCGTCGGTAGGCGGTTCGGCGCCGCGGGTAATGATTTTGACGGTGGGCTTGTGCTCTTCAAGCTCTACCGGGAAGCCCTTGGGTGCCTTGGAGGTTGCCTCTGCGGTCAGTGCCCTCTTGACGATTTTGTCTTCGAGGCTGTGGTAGCTCATGGCGACGAATCGGCCGCCGAGATTGAGCGCCTCCAGGGCTGCCGGTACGGCGCGTTCGAGGGCTTCAAGCTCGTGGTTCACCTCGATTCGCAACGCCTGGAAGGTGCGCTTGGCGGGGTGGCCGCCGGTGCGCTGCGCGGCGACGGGCACCGCCTTCTGGATAATGCGCACGAGCTCACCGGTGGTTTCCAGGGGCGCGTTGGCGCGGGCGGTGCAGATGGCACGGGCGATACGCGATGCGAATTTCTCTTCGCCCCAGTTGCGGATAATGCGGCGCAGCTGGTCTTCACTGTATTCGTTGACGACGATGCGGGCGGTGAGCTCGTCTTCGGAGTTCATGCGCATGTCCAGCGGCGCGTCGTAGGAGTATGCGAAACCGCGGGTGCGTTCGTCCAACTGCATGGAGGAGACGCCCAGGTCCATCAGGATTCCGTCAATGCCCTGCACGCCGGCGGTTTCCATGGCGCGGTCAATTTCGTCGTAGACGGCGTGGACGGGTACGAAGCGGTCACCGAAGCGTGCCAGGCGCTCACCGGCGATGGCGTGCGCCTGCAGGTCGCGGTCAATGCCAATCAGCACAAGGTTTTCGAAGCGTTCGAGCAGCGCCTCGGAGTGGCCGCCCATACCGAGGGTGCCGTCAATAACGTAGGCGGTACCGCGCTCCTCGACGGCGCGTTCAATGCCGGGTGCCAGCAGGTTAATGCAGCGGTCCAGCATGACGGGCACGTGGCGTTCGCTGGCTTCACGCTGGGAAAGGTTCTCAATGGATGCGCCGGCAACCTTGACGGCAGCGCCGGAGGCGGTCGTACCGGTTTCGGGGGCGTGTTCTACGCTCATGGGTGCTCCTGTGAGAGTTTGTCCTGCGGGAAGGCTTACGGAAGAGTGGTGCGGGTGCTAGAGATGCCGGGCGGTAGCCGTCGCGTCGGCGGGATGCCGTTTAGAGCAGCGGGCTGAACGGGTCCTCATCGAGGGCAGCGAATTCAGCTTCGGTGCGGGCGAGGTATTCCTCCCAAGCTGCGGCATCCCAGATTTCTGCGCGGGTTCCGGATCCGATGACGACGAGGTTGTCGGTCAGTCCTGCGTACTGGCGCAGTATCGGCGGGATGGTGATGCGTCCCTGCTTGTCGGGTAGTTCGTCTGAGGCTCCTGAGAGGAAGACTCGCAGGAAGTCTCGGGCGGCTCGTCCCGGCAGGGGCGCGGTGCGCATCCGTTCATGGATGCGTTCAAATTCTGCGGCGGGGAAAACGTACAGGCATCGTTCTTGACCGCGGGTCAGAACGAGGCCTGCAGAGAGTTCCTCACGGAATTTGGCGGGAAGGATGATGCGTCCTTTGGCGTCCATTCGTGGTGAGTAGGTACCTAGGAACATTCACTTCACCTCCCCGATGTGTGCCGTTTGTGCTGAAGTCCGCGGGAGCGGGGGTGCTCCACGAATCCTGGAGGTGCGGGGGCGGGTGTGCCGGGCCGGCGCCTCCGCCGCTTGTTTGAGGGCACGGCGATAGGACTGACTTTCAGCTTTCCTCTCCACTTTACCCCACTTTCCACCACCTACCCCACCCGGCAGAGTATCTTTTAGTGTTTTTATGCTCTCTTCTGCATTTTTAACGCTGGCGCACAGCTTCTACACAGCTTCGGCCGTGTGCGCTCAGTGTGCTTCCCTCATCATGTTTGCCATGCCCTGACTCAATGAGGACTCAATGACGGGGTTTGGCGTGTTCCGCCTACCAGCCTCTAGTACTTCCATCTCTCACTAGTTCTTCTCACGATTTCGGGCATAGAAAAAGCGGAGGTAAGAGAATTCTTACCTCCGCTTGATCAGTCTTGAGTTTTGAGATGTTCACACCGGGTATCACGCATCGGGTGTCAGCCCTAAGAGCTGAGCCGCGAAGCTTCTGTACCCTGAATGTTTTAGAACTGCGCTCTGAATGCTTTTACAGCTGTGGAATGCTTTAGAACTGGCCGTTATTACGCTCGTCCCAGCGGTTCTCCAGGCGGTTCATGAAGGAAGACCGTTCCTTCTGCTCGCGCTGACGCACGCGAGCTGCACCTTCTGCCTTACCGCCGAGGAAGGAATCTACCGGGGTTTTCTTGCTGGTGGTTGCGAAGTACACGCCACCGGCCGCGAAGAGGAAGCCGAATACTCCCAGCCAAATCATGTTAGATGCGACCGCACCAATAATGATGCCCAGGCCGATGAGAACGAAGAGAATACCGAGCACCAAGTGGCGAGCACTAAAGACCGGCGCGGTATTGCCGGTTGAAGACATGGAGGAGGCAAAGTGCGGATCCTCATTGCTCATGAGTTCTTCGAGCTGGTCCAGAACCTTCTGTTCACGCTCGGACAGTGCCATCGTTTTCTCCTTTGAGGTGTCTCTGCTCAAGATGACGTCGGTATCAACCGGGTTAGCTAGTGTATCAGCTGGCGCGGTGAGCGCTTCTTCCGGTCGTATATTTCCCATCGTACCGCGCCGAGCGGGGTTGGCGCATTCTTTTTCGGTCAGAAGCTCTTTATGTCTTTCTTCCGCTTTCCGCGGAGGCGTTCCTCGCCCGCATTTTGCGAGTAACCGGCTGCGATATAGCCGCTGATTAAGCTGTATCAGCCCCTAGTTGTTGCCCCTCAGCTATTCCTCGTTGTGGCTCTTTTCTTCGATATTCTTCTCTTCGATATTCTTCTCGGGCGCGGTGACTCCGGAGGCTGGTTTGAGGCTTTCCTGCGAATACTTGCGGTGAATTGCGTCCATGACGTGCTCCACCTCGGACCATCTGCCACTTTTCACGAGGCGAGCACCAG
>ENA-OWLX01000048-OWLX01000048.1-metagenome-genome-assembly--contig:-NODE-48-length-33777-cov-8.280766_pt1 | contig 33777 bp, 57 predicted proteins | sample MGYA00245351_ERZ651106 | MGnify/ENA primary metagenome ERZ651106 (study PRJEB26857, sample SAMEA4031768) | metagenome | biome: human; feature: oral; material: saliva | place: Philippines | collected 2014 | study... | reverse complement strand
TTTCTGCGTGTTTTCATGATACTTTCTTTTTTAGGAAGTGACTTCCTAAAAACATTACCTCTGTTAGTTCTAACGGTATAAAAAATTTTTCTCAGTTTAACTTGATAATTAATTATTTTCATTATATTTCTCCTTTATAAAATTATATTAAAGTGCTACTAGGGCGCTTATTAATCAACTCTATACCTCAATGGCTCAAACGTGATAGAGTAAAACAAAAGGGTACCAAGTACCCTCATCGTTCTACTTATCTAAGTTGTCTACTGCATATTGTGCTTGTTCTTCTGTGAATTTATCTCCATAACTAGATGTTAACTGATCGTAAATTGCATTTTTAGACATATTTTGATCATCTCGATAAGATTTAGCACTTTCTAAAGCGTTCTTCTTATAGTCAGCTTTTAAATGATCTACTGCATACTGCGCATCATCTTCTGAAAATTGGTCACCTGCATCAGAAGTTAGCTGTTGATATATTCCATCTTTAGACATGTGCATAGTGTCGGCATATGTCTTTGCTGAATTTAGAGCTGCTTTTTGATCTCCTGTCGCGTTTTTATCTTGTTCAACTTCAGCGCTATCTTTATTAATTTCTTTATCTACTTCATTAACAAAAGTACCAGTACAAGCTGTTACACCGATGATAATTAATATTAATAAAACTAAACAGCCGCCACAGCCGAAAAGCCAACCTTTTTTCTTTTTAGCTTTTTCTTGTTGTTTGTACTCTTCGAATTGTTGATTTTGTCTTTCTAACAATTCTTCGTTTGTTAAATTTGAAATATTCTTAGACATTTAAATATGCCCTCCTTATTCTATTTCTTTATATTCAAATACTCGTAACGGTTCAAACTGAATAACGTATTTACCATACCGAGTATTAGTATCCATATTCTGTTCTCATTATGTGATTATATTCTGCCAATTGTTCTCCTAACATTTCGTCAAGAAATGACATATATGTTTCCATATGTCTATGTTCAAACATTGAAATATGATTTTCTAAACCACTATCCATATGTTCGTCAAAAATATCCAAAGCTACTTTTGCGGCTTGTCTACTTATTTCAAATAAATGTGCGATGTCATCCACACTTAATACATTTCTGTATTTGTATCTTATATTAAGTGGAAATAACAAGCACGAAGCAAATGAGTTGGCTTCATATTCTTCTATATTAGTTCGTTGTGCATCTTGGAAAATTGGAGTGTTTTTATAGCTCATTCCATCATGTTCCATAATATAATGTCCATATTCATGAGCTAATGTAAATCGTAATCTTCTACTATAAACATTTTCATTGTAGATGATTGCAAACTTATTTCCTTTTTTAATATGAAAAGCCTCATCAGAACCACCATAGGTTTGTAGCTCGTTTAAAGAATAACCTGTCATATTACAAAATTCTTTGAACGTAAATAATTCCACATTACTATCATTTTCTATTATTTCTTTAATAGGTAAAGGGAATTCATCTATGTAATTAGTTTCAATTAATGCATTGACAGCTCTTGCAGCTTTTAAAAATGAATTTTGATATACAAAATGCACAATAAAATCCCCTTTATTTATCTTTAGTATATTCATCCCAATTATCGAAGAAAGTTTCAAACATTTTTAACGCTTTTTCTCTATCTTCTTTTGTCATATTCTTAACTCCACGATGCATGATGCGAATTTCTTCATCTTCTTGTTCGCCAGAATATTCATCTTTTTCTCTACCTAATAAGTAGTCAACTGATACATCGAAGTAGTCGGCTACTTTTTGAATTTTATCAATTCCTGGTTTAGTTTTTTCCCATCTTCTTATTTGTCCGTTAGAAAAACCTAAATTCCTCTCTAATTCAGCAAAAGTCAAGTTTTGTGAGTTACATAAGTTGCGTATTCTTTGTACTAAATTCATAAAATTCTCCTATCACAGTTAACTTTTTTGTTATTTTAGTTTGACAAATAGCATATAAGTTATTATACTGTATTTAAGCTTTAAATTTAGCCATTAAACAAATAACAAATATTCGTTGGGGAACGAGTGACAGCAACCGGTTTAACAGTGCTTAATTGCGTTGTTATAGGTTTATTAAGCTATGCTTAAATATTAGCACAAAAGTTATTTTAATTCAATGGATAATTTATTTGCTTAGTAAAAAAGTTAATGGAGGTGTAACCATGGCAACAACAGAATTTGGCATGAAAGTAAGAATGGAATTACTTAAGCGTAACATCACGAATAAACAACTTGCAGACATGTTAGGTATCTCAAGTGCTTACTTATCAGACATCTTGCGTGGACGTAGAGATGCATTTGAACAAAAGAAACGTATTGCAAAAATCTTAGAAATCAAAGAAGAGGTGAAAAGTTAATGAATGAAATTCAACAGCTATTCAATTTAAAACGTAATGAAGATGGAACAGTTGCAGTAAGTGGTCGTGAATTGCACAAAGGATTAGAAATCGGAACTCAATATGATAAATGGATGGAACGAATGATTGCATACGGTTTTGAAGAAAATATCGACTACATCATTCAAAGTGTAAAAGTACAAAGTCAAAAAAGACTACGTACTTATGAACAGCTCGACCACATCATGACACTCGATATGGCAAAAGAAATTTCAATGATACAACGTAGCGAAATCGGAAGAAAAATAAGAGGTTACTTCATCAAAGTAGAAAGACAACATAATGAGTTAGCCAGTGCATATGGAATTACATCATTAGATGATATGAACCAACTCATTGAACAGTTAGTAAGCGACAAACTGGATTACTTAATTTCAACAGGACAAGTGAGTAATCAAAAATTAGAAGAATTAAACAATAAATTCGAGGGAGAATACGTAACTCCACAAGATATAGACGCAATCAAATTTGCTATCAAGTCTAAAGCTGAACAAATTCTAGGTAAAGCTGGTATTCAAGTAACGATAGACGAATTCTTAATCGGAGATGTTTATGAACAAGCATTAGCAAACAAGAAAGCTAAAGAAGAGTATCGTTATCAATTAGGAAAAGTTAAATCTAAATTACTAGTTAAATCTAAGAAACATTTAGGCATGAAAGGTAACGCACCTAACAACCACATTAAACGTAAAGACGTAGACTTAGCAATTCAATTTATCAAAGATATTAGACCATCATCGATTGAAATATAATCCACAATCGAACAAACAACTTAAAGGAGGTCGCTATGAATATCGACGTATGTGGTGTGAAATACAATGTATTTCAAATTGAAGAAGTTGACAATGATCCAAGTTGCTTAGGTTTATGTATCTATAGAGAGAGCGTAATACAAATTAAAAAAAGTTTGTCAACCGAACGTAAGAAGTAAGTTTTGGTCCATGAGATGTTACATGCAATGTTGTATGAAGCTGGTTATGAAGAACACGATGAAGAACAAGTAAAAAACTTATCAATAGTGTTTAACCAAGTTTTAAATCAAAACAATTTAAAAGCCACTCTAAATGAATTAGAGCAGCTTTCATCAAGTTAATGTTCTTTACGAACTCCCTTAAACGGTTTTGAATCTGATTTCATATCCATAAATCTACCAGTTTTAGAATCACGTTTAACATAACGTTTTGTTTTAGGGTTTTTAACTTGAGAACGACTTTTCACCGCACCTTTACGACGTCCATCTTTAGGTGGGTTCTTAGCCATAGGCAACACCTCCCTTCATTAAGGGATAACAACATTATACACGAAAGGAGTATCTAAGATGATACAAACTTTAACCGTAACTGTACCTATAGCTATTCCAGAAGGTTACGTTTTAGTCCCTACAAAAGAACATGAAGAATTACAAGAAATCGCACTAGATCCAGTTTGGGATCTAAAAGAGTTGAAACGCAAATTGAAAATGTCATCTGACGACACTATCAAAGATAGATTACTGTTCAATCCGAAGTTTGAGAAATTACTTAAAAAGCAGGGCATCGCACATTACCCAGATGAAAGTTTGAACCGTTGGAGATTCAACGCTAGAAAGATGAGTGCTTTCATTGATGAACATTTCGAAGAAATTCATGGAAAGGGGAGGTAAACATGAAATCACACGATAAAGCATTCTTAATCTCAGGCATGATGTTCAACGTTACTTTTTTCTTATCAATGATGATGAGCGTATTCATCACTAATTCAGTAGCAATAGGAATAGTTGCGTCAGTAGCAACGTATTTATTCTTTGGCAAACTGTATTACGCACAAAAAAAGACTGAAACTCACGGCAATGAGTAACAGTCTAATGCATCTCAAATTACACATCTTAATCATATAACGGGAGGACTAATCATGCAAGAGGTAACTCTATCTTTAAAAGAACATGACAACCTGCTAAAAGATAGCAAAGACTTAGTTTTAATCAGTTTAGAAAACAAACATCTAAAAAGACAACTAGATACTGCTAAAGAGCATATTAAAGATTTAAACGACAATATCAATTTATATATAAGCCTATATCAAAGTGCTGATGCTAGAGCAGACAGAGCGGATAAACGATTGGAGGAGTATATCAATGTCTAACACATATAACTTAACTCAAGCCTATTTAGAAGTTTTAAACAAATTAGACGAAGGTTATTCGTTTGAAGATTTAAAAGATACATTGGATAGCATTGAAGAAGAATTAAATATAAAAGTTGATAACACAATCGGCTTAAAACGTTCAGTAGATGCTGATGTTGAAACTATTGATAAAGAAATCAAACGTCTACAAGCAATCAAAAAACAGAAATCTAACCTTTCTGATAAATTAAAAGGTTATTTACTCGACATGTTAGAACAACGTCAATTGGATAAGTACCGTACGTCTACTAACTACATTTACAAACGTAGTAATGGACCAAGTAAAGAGGTCACAGATGAAAAATTAATACCTAAAGAATATTGGGTATCACAAGCACCAAAACTCAACTCTAAAATGCTTACTGATGATTTGAAAAACGGTAAAGACATTCCGGGTGCGGAGTTGAAACACACTGTTAGTTTGGTGGTGAAATAGATGGCTGAACAACTTAACTTATTCCAAAAGATAGCAGACGTTAAAGCTAATATTGATGGTTTTACTAAAGATACAAAAGGCTACAACTTCTCTTATGTATCAGGGTCACAAATACTACACAGAATTAGAAAGAAAATGATTGAACATAATCTGCTACTAGTCCCTAGTACAAGTAATGAGAACTGGACTACACACACTTTTAAAAATAAACGTGGCCAAGAGGTAACAGAATTTATTGTTGAAATGGACTTAAATTATACATGGATCAATGCAGAAAAACCTGAAGAAAAGTTTGACGTAAGTTATCACGCTTACGGTCAACAAAGCGATATCTCACAAGCACACGGAACAGCTTTAACTTACGCAGAAAGATACTTCTTAATGAAATTCTTCAATATTCCAACTGATGAAGATGATGCGGATGCAAAAGAAAAACAAGAAAGATATGCAACATCAAGTAATCAATTGAAAGAGTTGCTTAGACAAGAAGCAGATAGTTTTATCGAAATTGCTGGAAGAAGTAATGCTGCAAGCAAATATCAAGAACAGATAGAAAAATTAAAAAATATGAACGTAAATGAATTAGAAAGACAACAAATTGATAAAACAAGAAATCTTATAAAAACATGGTTAGGAGAGATTGAGTAATGATAAACAGAGTAGTTTTAGTAGGTAGATTAACGAAAGATCCAAACTTTAATGAAGGTAATGTAGCGAACGCAAAATTTACATTAGCAGTAAATAGACCGTTTAAAAACAAAAATGGCGAACAAGAGGCTGATTTTATAAACGTAGTAGCTTTCAGACGACAAGCAGAAAACGTAAATAATTATCTATCAAAAGGACAACTTGCCGGAGTAGACGGTCGTATTCAGACGCGCAGCTATGAAAAAGATGGCCAACGTGTATTCGTAACGGAAGTTGTGGCTGACAGCGTTCAATTCTTAGAACCAAAGAATAACAATCAACAAAACAACCAACCTCAACAACAAAGAGGACAAGCATCAGTAAGCAATGACCCGTTCAAAAACGCAAATGGTCCGCTCGATATTGATGACTCAGATTTACCGTTCTAATGGCTACCAACAAGCAGATTAAAACAATAAAACGATTGCAACGTTGTATTAAAGGTTATCCGTCAGATTTATGGTTTAACCCTAAATATTTAAGTAGATACAAAGCTAAAGTTCATATTGAAGATTTAATAAGATTAAAAAGAATGCAAGGCGATAGATATGCCAATTATTAAAAATTACATCATTCAAGACGACGGTACAACTACCGTTGTCATTGAGGGTGTAGAACTAGATAACAAAACTTCACTCTTGCTTGATAACGGGTTTGAAGTAGAGGTAGATGTGCAAGTCGTAGACCCTTTCAGAATAACCGGAAAACAACGTCGTAAGATATTTGCACTTGTAAAGGACATAGAGGCTCATACAGGGCAACCTATGGACTACATGCGCCATATGTTCATCGAATACGTTCGGACTTACTACGGCTACGACAAGCGCATCTCATTAAGTGATTGCACACGTACACAAGCAAGCCAAATTATCGAGGTTACATTGGACTGGATATTTCATAACGATATACCACTTGCATATAAAACAAGCGACTTACTCAAACAAGATAAATCATTTTTATATTGGTCTACGGTCAATCGTAACTGTGTTATCTGCGGTAAACCGCATTCAGATTTAGCGCATCGATACGCAGTAGGTAAAGGTCGAAATCGTAACAAGATAAATCATGTAGGTAACCAAGTATTAGCGTTGTGCAGGAACCACCACATAGAACAGCACCAGATAGGAATGGACACATTCAATCAAAAATATCACTTAACAGATAGCTGGGTTGATGTGGACGATCGACTAAATAATATGCTTAAAGGAGGTAGTGATATTGGCTGAAGTATCATGGATAAAATTAAAAGTCGGAATGTTTGATGATAGCAAAATTAAATATATAGAGGCATTACCAGAGCGTGACACAATCATAACCGTTTGGGTTAAGTTGCTAACTCTTGCTGGTAAATACAATGAACAAGGTTACATCATGCTATCAGAAAACTTACCTTACAACGATGAAATGTTAGCTAATGAATTCAATCGACCTATTAATTCAATCAGATTAGCAATGAGAACTTTTGAAGAATTAGGAATGGTAGAAGAAGTCAGAGGTGCATACAAAGTTAAAAATTGGGAGAAACATCAAAGTTTAGATAGTAAAAGTAAGCATAACGAAAAGAATAGACTTCGACAACAACGATATAGAGAACGACAAAAACAAAACCAAATAGGAAATAACGTTACCGTAACGTTACGTAACGATACAGAAGAAGAAGAAGAAAGAGAAGAAGAATATAAGAATAAGAATAGAGAAGATAGAAGTAACGACGTCTTCTCAAAAGCAATTAATTATGTAATCACATTTTTAGATAATAACTTAACCCCTTATCAAATGGAACAGATAGGATATGCAGTCGACGATATTGGAGAACAAGCTGATGAAGTAGTAAAAATAGCAGTTGATTATACAAAAGAAAAAAGAAGTCATGTTGGTTATTTAATTCAAGTTTTAAATAATTGGGCTAAAGAAAATGTGAAAACTAAAGAAGATGCTCAAAACAAAGTAAAACCTAAACAACAAGCAAAAGGAACTTTACTAGACGACATATTGAACGAGGAGTGATAACAAATGCCTATGACTAAAAAAGAGGCTGCAATCATTCTTAATAAAATCAATACTATTTACAATATGAAGTTCGATAGTGACGAACAAGTTTTGAAAGAATGGCTACACCTATTAATAAAATACGGGGACTATCAACCGACATTATTAAAAACAGAGCAATACATCAGAGAAAAGAAGTATAAACCTACTTTATCTGACATATTAGCTTATAAACCTAAAACAAAAGTGATTGACACGATACCTAAAGAACAAACTAAAGCATACAAATTACAGCATGACCCAGAATACAAAAAACGTCATGAAGAACGTAAGAAAAAATGGGCGCAGATGAAACAAGATTGGGGTGTTGTAGATGAAGAATATTGATGTTTTATCAACCGAACACGCTATTGTTTCAAATCTGATGAACTACCCTAAATTGTTAAGTAAGTTAAAACTCAAACCTGTAATGTTTACAGATGTTACTGCGCAAAAATTTATCGAGTATGTACTTGAACAAGGCAAAGTAGATGTAAACGATATTTACTACAAAAGCAGAGAAGATGCTGAATTTATACCAACTAAGGTATTAACCCAACTGTATAACTCTAAAGGTACAGACAAAGTGTTTTTTATGCAAGATCAACTAAATATCTTAAACAACTACATTTTGAATAAGGCTAGGGTCGAAGTTAACGAGTTTCAATCAGTACCAACGAAAGAGAATTTTACTTATCTAATCGACCAATTAAAAGGGTTAAGTGAGTTAAACATTGAGAAAGACAACCCGACAGACCAATTTCTAACAACTGTTATGGAAAACATTTTATCAGATACGCCTAAGACGTTTATAACGACGAACTTTAATAAGTTAGATGAAAAGATACATGGCTTTGAAGAAGGACAATTAAACGTGCTTGCAGGGCGACCTAGTACAGGCAAAACTGCCCTAGCATTAAATATGATTTGGAACCTGACACAACAGGGGTATCCGACTACCTTCTTCAGTTTAGAAACTGGAGGGAACAACATTGTTGAACGTCTAACGTCTGCAATATCTGGCGTGCCACTTTATAAGATTAAAAAGTCAGATGGGCTAAAAGATGGTGAAGTTGAAAGAATAATGTCAGCAATCAACGACATTAAACAACATAGCAACTTTAGAATTGAAGATCATGCTCAAATTACACCACAAGGTGTGAGAGAAATTGCTATGAGAGATAGCGATAAACCACAAATTATATGTATCGACTACTTGCAGTTAATGAAATCTGACTTGCCACAAAAAGATAGGCGTTTAGAAGTTGAAAAAATTAGTCGTGATTTAAAAATTATAGCTAAAGAAACAGGTTGCTTAATCATTGCTTTATCACAATTAAGCAGGGGTGTTGAAAGCAGGCAAGACAAACGCCCTATGATGTCTGATTTAAGAGAGGCCGGGGGCATTGAGCAAGATGCGAACATGATATTCATGCTTTATCGAGATGACTATTACAACCGTGAAATCGCAGATGATGAAACTGGCAAATCAGATATTGAGTTAAACGTCGTTAAAAATAAAGACGGTGAGACGGGCGTTGTTGAACTAGAATTCTACAAAAAAACACAGAGGTTTTACTAATGATTATTGCAGAATTACAAACGTTGTTAGGCGACTTGTACCGTAACGATTACAAAGATGATCCAATCATTCAAAAAAGCATTTTAGAAATGGGTTGGGCAGTAGATAGATTATTAAAAAGTGAAGAAATAACCTTTTTTGATGATTACGATAACGTTAAATCAAAAATATTAGATGAAACAAAGTGGAGGCAAAGCGATGGGACTTATAGAAAATCAACCTAACGCATATAGCCTATATGAAAGTGACGGTTGGGAAATGCTTAGGGTTTTGCCTAGAGATAACGGTACTTACTATCTTGCTAATAAAGGTGGAATGAGTGATAAGCATTTTAAACCATTTGTGACTAAAGATGAGTTAGCAAAGATGAAACGTAAGCATAAATTATTCAGAAAAGAAGAATTACAACAACAGACAACAATAGATGAATTCTTATTCTAGGAGTGACAACGTGCGGATAGAAATTAACTTTAACGAAACGTATGAGGCACCTATTGGCTCGCCTCGTCCACGTTTCAGAAATACAGGTAGATTTGTTCAAACGTACATGCCAACGTCTTATACAAAGCATAAGGACTTCATCAGAGAGCAGATGCCAAACGCATTACTCGATGGAAAATTGAAAGTGACATTATCGTTTTACTTCAAGGCACCAAAAAGCTGGAGTAATCGTAAAAAGTTATTAGCAATTGGACAGTACAAACGTACTAAACCAGATATAGATAATTTAATCAAAACTGTGTTAGATGCAGCAAACGATCATCTATGGAAAGACGACAACCAAATCGTTGAAATACACAGTTTTAAGCAATATGCAGAGGAACCGAAAATTATTTTAGAAGTGGAGGAAGTGTAATGCATGAGGAAACACTAAAACTCACATTCGACCTAACTGTGGAAGTAGAACAACCTATTTGGATAAACAAACATGCAGATAGAGAAAACTATATCGAACATTACTCTAATAGATATAAAAATGACCCTGACAATTTACTCGATAATATCAAAAACATCACTGACGTTAGTGTCAGTTACGCAGATTGGAAGTGACACCATGCCGAAAGTGAATTTAGATGGTAAACGTTACAGATTATGTGATGTGTATAAATATTTTGATGTATCAGATAGCACAGTTCGTAAGAGATATAAAGAAGGCCTACGTGGACCAGAATTAATACATGGTAAAGGAGTATATGAATATGGTGCAGACGTACGAAAGAAATGAAAAGCAATTAACAGCTAAGCAGTTGTATGAGATACAGCAGGCAGAAATTAGACACGAAAGAGCGTTGAAACGTAAACGTAGAGAAGAACGTATTGCTAGGGCTAAACGTGCAGAGCGTGAAGTTGCTAAGCATAGAGTGAACACTAGATACTTTAAAAATCTAGTGCAAAATAATCTTGTGGTTAAAGTCAAAACAGATCAATACGGCAATGTACAGAGGGGGTAGCGGAATGGAAAATGTAAGAATAATTGATTTGAAAGTAGATAATATTGTTCAGTTCCAAGCAACATTTAAAGGTGTTACTGCTATGCAAACGGCTATAGTCAATCGTGTGTATGCAATAGAAAAAGGTTTGAAAACAGTTTGGTATGCAGAGGTTGAGAATGCAAGTGGTTATAAATTCACACTTACAGATAACGATGACTTTGTGAGAGTTGATGAGCCATTCACACGTAAAGTGGACATGGTACATCAACCATCGCACTATCATAGTGAAAATGGTATCGATTTAATTGAGTTCTGTCGCCAACAATTTACCGATGAAGAATTCAGAGGTGCTATGAAGTTTACTCAAATGCGTTACTCGCTTAGAACAGGTCGTAAAGAAAATGACCTACAAGACCAAAACAAGTTGAAAGAGTACGCAGATAGATTTATGGAAGTACTGAACAATGCAACTCGATAACACAGTATACCAACGATACAAATATAAAACTAAAGCCAAAACACCTACACAGATACAACAGGAATTACGCAAGCTAGGTGTCAACGGTTTTGTGGTTAAGGTGGCAGGAAGCAGAGTAACGATGTTAGTAAGTGAGAACGATATCAAAAATAATAGGGAGTGTGTAAGGAATGGCAAAGATTAAACGTAAGGTAGAGATGACATTACCAGAATTAATTGAGTGGGCGTGGGAGAATGAAGTTAGTGATAAGGCTTTTTATAGCAATCTTGATGGTGGTTCTGTGTATTTCGATGAAATTCAAATTTTGTCGATAGAGCATGAAATTGCTATAAATGAAACTTTCACAGTAGAAATTGAAAAAGAAATCGACGAGGATACAGTTTTGCCTATGTTCATTGAAATTTTTACAGGTGTCGATGACGAAATCTTTATAGATTATCACGAGAATGAAAATATCAAGGAAGTACTCGAAATTAACTCTAGTCGCGCAAAAACTAAAACTTTTAATTTAATTAATAACGACGGCACAATGACTTTAATTTGGAAGGACGGTGCTATGGTGTAATGACAGTAACATTATCACAAAAAAGTTATGACGCATTGCTTGATGATCTTGAGAAATTGCGTGAGCGTAATGCAGAGTTAGAGAGAAAATTAGATAAAGAAGTTAAATTAAGTTATGAAATAGAAGGTAATTTATATGATGTATCAAAAGAACGCGACAAGATAATCAATGATATGGCAGAAGTGAAAAGGAAGGCAGAGGCGTTTGATGAGATTTTAAACGTTGACTATATAGTAGCGCCTGATGATTATGCACATGAAATCACAAAAATTGTAGATAAATACAGGGAGGAACAATAAATGTCAATTTTACCAATTAAATTATTATCAGAAAATGCAATCTTGCCAACAAGAGCAAATCCGACAGATAGTGGATTAGATTTATATGTAGCAGAAGATACAACTATTCCAGCACATAGTACAGTCGTAGTACCTACACACATTGCTATTGATTTAGCGTATGGATATGAGGCGCAAGTGAGACCACGTTCAGGTAATTCACTTAAAACTAAGTTACGTGTAGCGCTTGGAACAATTGATCACACGTATAACAAAGAAATTGGAATTATCACAGACAATATCGGTGATGAGGCAATCGTAGTTAAAGCAGGCACACGTTTAGCACAGTTAGTCGTTACACCAGTGATGTTGCCAGAGCCAACGGAGGTGCAAGAGTTTGACGAAGAATCAGAACGTGGAGCATACGGAAGTACAGGGTACTAAAGACATTTATCAACGTGTAAAGGAAGTGCTGGGGAGATGAATTCAGTAAATGTTTATAACAATAATGGCGAACTGTGTGCAACTATTCATCATATCGTTGAAGATATAACGCCAGTGAACAATGGTTATCTCGAATATTTTGAATGGTTTCCAGGTGCCGAAGATACTAGTGCATATCATCAAGCAAAATTATACGCATCTCAAAATATGTGCGTGTTTAGAGGTGAACCGGCTTACAAGTTTGATAATGAATATTACGAGTTACCACCAGAATGTTTTGAGATTTATTACGGAAATAAGCAAGAACCTAAAACGCTATCGGAGGTGCTGGGGAAGTGAATGACTTATTCTTATTAGGTTTATTAGCGATAGGTGTATTCGCTACGTTGTATGTATTAACAATTATTGTAGCTCTAGCATTATATAACAAAAATAAAAAAGAGTATGAAGAATTCAGAGATAAAGTAAATAAAGAACGCCGTGAATTTGAAGCTATGGCTAATAAGAGAATGGAAGGACAACGTAAAGAAATGAATCAATCAAGAGTGATATCCCATGTTAATAAAGAATTAGATAAACACTTTAAGGAGTGAGTGGAAATAGAAGAGTTTTACATCATAATTTTTATAGGACTTGCATACGGGGTTTTTAGTGCAGTGTTTGATAAATATGTAGAAACTGAAAAAGCGATGCATGAAGTTATTTATAAAATAATATTGTTATTCATTGTTATTACAACTACAGGAGTGGCACTTAAATATGATTTTTTATATGCAGTGATAGTGTCATTAGCCTTTATGTTTATAGATAAAATTAAAATGTTTCATAAGGAGTGATAGCATGCCACAATTCCTAATCAGAGAATTCACAGACAGCACAGGTCATATTCACACTGATATTGAGAAAGCACGCACAAACGAAACTCTCTCTATTGTTGAGGCAGAGGATAAGGAAGAAGCGAAAAAGAAAGCAAAGTGTATATTAAGCGAGCATGATAGATTGCAACTTAGAAAACTGTATCGTTTGCAAGATAGATTGGGATAAGGAGTGAAAGGAATGCCAAAGAAAACTGTAACGATTGATGTAGACGAAAATTTATTAGTATTAGCTAGTAATGAAATATCAGAACTATTATATGAATATGACAGTGAGTTAATGTCATCTGATGACGAAGATGATGTTAGTGATGTTGAAGAAAAAAGAGACGCAATAAAACAAGCTATACAAATTATCGATAAATTAACATGGAGTGAACGGAATGATTAAACACATACTAAAGATATGGTTCATCATCGCATTGTATGAACTAAGCAAATATCTAACTAATGAATTTATCGTTATGTTTCAGAGTGAAGATGATATTGATACTGCACCTAAAGACTTTGCTAGTGATTGGGATCAGATTGATTTGAATAAAATCAAAGCAGAGGTGAGTGAGTGATGAGGAGAATTGTATCTATTATATTAGCTATCACATCACTTATATTAGTAGCTATACAACTTAAACATAGAAAAGAGTTACAAGAATATAAATACGCAAATGAGTATATGCAAGATTACATTAATAGATATATAAAAGTAAAACGTAAGACAATATAACAGAAGTGTGACTTTAAGAAGATCAACTACAAACTATTTAAAAAGTGAATTGAACGAGCATAACTTTATTTTTTTATTTTTTTAAGGGGGGTAAAATCGTGCAGGAATTAAAAAAAGTTGATTACGCTAAGTTAGAAGATTATATTGAGAATTTAGACAGATACAGAGAAGATTTGAAGTTTAGAGAATACGAGCTAATGAGTAATCACTATCCCGATAACCCTGAGGGTGGCAAAGCAAATTTAGTTAGTAATCCGATTGAACAGCAGGTTATCAAATGTAATCAAGACGCTAGATATAGACGTTTGCAGGATATTGTAAAGGGTACGGAGAGATTTCTACAGCAATGTGATGAGAAAACAATAGAGATATTTAGATTAAAGTTTTGGGATAAACCTATAGACTGCAACACTTGGAACGCTATTGCTGATAGATACTATGTCAGTCATTCAGGTATGAGACGTTTTAAATCAGCTCAACTTGAAAAGCTAGCAAAATATATTGGCTATGTTTAAATTTGGTTTTTTTACCCATTGAAAACCAGTAAAAACAGACTTAATATGGTAATATGTTCAAATTAAACGAACACTAAAGTTGTTTTTGGTGGGTTAATACTTTTCTTCTTTTACTTTATAATGTGCTATGGAATTGGGATTTCATATAATGGACATTTGATTATTACTCCTTTCGGTCGGCTGAGAGCAACTCAGTCGACTATTTTTATACACAAATTTAATTAAGCATTTAGCGCAACGGAGGTGTTATATGGCATGGCACGACAGACTCTATACGAGAAGTTAGAAATAGCTGATAAATTGGCTCTTGTTGAGGGCTGGAAAAGAGACGGGCTCACTGATGAGCAAATAGCGAAGAATTTAGGCGTTTCTAAACATACTTTGATTAAATGGAAAAAAGATAAGCAAGACTTTTCAGACGCCATAAAAAAGGGCAAAGAGGTTTCTGACTATGAGCTAGAGAACGCGCTACATAAGAGAGCAACAGGCTATTATTACAAAGAGGAAACAGTGACAAATAAAGGCGATGTAGTGCAAATTGAGAAGTACGAACACGCAAACCCTACCAGCCTAATATTCGCACTGAAAAACAGGCTCCCAGCTAAATATAGAGATAAGGTTGAGCAAGAAATCACTCAGCGTAACATTGATTTGAACATCGGAGCTTATGACGATGACGACAGCGAAGATTAATCTTAACTTTCCTAAGCCAGCAAAAGTTTTTAACAGAAATATTTTCAATATCCTAACAGACTACAGCCATTTCACAGAGGTGCATTATGGTGGTGGTTCGTCAGGCAAGTCGCACGGTGTAGTTCAGAAAGTCGTGCTCAAAGCCTTACAGGATTGGAAATATCCACGCAAGATACTATGGCTCAGGAAGGTCGGTGCAACGATTGCAGACAGTTTATTCCAGGACGTTAAGGGCTGTCTGGTCGATTTCAAGATATGGGACTTTTGCGAGTGGAACAAAACAGATAATCGTATCACATTGCCTAACGGGGCTGTGTTCCTGTTTAAGGGCATGGATAATAGCGAGAAAATCAAATCAATTAAAGGTATCAGTGATGTAGTAATGGAAGAGGCCTCAGAGTTTCACTTGAACGACTACACACAGCTCACTTTAAGGCTGAGAGAGAAGAAACATCTTAATAAACAGATATTCTTAATGTTCAACCCTGTGAGCAAGCTCAATTGGGTTTATAAGTATTTCTTTACAGGCGAGCCTCACAAGAACACGCTCATACAGCAATCAAGCTACAAAGATAATAAGTTTCTTGATGAAATGACTCGTCAGAACTTGGAGGATTTGGCCAGCAGGAACCCAGCCTATTACAAAATATATGCGCTGGGCGAATTTGCTACGCTTGATAAGCTAGTGTTTCCTAAATATGAAACAGATATTCTGAACAAAGAAGATTTAAAACACATACCCTCTTACTTTGCGCTTGACTATGGTTACATTAACGACCCGAGTGCCTTTATTCATGTCAAAGCAGATGTGAAGAATAAGAAACTCTATATATTAGAGGAGTACGTCAAGACAGGCATGTTAAACGATGAAATAGCAAACGTAATCAAACAGCTAGGCTATGCAAAGGAACGCATCACAGCAGACAGTGCTGAGAAGAAATCAATTGCAGAAATGAAACGCGAGGGCATTGAGCGCATCAAGCCGTCAATGAAAGGCGCTGACAGTATTATGTCAGGCATACAGTTTATAAGCCAGTTCGACATTGTTGTAGATGAAAGATGCTACAAGACGATTGAGGAGCTAGACAATTACACATGGAAAAAAGATAAGCAAACAGACGAGTATTACAACGAACCCGTTGACACATACAACCACTGTATTGACGCCCTACGCTATGCAGTAGAAGAGCTCATGCTCAAAGACAAGCAAGGCAAAAAAGACGCTAAGCAGCTACGACGCATTAAAAGCTATTTTTAGGAGGTGCAGCATTTGGGCTCACACTATCATGTAACTAATAAACATAAATACAATTTGAAGTTTGGCAGAGAGGCGAATAGAGACATTCTTGCTAACTCGCCCGAAGAGCTAGAGAACATTGACGTACTTAATAGCATTGTCAGTGAGCATAAGAACAATCAAGTGCCACGCTTGCAGGTGCTAGAGGATTACTTCCTAAGTCAAAACACAGGCATACTTGAGGGACAGCGCAGAAAAGACGCAGAGAAAGCTGACCATCGTGCAGTCCATAACTTTGCTAAATACATATCGCAATTTATTGTTGGGTACCTAACAGGTAACCCGTTAACGTTCACTCATGAAGATGAAGAGACGCAACAGACAATCTATGACCTGAACGACCAAAATGACGGCGACGCTGTAAACAGTGATGTCGCATTAGACTTGAGCATATATGGTCGTGCATATGAGATTGTTTTCAGAGACGAACACGGCGTCGATAGGTTCATGACCTTAGACCCTAAGAGCACTTTTGTCGTATACAACCATGACATTGATAAGAAAGTCATTGCAGGCGTTCGCTACTATGACACTGTAGACAAGGACAGCATTAAGACAAATCACATTGATGTATACACAGATACGCATATTCATCACTATGTAATTAAGGACGGAGCAACTCAGACCGTTGAGAGCTATCAGCACTTCTACAATGATGTGCCAATCGTTGAGTATCTGAACAATAAATTTAAGCAAGGCGACTTTGAGAACGTGCTCAGCTTGATTGACTTGTATGACTCAGCACAGTCAGACACAGCAAACTACATGAGTGACACTAATGACGCAATGCTGGCACTTATAGGCAATGCAGAGCTTGACGGCGAGGACGCTAAGGCGTTCAAAGACGCTAACATGATACATATTAGACCTGAAATCAATGCAAACGGTGGCGAGGGCAAAGCTGACGCTAAGTACATATACAAGCAGTATGACGTGCAGGGCTCAGAGGCCTACAAGACTAGATTGCAAGATGACATTCACAAGTTCACGAATACGCCTGACATGAACGACGAGAAATTCTCAGGCCAGCAGTCAGGCGAGTCAATGAAATACAAGCTGTTTGGCTTAGAGCAGACAAGAGCAACTAAAGAGCGTTTGTTCAAAAAAGGTTTAATGAAACGCTACAAGTTGCTACTCAATAACAAGAACATTGAGGGCACTAAGGCACATGACTACGAAACAATTGACATAGCGTTCACGCCTAACTTACCGAAGTCACTAAAAGACAATGTGGAAATTGTCAACATGCTTGCTGGCACCGTGTCAGAGAAAACTCGGCTTGGCCTCTTAGACTTTATCGACGACCCTAGCGCAGAGCTAGAGAAGATACAAGAAGAAGAGGACGAACAAATCGAACGAGCTGACAAACGTGAGTATAGTTTCGAGCCTGTAGCAAACGATGACGGCACACTGGAAGAGTGATAAGCTATGACGACAAACCAGGAATATTGGCGAGAACGTGCTAAAGAGGTCATGAAAAAAGAGGCTCAAGACGACAGAGAGGCAATCAAGCGTATCAATGAAGTTGTAGACGAGATGGTCGATGACATTGAGCGTGAGGTGCTGGCCTTTTATGCTAAGTATGCAACAGCTGAGGGCATGACTTTGGAAGATGCTAAAAAGAAAATTGATCGTACTGATATCAGGAAATTAGAGAATAAAGCAAAACAGTATGTAGACAATAAAGATTTTAGCGACAAGGCCAATGAGGAACTCAGACAGTACAATACAAAAATGTATGTGAGTCGTGAGCGTATGTTGCAGATGCAGCTAGGGCTGATAATGACATACGCTACAGCACAGCTTGAGAGTCAAATGTATAACTACATGGAAAGTGCGTATTATAGAGAGATACAAAGACAGGCTGGCCTGATAGGAGCAACAGCAAATGTCTCAATTGAGCATGTGAGAGCTGTTATCTTCTCAGAGCTTGACGACGTTGTATGGTCTACTCGTATATGGCGCAACATGGAGCACACTCGAACACAGGTAAACAAGGCAATCAGACATACAATGCTGAGAGGTCGACACCCTAAAGAATTTGTCCCTGAGTTGAGAAAGCAGTCAGGGGCAACAGCATATCAAGCTAAAAGATTATTACTAACAGAGACGGCAAGAGTACAGACACAAGCTCAAAAACAGCACTATGAGGCTACAATGGGCGACAGTGCAGAATATGAGTTCCTTGCCTTCTTAGATGACCGCACAACTGACATATGCAGAAGTCACAACGAGAATGTTTATAAGGTTAAAGATATGACACCAGGTGTAAACGCACCACCTATGCACCCTCATTGCAGAAGTTTCACAGTGCCACATGTTGGCAATTGGAGAGACAAGTTTTTCAAAGAGCGTGAGGGCAGATACAAAATAGACGGTTTTGAAATAGAGGCGAATGACAAAGATGAGTAATCAAGATACAGGTTATTTGAAATTGATAGCACAGAGCCTACACGGCATACACAAAGAGCTTATCAAGCTAAACAACACGCACCCAGCCAACAGAGCTGAGGGTAAAGCAGAGAAACCAAAAAGCACAAGAGAGCTAGACCCTAAAGACTTTATATAAGCTACTTCCCTATTGCTGGGAGGTGGCTTTTTATTATGCCCAAAACGTGCTGATGGCGTAAAAAGCATGTATGGAAATCAGAGCCGACGGGCTATAAATGGAGGCAATCACATATGACTGACAAATTAAGATTAAACTTACAGCACTTTGCTGAACAATCAGGCGAAGCAGCAGACAATAATAATGAGCAGGCTGGAAACGATGATAGCCAGCAAGGTGCTGGCACACAGCAACAAGATGAGAGCGGTACTAAAGGCGATGAAAAGGCATTCACTCAAGATGAAGTAAATCAAATCATCGAGAAACGTATCGCTAGAGAGCAAAAGAAAGCTGACGAGAAAGCCAAAGAGGCTGAGAAGTTAGCGAAAATGAATAAAGATCAAAAAGCAGAATATGAGCGTGAGAAGATGCAAAAAGAGCTCGACGCCTATAAGGCTAAAGAGGCACGCTATGAAATGAAGCAGACAGCTAAAGACATGCTCAAAGAAAAGGACATCACAGCAGATGATGACCTACTCGAAATTGTGACAGCTGACACAGCTGACCAAACAAGCGAGAACGTCAAAGCTTTTACAGATGTGCTTAACAAAATGGTTAAAGAGCAGGTACAAGCTAAGCTGACACAAGGCACGCCTAAGAGCTTTCAATCTACAGGCTCAATGACTCGTGAGGACATCATGGGCATTAAGGACGACTCAGCACGACAAAGAGCAATTGCTCAAAATAGACACTTATTCTAAACTATCGGAGGTTTTACATAATGGCAGTAGAAAATAACTTAATTGATGTAGAGGCATTAGGCGAGGCAAAGTCGATTGACTTCGCAAACAAGATGGGCGAACGCTTAAACAAATTATTTGAGGCGTTAGGTATCACAAACAAAATCCCAATGAACGTTGGTTCAGCATTAAAACAATATCGTTTCAATGTAGTAGAGTCAGAGGCTCCAAACGGTAACGTTGAAGAGGGCGAAATTATCCCTTTAACTAAAGTTGAGCGTGAACTTGTGAATATCACAGAGCTTGAATTCCGTAAGTTCCGTAAATCAACATCAGCTGAAGCTATTCAGTCACACGGCTATGACTTAGCGATCAACCGTACAGACGCTGAGCTTATTCGCTATGTACAAAAGAAATTCCGTACAGACTTCTTCAATACAATTGACGCAGCTGTGAATAATGAAAATCGTACAAACACTGAACAATTATCAGGTAAGAACTTACAAGGCGCTTTATCTCGTGGCCGTGCGAACTTATCTGTATTATTAGATGATGAAGTAACACCTATCGCATTAGTAAACCCTAATGACGTTGCAGGACATTTAGCGGACGGCTTCATCAACTCAAACGGTGCTCAATTTGGGTTAAACTTATTGACACCATATGTAGGTGTGCAAGTTATCGAATTTGCTGACGTACCTCAAGGCACTGTCTACATGACTACAGCTGAAAACTTAAACGTTGCGTATGCAAACCCACAAGGCGAAATGAGCAGAGCATTTAACTTTGCCTCAGACCAAACAGGCTTTGTAGGTGTCATTCATGACATTCAACCTCAACGTTTAACAGCAGATACAGTCTATGCGTCAGCTATCTCAATGTTCCCTGAAAACATTGACGCAGTTATTGCGGTAGACATCACAGGTAACCAAGCTGATGACGCTACTCCCAGCGAAGCCTAAGGGCATAACGGTTAGACCGAACGTAAAATCGGCAAGAATTTCAGTTAAATAGTATTTAGGAGGCTACACAATGGCAGACGTATTAAAAGTATATAAAGGCGATAGCGTAGTAGGAACGGCAGAACGCGCAGAAAACGGCACAGCGTCGGTCACTATTGACGGTTTAGAAGCTGGTACCGAGTACCCAAAAGGAACGTATCAAGTATCATTCAGTAATGACGCAGGCGAGTCAGCTAAGGTTGATGTGCCTGCTTTCACTACTAGAGAAAGCGTTCCAGCTGAGCCTCAAGATGTTTCAGTTGAAAGTGACGAAGATACAGCAGACGTTAGCGCCACATAAAGGGGGGCGTTAAATAATGGAATATATCGACGGCGTAAAGCTCCTTATAGGCTTGAACGACAATAAACAAGATGACCAGTTAAAGAAAATCATAGAAATAACGGAGAGACGCTTAATTTCCATGCTACCGAAAGACGTAGAGGCAGTGCCTAACTCGCTTGAGTGGGTTGTAGAAGAGGTAGCCGTTAAGCGATACAACCGTATAGGTGCTGAGGGTATGAGCTCAGAAAGCATTGACGGACGTTCTACAACGTTTCAAGAAAATGACTTTGACGAGTACATGTCGATTATCGAGGACGAATTCCCCACAACTTCCGACAAGAGAGGAAGTATCAAGTTCTATTGAGATATGAAGATAGAGCGACGCTTGTCAAAAAGGGGCAAAGGCAATATAACCCTGACACTGGAAAATATGAGATAACTGGTCAACACATATATGATTCAATACCTTGTAATAAGTCTCCTCTTTCGCCTCAGCGTACAGCTGTAGAGTTCGGGGAGGTAACTCGTGATATAAGTATACTCAGACTAAACAATCGTTTTAATAAGCCTGTGACACATGTCTATATTAACGACGTGAAGTATCTTATAGTTCGATCAGTTAAATATAGAAGAGATACAGTTTTCTATATAGAAGAGGTCAACGAATGAAGATTACAGGTGTCAATAAATTAGTTAAAAAGATACAAAGAAATCAAAAGACGATAGACGATGATGTCGACTACATCTTACAACAGAACGCTCGAGAATTTAGAGTAAATACAGTTAAAGAGGCTCGCCGTGTTATGGTCAAAGGCTATTGGACGGGCAATCTTGCTCGTATGGTCGAAGATACAAAACAGGGGCAAATGAGTTATATTATCACGTCAAACGCCCATTATTCAGGGTTTCTTGAGTATGGTACGAGGTACATGGCACCTGAAACATTTATGAAGCAGGTTTACGAAAGACAGGGCAAACAAATTAATGATGACCTCGAGAGGTTACTAGGTTAAGGAGGGGTTAGAAGTAAATGGCGAAACAATCAGCAAAATTCGAGTTGTTTAATTATCTTTTTAAGGCTTTCAGAGCGTTGGGGGTTCCAGTGATAAGAGTTCAAGAGCTTCATCAAGAGTTGTCTTATCCTTTTATTGTACTTGAGGACGTTGAGGACAGCCTCAGCGTTATGAGTTTTGATAACTTTGCAGGTAAGCCAACTGTTAGAGCTCATCTGTGGAGCACTGAGGACGACCTAGCCAACGCTGACAGTATATACATGCAGATACAAGAAACTCTATTTAATGTTGAAATGCTCCCCTCTTATAGAGTGACTCTTGAGAACATAGACACAACAGACACAACAGACAGAGAAACTAATCAAACACTACATCATACAATTATTGACGCAACATACAGAGCGTCATAAGGCAGGCCTAGTTAAAGGCTTGCCTTTTATTATGTTAAAAACTAGGAGGCAAAAATATATGGCAATTAAACAGGGTTCTGACGAGTTAGCGCTTATCCGTAGATTAGGAGACGCTAAAGAGGCAGATAAAATTATGTGGATTACAGAATTAGAGCGTGAAACAGAAAGAGATACGGACAACGAGGCTACAGTTGACGGTTCAGTTAGCTCAGGAGGTACACGTGAGTCAACAGTAACTATCACATCTTATATGGACGTTGACGATGAATTGAGCGATGAAATTGAAGACGCTGCAGAGGACGCAACGGCTTATGAGTTATGGATCATTAATAAGCGAGTAAAAAACGAGGAAGGTAAATATAAAGCTGAATATCGTCAAGGTTACTTCAACTCAATCACTCGTACAAACGAAGCTGACTCAATCGCAGAGTTTGAAACTGAGTTTGGCGTATATGCTAAAAAACAAAGAGGTTGGGCGTCATTACCTAAAATTGTTGAGCAAAATAAAGAGGCTTACGGCTTCCACGATACAAGCGCGGACGATCCAGCAAACGACGGCTTAGCAAATGCAGAAGATGATAACATTCCTCAACCAGATGAAGAGTCTACTCCCTAAAAACCCCCGTGTAACTGATGTAAATGCTGGCGTGAATGAAGTCAGCCTGTCAGCTATATAGGGGTTTCACACTAATGAGGGCTTATGCCCTCTTTTTTATTCAATCTAAAATATACAAGTGAGGTTATTTTTATTATGGAAATTCAATTCAAAGGTAAGACATTAGGACTATCATTCGGCTTTAAAGCATTATCAATTATTGACAAACGCTTAGGTATGGAAATTGACCAAATGAGTATCGGACAAGGCTTACAGCTTTTAGTTCCTAACTTATCACAAGGAAACCCTATCACTATTGGCGAGGTTATCCTTGCAACAACAGCACATCACAAGAAAGCGCCTAAAGAGGAAGATTTAGACGATATTCTTGACGATATTGCTGAAAATGAAGGTTTTGAGAAGTTTGGCGAAGATATTATCAAAGAATTGGGAAAGAGACCTACAACCCAAAACCTAGTGCCCGACGAATTCAAACCGAAGAAACAAAACAAATAGAAGATGAAGAGCCCGACCCTCTCACTTATGATCGTGTTGTCATACTGTGTATGAGTGAGTTGGGCATTTATGATATTGATTACATTGACACAATGACATTGCGTGAATTTAACTACCGCATGTATGCCCTTGAGTATGAAATGCTTAAAGAAGAGTATCGAACTTACAAACTAGCTTTTGCAATTAGAGATGTAGAGGCGAAACGTGAGGTAGGTATAGGCAAGAATAAAAAAGAGGAGTATACCCTCAGTTCTGTCAATGATTTAATAGATTATCAGAAAAATATTAAGCGATTGAATAGGGGGCAACCTGTTGAACTTGAAAATGTTGACGGTAAAACAGATAAGAATAAACCGTCGCTTGATATTTTAAAACAAATTAAAAACCATAATAAAAAATAGATTGGAGGGTATAGCATGGCTCAATCTGAATATAAAATCAGTACCGAGATAGACGCAGATACGTCGAAGTTTAAAAAGCAGATGAAAGCAGCCGAAAAAGCAGCTCAAGACTTTAAACGAGTGGCTGAGAGCATAAAAGACGCTAATATTGGTGCCAATGTTAAAGAGTTTTTATCTAAAATTAAGCAAGCTAAAAGTGAGCTTAATGGCTTTGACGGCTCAGAGGCAGAGGCTGACCTTGACGTCAATGCTTCAAGTTTTAACTGTAAAATGAACTCAGCTAGCCGTTCTTTAACGGATTTTAAACGTCAGGCTGAAAGTGTACAAGACGCTCGTATAGGTGCGAATATAGCAGGGTTTCAAGCTAAAATGGCATCAGCTAAACGCAACCTTAACAGTTTTGACGGTTCAAGCGCAGACGCTAGAATAGACGCTGATACATCTAGCTTCACATCTAAAATGCAAAAAGCTAAAGCGATTGCTACAGACTTTAAACAAGTAGCGAGAAACATACAAGATGCGCGTATCGGAGCAGACATCTCAGAATTCCAACGTAAAATGGTCAGTGCTCGCAAACAAATGGCGTCATTTAGTCGAACGAGAGCCAAGTCAAGACTTGACGTTGACAGCTCCTCAGCTATCTCGGCAATTGAGAGATTTAAAGCAATCTTGCGTTCTATACCTAATCGACATCGCACACGGCTCGTTGTGGATTCAAGAAGTGCACTAAATGCTGTCCGTGCAGTATCAAGCTCACTAGATAATTTTAGAAACTCGTTAGATAATATCGCAAATAGAGTTAGAACCGTAGGAACGGTAGCCTCTAATGTGTTCAAAGGTATGTTCTTATCGAGTATTACGGCATTAGTACCAGCTATTGCATCACTTGTACCCGCTTTAATGGCTGTGCTTAATGCAGTGGCTGTTGTCGGAGGTGGCGCAGTTGGACTTGCTGGGTCATTTGCGGTAGCAGGCGCTGGAGCTGTCGGCTTTGGTGCAATGGCAATGAGTGCATTGCAAATGGTCGAAAATGGAACCCTTGCAGTTACAAATGAGGTGGAAAACTACCGTTCAGCAGTAGACAGCCTTAAGTCAGCTTGGCAAGGCGTAGTCGCTCAGAATCAATCTGAGATATTTAATACTTTAGCAAATGCTGTAAATATTGCAAAAGTGGCACTTCAAGGGCTAACGCCATTTTTAGATGGTGTAGCTTCCGGAATGGAAAAAGCAAGTCAGGCTACATTGAAATGGGCTCAAGAGTCGCAAACAGCGACTAAGTTCTTTGAAATGATGGGCACAACTGGCGTCAACATATTCAACAACATGCTTAGCGCAGTCGGCAACTTCGGCTCAGGTTTTGTCGCTCTTATTACTCAGTTAGCACCACTTACTGAATGGGTTTCTAAAGGTTTTGAGAACATGGGCAAATCATTCAATGAGTGGGCGAACAGTGTGGAAGGCAGTACAGCCATTCAAGACTTCACAAATTATGTCAAAACAAATTTACCACTAATTGGCGAGGTATTCAGCTCGACGTTTAAAGGTATCTTCAACCTAATGAAAGCATTTGCCCCTAATTCACAGGTTATCTTTGAGGCTTTAGCTCAAATGGCTAACCGTTTTGAGCAATGGAGCGCAAAAATTGCTGAGTCTGACGGGTTCCAGCAATTCGTTGAGTACGTGCAAGCAAACGCTCCCGTACTAATCAGCCTTATAGGCAACGTTATCAACGTGATTGTGAATATAGTCGTCGCATTGGCTCCTCTAGGTGCTAAAGTGTTACAAGTCGCTGAGGCGTTCTCAGCATGGCTGGCAGAGCTCACAAGAGTACATCCTATCGTCGGTGTGTTGGTCGGCGTAATCGCCTCACTATCAGGCGTATTTATGGCATTATGGCCAGCAATTCAATTTGTGATACAGGTTATCGCTCCTCTAATATCAGGCTTTATGAGGTTCGTTGGCGTTGGTCAAATCGTTCAAGGCCTGTTATCAGTATTAGGTGGCGCATTCGGTGCATTGAGTGCTCCAGTGTGGGCTATAATCGGCGTAGTTACAGCACTAATAGGTATATTCGTAGCGTTGATGGCAAGCTCAGAGCAGCTTAGAGCTCAAATGGTTCAAGCATGGGAGGCTATTAAACAAGCTGTCATGCTGGCAATTCAGGCAATCATTCAATTTGTATCACAGCTTATTTCAAGAATACAAACAATCGTAGCGCCTTTAGTCCCTATATTCCAAAATACATGGAATCAGATCGTTACAATCGTAGAAACAGCAGTCAACCTAATAGCCCCAATCGTGCAGCAAACGTGGAATACCATTAAGGCTGCAACGCAGGTTGCGTGGGAGCTTATTAAAATGGTCATCACAGTAGCGATGGAGGTAATTGTCGGTACTATAACGGCATTACTTCAAGCGTTAGCAGGCGACTGGTCAGGTGCATGGCAAACAATCAAATCAGCAGGCGAGGCTATTTGGCAGGCCATTGTCACAGCAGCGCAGAACATTTTCAATATACTGAAAGATTGGCTTATGAATTTGTGGAACTCTATTAAGCAAAATGCTATAACAGCGTGGAACTTCTTAAAAGGTCAGGCTTCGGCTATTTGGCAAGGTATTGTTACAGCGATACAGTCCGTAGTGCAAGGGCTTGTAAGTATATTACTTTCAATATGGACGTCAATTACTAGCACAGCGAGCTCCATGTGGTCATCATTAGTTAGCATAGCGTCGTCTATATGGTCGTCACTTGTTAGCACAATAAGCTCGATTGTGTCTAGTATCGTGAGTGCAGTAAGCTCAGCATGGTCGAACTTATTAAGCGTCACATCATCAATATTTAGTTCGATTGCTTCATTCATATCAAGTATATGGTCGTCAATCGTTAGTGCGATAAGTTCATTCATATCAAACATAGTTAGCGCTGTCACATCAGGCTGGAACAATGTAATGAGTACAATATCTTCAATACTCAGTTCGATTGCGTCGACTGTATCAAGCATATGGTCATCAATCGTTAGCGCGATTAGTTCGTTCATATCAAGTATTGTCAGCACGGTTTCAAGCGGTTGGAATAATATGATGAGTACAATTTCATCAATTCTTAGCTCAATCGCATCAACTGTATCAAGCATATGGTCGTCTATTGTCAGCACAATCAGCTCATTCATCTCTAATATTGTTAGCACGGTAACGTCAGGTTGGAACAATGTTCTAAGCGCAATCACGTCAGCAATGAGCGGCATTATCAGTGCAGTAACATCAGGCATGAGCAGTGTAGTAAGTGCAGTTACATCAGGCGTACAGAACGCAGTAAGTGCAGCTAAGTCATTTGTTGGCGCAATGGTGTCAGCTGGTGCTGACCTTATCAGAGGTATGATCAATGGTATTAAACAAATGGCAGGATCATTAGTAAGTGCTGCTAAGGGCGTTGTTTCTAGTGCTGTAAAAGGTGCCAAGAGCCTATTAGGCATACATTCGCCGTCTAAAGTGTTCAAAGAAATCGGTCAATATACAATGCAAGGTATGCAGATTGGACTTAACGATAGAGGTAGAAAAGTTATCCGTGACACAGGCAGAATTGCTCAAGCTATGACAAGTGGATTTAGACCAGACTTACAAGCTAAGCCAATGGTAAAAGGTATTAATCGAGAATTAAATAACTTGTCTACTAGAGGGCAAGTGCAAGCTAGTTACACTAACACTATCAAAGCTGAACCTAATAAAACGACGTTACACATTCAATTAGATACAGATGATGAAGTGCTTACGGCTAAAGTCAACGGCGTAATCGCTCGAGATAATTCTGTGCTTACATTTTAGGAGGTATGACTTATAGATTTAAAAATAACACATAAGAATGGAGAGTCATTCACGTTAGGTCAGTACGGCGTGACGGTCTCTGATGTAGTCATTGATAGTATTGAAATGGAAGAACAATCCGAAGAAATCGAAGGGCTGCACGGTTCGTTTGATATGGGGGCTGTGTATAAGGGACGCGACATAAGCGTTCCTTTTTCTTTTGAAGGTCAAAACATGGCCTCTTATTCGACATTTAGAGATTTAGTTTACAAACTAACGACAAGCAATGAGCCTTATTACATTGAAGAGATAAGACGTGCAACAGTTGCTGGGTACACCTTTAAAGATACAAAAGAGTCAAATGCGGTATCTCTTGACCAATATAATAGAGAGACGGTATATGATACACCCCAATCTGATAATGACGTCAACACAGGTAAACGTTATCTTGTGAGGCTATCAGACGCTATCGAAATTGAACAAAGTAAACATACTGCTAAAGGCAAAGGCGAGCTTACCTTTCACACAGTAGAACTTCCTTTCGGAGAAAGTGTCGGTACTTCGCTTAGTTTAGAAAGTGAGGGTCTAGCTTATAAGAAAAACTCTGTTTGGGCTTTCGGTATGGGTCTAAGTCGTAATCCTGAGACAAGACGCTATACGTTCAATTTAAACGACTCAGGAGTTTTTGATGTGTATAACGCTGGAGATGTGCCTATAGACCAATTCAACCAATATCTAAAGCTGATCATTACGTTTAACGAGGATATAGACGGATATTTCAGATTTGGATTTAATGATTTAGACGCTGTAATAGATAGCCGAATGTCGCCTATCAAAGCTGGCGATGTACTGACCTATGAAAAAGGTGCTTACTTCATAAATGGTAAAAACATCACTCATGCTACAAACTACTACATGCCTGAATTAAAGGTAGGAATGAATAAATTAAAGTTCAATAGGTTGTATAATGCAGAATTTAAAGTAGATTGTCGATACTACTATTTATAGGAGGTCACACTAATGGTATTAAGAATATTAACTCCTGATTTAAACGGAGATAATTTAGAAAATCAAAATAAAATGAATAAAGAACTTTATGAAAGAACAGAGGTTGTCGACCTTATCGAGCAAGATGACTTTAAGGACGACATAGGTAAATATGTCAATGTAACTAATAATTACGCAGAGTCCAATGACTTATTCAACAAACCTCCTAAAGGCGTATCATATGACGATTTCGCCCAATCTGTTGACGATGATTACTACGGAGGTATCACAGCTAATAACAAAGTATCACAGGGCGAAATTATCACTATCAAAGCTGGAGAATACTTTTTCTATTCGGTGAAAACTGAAAAATTTAACAAAAACACTTTTAGTTTCTTTGTTCAAGTTCTTAAAAAGGACGAAAGCTCTAAAATAGAATACCGTCTTTTAGACGAAGCAACTCCATACCCAACGCTTCGTGATATAGAGGTGTTTAATGAAACATACGATATTTACGGAGCGTTGGGTCAAAGCGTTAAAAAAGGACAAACAATACAAATCAGATTTGATAACAGAAATGCTTCAGGCGATTTAGTTATTAAAAAACCTGTTTTATTTGAGGGTAGTCAGGTATCGTCCTCGAATACTGGCTTAGGAGAACTAACTTATAAAGTAAACAGTATACAAAATGAGCTAGAGCAAATGGTTGATAAGACTAATAAAGATACTTCAAACACGCCTTCAAACGATTTACAAAACTATCAAGTCTACAAAGCACCTGTATATACTCCTGATGACTTCACACCTAAAAACCACCCACTTAAAGGGCTAATCTACACTGACGGTCACGGTCGATTTTTAGCTAGATATGATGTAGCACAAAATAAATTAAGTGGTGCTAAAACGTTTTACGTCGATTACAATAACGGAAATGATGATAACGAGGGTCGCAGTAAAGATACGGCTTTAAAAACGTTTGACAAAGCCTTTAGTTATGCTAATGCTAATGATACTATTATTGCATGTGAAGGGTATCACTACAGATCGGGCGGTGGCGTTATTCCTAAAGACTTTAATAAAAGCGTAAATATCATAGGCGAAAACAATAACGTCCACCTTATCATTGGAGACGAGCCTGTTTGGTCTAAAACTAACGGTAGAGACAACGTCTACCAAACACCAAGAACGGCAGCCGATAGTGTTATAGACCTTGTCAAAAACAAGAAATTGAATAGTCTCAACTCTATTGATGAAGTATCTAATCAGCCTAATAGCTGGTATACAGCAGAGGGTATCGTGTATGTAAATGTCGGAGAAAAACCTGACAAAAAAATAGTACCTTTACTAGGTGCTAACCATATTCAAGCCTCATCTTTAGAGTCGGACATATACATGGAGAATTTAAAAGTTTACGGTGGTAAAAATGGCATTGAATTTACCTTAAAGGCCAATAATAACGCCTATTTAAAAAACGTAAAATCCTTCCATTCAACAGCTAATTATAACGGTGTTGCTATATCTGGTGGAAGTACTATTATTTTACAAGATTGCGAGGGTAGCTTTAACTCTTATGACGGCTTAAATTATCATAAAGGTAGCGACGGTTCTATTCCCTTAGTTATAGAAATAAATTGTAAAGGTATAGAAAATGGTAGCGACAAAGGTCAAGCTGGAGCGAAGTCTAATAACGGAAGCACTGTTCATGATGGCATTTCAATTATTCGTATCAATGGTGTGTACGCACGTAATGACGGCGGGAACGTGGCTGACGTCAACGAAGGTACTAAGTCATGGAATTTAGGTACGGTAGCCTTTGAAAGTTATCAAGGCAAAGACTTTCAAACAGCCTCAGGTAGTGATATGTGGCTAGATAACTGCGTAGCATATGGCAGTGACAACAGTATCAATTCAAGTGATGAAGCGAGCACTATTTATACGAGATTTGGAAATTACCAAAATAAATTGATTATAGGTAAAGAAATTCAATACTAATTAAGGCCACCTTTAAGGGTGGCTTTTTCAATGTTTAGAAATGAGGCGATTTAATGGCTTTGGTACTAACCGACCCACAAGGCAATACTTATATAGCTCAGGCTCCGACTCAGGAAAATGAGAATGCAAACGCTGATGGTATGTTACAAGTTAAACTTATTGAAAATGAACAAACAAAAGGGTTCATTAATAAAGTAGGCGAGTTGTGGACGATAACCAACGTATCAGGAGAGAATGATAAAAGAGAGTATGTTGTGGTTCTTGTGGAACCTGAACGATGGAAAGATAAAATGACTGTTAAGGTCACAGCTAGATTAAAGCACTTTGATTATTTAGCGACACATCGAGTGTATGAAGATGTGTCAGGTAGTCGTACAAATCTGCACTATTTTGAAACGATATTTAAAGGAACGCCTTACAGTTTTACATTCTTAAATCATTCAGACGCTGTAGAGTGGGAAAACGCGGGACAGGGTGCTGATAAGTTATCAATGTTCTTAAGAGGCGTTGAGCGATATGGTTATGAGTGGCGTTATGACTATCAAGCCAAACAGTTTATCTTAGGTAAAAACATGGATAGACGCCCTGCATATTTCTTCTCAAAGAAGCTAAACGCTAACAACGTCAAACTAGAGACTGACGCTACTGAATTTTACACTTATGTTAAAGGCTTTGGGGATTTCAGCGACGAAGAGGGGTATACAGCTTCAAATTTAACTATGGAATACCCTAAAAATGCCTCAAGCCCTATGATTGACTTATTCGGGATTAGGGAAGCTGAGCCTGTTATGAACGGGAACATCTCGAAAAAAGCTACAATGGAACGCCACATGCGAGATAGAGTGGACTCATCGTTAAAGTTCAGTATTGAGTTTGACTTCGTTTCGCTCCTTGAACAATACCCGTATGCACAACCTGAAATATATGACGTTGTACCGTTTATAGACGATAAATTTGAATTACAACAAGAATTAAAGATAGTAGGTATTGTCACAAAACGTGACGCAAAGCATAAGCCTATAAGTAAAAAATTGACAATAGGCGATCAACAGTTAAGACAAAGACAACAAAGACATCAGGCCGGACTAACAAAAGAAATCAACTCCATATTAAAAGGGGGAGGCTCTTTACCTTATGACGTATTACCTAGAGCTGTAAAAGAGTCATCGGAATTATTACAATCGACTCGTTCCGAGATTGGCTGGGTTGAAAAAGGTTTACTTTTAACTGATAAGACAGACCCAAACTATGTAACTTTAGTCAACTCTAGTGGTGTGGGTGTAAGTAAAGACGGTGGTCAGACATTTGAGGAAGCTATTACAAGAGGTCGCATAAATGGTAGCTTAATTACGGCGGGGTCGATAAACGCCAATTATATAAGAAGCGGTGTGCTTGATACTAACCTCGTAAGGATTGAAGGTAAAAAAGGTTATTTCAGTATTGATGGCGACACTTTGCTAGCTCAAGACCCAAATTCAAAGTCACAAACTGAGATTACTCCTAAAGGCATGACTATCACAAGACCTGACGGGGCTGTTTACATGCAAAATGGCTTGCTTAGAATGTCGTTCGATGTACAGTCTCATCAATACTACCCTGCTAGTAAAGTTGAGTACGACGGCATGTTTTACAACACATCATCGCTAGGCTATGAAACTTTTTCAGCCGTCTATACCGAACACGCAGCTAGATATATCACTTTTACTTACCTAATGGACTTTCACGCTGAAAGTTTAGCTGCTGGAGGCTATGTAGGTTTTAGAGTGGAAGAGTTTAACGGAGGTACACGCAGCGCCGAAGAGAAAACTTATGTTTTCAGAGGCGATAAAATAAGGGAAAGTAACGTAACAATTGATTTAGGTGTACCCACATATAAGCCTTTATATTTTTATTTACAATTTGCTAACAAAACAGGTAAATCACATAACAAGGTACGAGTTAGAGATATGAGAATCCATATGAGAGGATAGTGAACTTAATGCAGTGGAACCTATATTTATTAAATATCGACGGAGAGTATGAAATTGTACTTGCCGGGTGTGACTTAGTGCCCAACAAAGCGTATGATAAAGTTTTACCTACAACTGAAAAGATAGCGAGACAATCCGACAAAGTTTATTTTGACGGAGAAAGACTAAAATTAAAAGACGGAGAGAGTTTGTTATCTTTGGAGGAGCTAAACGCTCAAGATGAAAACTCACGGGAAAAGGAGCCTCGAAAAGATGAGCCCGTCATTTTTAATATTGAGTAGGTTGTAGGTTGTAGGTTTCTTTTGGTTAGGTGGGCTAGCCTATACTAAGACTACAACCAAAACATAAAGACAAATAATTGAGGAGTTTGCTCAATGGAGAATTTAGATACTAGGCTCACGTTTGTTGAGGACGAGCTAAAACGTTTAAAAGATAATGAGATAAAAGATTTGAGAAAGCAGGACAGTCAACTCGATCAAAAAATCGAGGACTATTTCTCAAGGATTGATACTAAAATAGACAATAATTTTAAATCACAGCAAAAAGCCTTAGAAAAGGTATCCTCTTCACTTGATGTAGTCAAGAAGGGGCAATTTGAGCAAAAAGTCGTCAATAAAGAAATATCTTTGACGCTAGAGCGTTTTAACGATGAGATGAAGGCACAAAAAAAAGAACGAGATGAGAGTCGAAAAGAGATAAAATCACAACGCCGTTGGGTTATTGGCATTGCTGTCCCTCTTATCGGCTCTTTTATTATTGCGATTTTTCAGATGTTTTTCTGATAGGCATGTAAGCTCTTTGAAAGGAGGTGCTTACCATGGCAAAAATGAAAATTAATCAATTTATTTTATTTGCTGGTTCATTTCTAACTTGCATGTGGTTCGGATACGGCTGTTAGTCAGCTACAAGATCGGAAGAGC
>ENA-OWLX01000047-OWLX01000047.1-metagenome-genome-assembly--contig:-NODE-47-length-33952-cov-14.267015_pt1 | contig 33952 bp, 22 predicted proteins | sample MGYA00245351_ERZ651106 | MGnify/ENA primary metagenome ERZ651106 (study PRJEB26857, sample SAMEA4031768) | metagenome | biome: human; feature: oral; material: saliva | place: Philippines | collected 2014... | reverse complement strand
ACCTCCCCTGAACCCTCCCGTATGCCACCTGGTAATGGGCGCAGACTTTGGGCCCGCCAACCAGAAGTATGCGCTATCCAGCCTGTACGGAACGCCTCGACTGTACTTGGTAACCGGTGATGCACCGGATAGGAACCCCCAGGGGTTCTACGCCAAGCTGGCCCTTTTCGCCTCGAAACTTCGCGCCGCCGAAACCTGGAACCGTACTAAGGTGTACGTGCTAGCCTCCCACATTATTGGTGTAGCCAATGAGAAGCTGGGCCCCGGCTATGAATCATTTACCACCTACTCTGTGCCCATGAAGGGCGCGCCTGGAACCGCCAAAGGGCAGCGCGAAGAGATTGTTAACCTCAGCCTGCACAGCTCATTCAAGCCCCGCGTTTTCTGGAAGGACCACTCGGCTTTTCCCGCCGATGGTCGCGGTAAAACACCCTGCATTGAAGGCAACGATCTCATCAAATCTACCCCGGAAATTGGTTCCTCTCTGAGTGCTGAAGAAATCGCCGAGATATTCGGGAATAAGAGCACCCTGAACGTCTACATCTACCGCATTAGTGTTCCTCAGATTTTGGGTATGGGACCTCACGTTTGGGGAGCATCGCACATGCTGTGGATTTTGACGAACCACCTGCGTGAGACGGAGTATTTCCCCTTCGGCGAAGAACTGCTGCAGGACATCCAATCGGTTGAAGCGCTCTACCAAATGACCTACCAGATGGCTGCAGGTAGCCATGCCCTGACCGCCTGGCAGACGAATCGTATGCAGGCGGCCGAAGAATACCCGCAGGTAGAAGAGTTGCCGATTGACGTGGACATTGTCCAAGGAATTATCTGGGATTTTGAGTTGGCCACACGCGTGGCAGTCGAGTTTGAGGCATACGCCGAAATAGTGTACCGAGCCTCAACCTTCTCGAAGGACCCGAACGCCCAATGGTACGAGGTCACCCGTAACCCCAACATTCAGGTGGATATCAAGAACGCGGCTGAAGACGAAGCATCCGCTTCCGAGAACATGGAACAGGAGATGAACGCACAGCGGATGGCTCAGGAGCTGGCTGAAGGTGCCGAATGCACCGTTGTATTTGGCGTGTACCCCGGTATGGTGGATTACCGTCGCGGTCCGAAGGACAGCCGCTGGACGAACTGCCAGCCTCTGCGTACCGTCGCCCTCATGGCGCCGGAGGAACGCTCCTTCCGCGTTGACCAGATGAATAAGGCACTCTACGAGAGTGACGAAGCTCTGGAAATGCGAATTCGGCATATGCTCCTGCCCGGTGAGGAGGGGGTAACCCCTGACCATCACCTCGTACTCGTTTACGGGCAGGTGCCTGATATCCAGCGGGACGAAGCCCTCAACAGCCTGTTGACGCAACTTAGCGCGTACAACCCGAAGGTTATCATTCTTGAAACCGGCGCTCTGGACTACGACGAGAGGTACGAGCAGACCCCCTGCTCTACCGCGACCTACCGCACCGACGGCAAGCTCTACGAGCAGCCGATCCCTCTCTCGGAGCATTACCGTCGATGCGTGGAATGCGAACCCGGTGCGCCCTACGATGTGTCGTATCCGGCAAAATTCCAGAGCGGTACTTTCGATCATGAGGTCGCTGAGCTGACCGAGAACCTCGCCTTCACCATTCATTACGAATGGGGATTGCCGGTGACGGTACTTCGCGTGGGCTACGCATTGCCCTACCTCTACAAGACGGAAGGCACAATGCTTATTTCTCAGGCAGTCCTTCGCCGCCTGGAAGAGCTACTACCTACTCCCATCTTCGGCTCTCGTGAACGTGAGGTCATTGACGCAATGGTGCTCGACCAGTACCGAGCATTTGAAGAGAAGATGGAAACCGACCCGGATGGACGTGAAGCGCTGACGAAGGCCCGCCGCGGGGTACTACCCTGGGGCGTGTAACCGTTTGTCAGCCGTAGAGCCCGGCACACTAGCCGGGCTCTACGGGAGCCCTTACAGGAAGGCCGCAGGAAGGAAGAACAATGAACGTTGACAATAAGAAGAAGCAACCTCGCCGTGGCGTGGGTGCCACGCTGGCCATTACTCTAGCCTGCCTGCTGACCGGATGTGGAAATATCTGGGGGTACACACATCCCGATGGTAGCGGCGGAGGATTCGTGGAGAACCTCTTCCGCGGTATCCAGTTCAGCTCCTCGAGCACCCCCAAGAAGGGGAAGATCCCGGCCGATGCATACCCCGGAGCAGGGGAGAAGCGCATCCCCTCCGATGCTGTTGAGCTGCTTTCTTCAACGACCCGTAACGGGCTGACCGCTCCGATTTTCCGCTCTCCGACCGGCAACATTATTTGCCAGAATATCGACGGAAAATTTGGGTGTGGAATCGTGAACTATTACGACGATAAACCCTACGGAGTAGCAGCCGATGGCGAGCCCCTCTGGTGGATTGATTTCACCGCAGAAGAAGCACGCCTGACCTCTCACGAAACCCCTGAAACCTTTACCCAGACTGATGCCGTGCTGCTGTATAACACCAGCGTGTACAGCGGGAACATCGTCTGTGGCGCGACGGAAAAGGGCGTGACCTGCTGGGACCACACAACTGGTCACGGCGCGTTCATGAGTAGGGACTCATACACGACCTTCTAAACCTAGACGGAGCCAACCTATACGGAGCCAACCTATACGGAGCCTCAGAGATGTGGCGTTCCGTGAATAAACACTAATCGACGAGGGATGGAGAAAACGATGGGAATTGCCATCGGAATTGACCTGGGCACAACCAACTCCGCCGCTGCTGTGGTGGATCCCACCGGCGTGCCGCGGATTGTGCGAAACCGCGACGGGGCAAATACGACCCCCTCTGTAGTCCTGCTGCAGGACTACGGCGCTGGTGACGAGCCCCTGATTGGCGTTCAAGCAAAACAGCACGCAAGCCGTGTCGGTTCAGATGTTGCTCAGCATGTTAAGCGGTACATGGGCGAGTCCAGCTGGCGTTTCGACTCGGCTACGGGATCCAGCTACACCTCGGAGGAAATCTCCGCAATGATTCTGCGTCGTTTGAAAGAAGACGTCGAGATGCAGATGAACGTCCCCGTCACGGACGCGGTAATTACCGTGCCCGCATACTTTGACGATGCACGCCGCCTAGCGACCCGCCACGCCGGTGAAATTGCTGGGCTCAACGTGCTGGGTGTACTGAACGAACCCACGGCTGCGGCGCTCGCATATGGCGTCTCCACGAGGGGAAATACCCATGAGACTGTCCTGGTGTACGATCTGGGCGGCGGTACCTTTGACGTGACCATCCTGAACGTTTCAGGTGGCGATTTCACGGTTCTAGCAACGGACGGTGACCGCCGACTGGGCGGGTATGACTTCGACAGCGAACTGCAGCTCATGATCGATGAACAGGTCCGTTCGCAGGGAGGCCCCAGCTGCCTCGACGACCTGAACACTCTGAACGTAGTGCGTGAGCAGGCGGAACAGGTGAAGAAAACCCTGTCCTCGGCGCCGACTGCCACCGTACAGATCGCTGCCGGGAACGCCTCGTACCGAGTCACTATTGAGCGTGCAGAGTTTGAACGACGCATTGAGCGTCTTCTGCGCCGCACACGTGACCTGGTCATCGATACCCTGGAATCAGCGCGTCTGAACTGGTCTGACATCTCCCGTGTGCTTCTGGTCGGTGGGTCTACCCGTGTTCCTGCCGTTCGCGCAATGCTCAAGACCCTGAGCGGGAAAGAACCAGATACGAGCATCAACCCCGATGAAGCTGTAGCTCTCGGAGCAGCGGTACAGGCGGCACTTCTGGCACCGGAAAGCCAGGAGACCGTCGGATACCTTGGCGGACGCTCAGCAGTTGAAGGCTACATCGGTGCCCCGGTGCGTGTGCAGGACGTGACAAGTCAGGGACTGGGCGTGCTGGTACTGGACGAGAACGAGAAGGATGAGATCAACAGCATCATCATCCCCCGTAATACTCCCTTGCCGGCGAACGAGACGACTACTGTAAAGACCGTCTGTGACTACCAGAGCGAAGTCAAATTCCGTGTGACTCAGGGAGATGACAGGGATCCAGATTTTGTCACTCTAGTGGGTGAAGCGACCCTTCGCATGCCGCCTTACCCTAAGGGCGCACCGCTATCCATCACCTACAGCTACGATCGTGATCAGATTATCCACGCGGAGGTGAAGGACCTGACCTCCGGAATCCTTCTGGGCACGTTCAGCATCGAGCGAGTGTCCAATTTGAAGGAGGCTCAGGTGGAGGAATCAAAGAAACGAATTGGTGGCATGACCATCATGTAGGTGACGGGTAGCTATATACCCGTCGGGGCGGACGAACAGCCCTATAGCTTGATGCTCGGTACCGGGCCTCAAGCACCCCTACACAAACCATCTGTAAAACGTCTACAAAGACCGACGAGAAAGCGATGAGGACCAGCTATCGTCATGCAGAATTACTACGAAATCCTGGAGATTGAACCGAACGCAACCGAAGCACAGGTGCGTGAGGCAATCGTTCAGAAGCGTCGTTCTGCCCGGGCACGCGCGAATCACCCGAACGCAGAAAAGCGTCACGAGAGCGAACGACTGATGCAGCTGATTGCTGAGGCAGAGAAGCATCTGCTGGATCAGCAGTCTCGTGCGACCTACGATGCGAATCTTCAGAGCTCCCCGACAGCCCCGGCCGGTGGAAACGCAGGGGCTGAACAGACTGTACCTGTTCAACCGAATGAGGACCTGCAACGGCAGACCATTGACGCTCAGCAACAGGCCGAGCAGATGCGGCGTGAGATGGAACGTATGCGGCAGGAGATGCGCCGCAAGGAGCAAGAACACGAGCAGGAGCTAGAGCGTTTGCGTCAGCGTGTGCCTGACGCGCCGGATGCACCGCATCCTTCGGCGACGACACCTCCGACTCAGCCTGTTCCTAACCAGCCTCCGGTTGAGCCTGCGGTCCCTGAGCCTGCTCAGAAGAGTCAGAAGCCAGAAAAGCCGAAGAAACGTAAGGCATCTCGGAAGAAGGAGAAGCCGAAGAAAGAAGCTCCGGCTCAACGTACCCCCGCGCCGAACGAGCCCTGGAGGACTCCGTACCGCATTCTTCCTCAGCTCGAGAGGCGGGACTCGGACCCCCAGCAGCTGGAAGCAGCACAGGCAATAGTGCAGCAGGCAGGGGCCGGGCATACCCGTGAGGCGATACGTGAAGCGCGTGAAGAGTACAAGTCCGGTCGCCGTGACGCGGCGATTGTTCAGACGTACGCATGGGCTCTGCTCTACGACGTCTATCGTTGCACGTACGGCGGTTTTGCTGGGCCCAACCCTTATGCTACCTCGCGCTCGCCTCTGGGGCTGATGGTGAGTTCCGCCCAGGTTCGTTTGGCGCAGTTGCGCCTGTCCCAGCTGAAGAGGTTGCCTCTGAACGGTTTTGCTGAACTTGAGCAGGCTGTGCAGGAGGTTCGCGGAGCTGTAGCTGCCGCCCGACGACGCAGAAGCCGCCTGACCCTCATGGGGACTATGGTCACGCTTTTCCTCGCGAATTACCTGTTCCTTCCGCAGCTTGTGGAGCTACTTGGTTTGAGCGCAATTCCGGCTGATATCGCGGTATCTGTGTGGATCAAGGATCTTATACAGGTCATCCTGTTCCCGTACGTATTCATGGCGGCGGCTTTCCCCGCCCGCTGGTCCGATGACCGGTCCTTTGTGAAGCGTGCGAAGAAGAACTCTCCGTTGGCACCTCCTGTGCCGTGGTGGTACGGGGTGAAGCGAGTCGAACCGCTGACGTAGCCCTGAAACGGGACGCCGTAGTGCGAACGCCGGCTATCGAAGACATCACAAGAAACGCTAACTCACATATACATCTGCGGTATTTTGCCGCAGTAAGCATACGATTAGAAAGAGAATGACTTATGGGTATTGCAATTGGTATTGACCTGGGAACCACGAACTCTGCAGTTTCGGTGGTTCGTCCTACTGGTGTGCCTGAGGTGCTTCGCAACAAGGAAGGCGACACCGTGACCCCCTCCGTGGTGCTTTTCCAATCCTTCGGCGGTGCGGACGAGCCTCTGGTGGGCGAGCAGGCGAAGCGCCAGGCAGCGGCATTCCCCGAGGATATCGTCCAGTACGTCAAGCGTTTTATTGGCGACCCGACCTGGCGTTTTGATGCTTCTTCGGGCACCCAGTACACCGCTGAGGAAGTTTCTGCAATTATCCTGAAGCGTCTGAAGGAAGACGCTGAGCTTGCCCTGGGCGAAGAGGTCACCGACGCCGTCATCACCGTACCCGCTTATTTTGATGATGCACGTCGTACCGCCACCGCCCACGCGGGTCAGATTGCCGGCCTGAACGTTTTGCGTGTGCTGAACGAGCCGACCGCTGCAGCCCTGTCGTACGGTGTGGAAGCTGACGCCAACGGCACCGTGCTGGTGTACGACCTGGGCGGTGGCACTTTTGACGTCACTATTTTGAAGATTAGCGGTACCGAATTTGAGGTTCTGGCTACTGACGGCGACCGTAACCTGGGTGGTTTCGATTTCGATAACGCCCTGATGGAATACCTGAATAAGCGTCTGATGGAGCAGGGCGCTCCGGACGCTCTGGAAGATCCTTCCCTCACCGCTGCGTTGCGTGAGAAGGCTGAGTTTGCGAAGAAGGCGCTGTCGACTGTTCCGAAGACGAACGTGCAGTTCTCCGCCGAGGGTCAGCACTACCGTGTGCCGCTGACTCGTGAGGAGTTTGAGGAGTGCACGGTCAGCCTTCTGAACCGTACCCAGGAGGTTCTCGAGGATGTTCTGAGCGCGGCGAAGCTGACCTGGGCTGATATCGATAAGGTGCTGCTGGTGGGCGGCTCGACTCGCATGCCTGCGGTCCGAACCCTGGTGGAGCGTATCTCCGGCAAGACCCCTGAGCTCGATATTAACCCTGATGAGGCGGTTGCTCTCGGCGCTGCAGTTCAGGCAACCCTGTCTGGCGACGTGGAGGTCAGCACGGAGCAGGTTGGTTCCAAGGCAACTGTTGAGGGCTTCCTGGGCGGTAGCGTCAAGATTAGCGACGTGACCAGCCAGGCGCTGGGCATTATCCTCTACAACGCCGACGGTTCGACTTTTAACCACGTGGTGATTCCGCGTAACACTAAGGTTCCCTGCACCCACGAACAGAACACCCGAACCCTGCTCGACGGTCAGAACGCCCTGGACATTAAGGTCACTCAGGGCGAGGAACGCGACCCCGAGCTGGTGACCGTTGTTGGTACCGGCGAGCTTTCCCTGCCCGCCTACCCGAAGGGTGCGCCGCTGAAGGTCATCTACGCCTACGACGTGGACCAGACGGTTCGTGTTGAGGTGATTGACCTGACCGCTAATGCTTCTCTCGGCTCTTTCAACATTGAGCGTGTGGCCAACCTGCGACCTGAAGAAGTGCAGGAGGCGCAGCGCAAGATCGGCGGCATGGAGGTGAACTAGCCTCCCGCTACCCATGACCACCGGTGATGGAACACCGGTGAGATATGAGTATCTATGACTACTGAGAATTTTTACGAGGTTCTCGGCCTTCCACACAACGCGACGGCTGAGGACGTGGAGAAAGCGTTGCGTGAGCAACGCAAACGGTACCGACTGTTGACCAGTCACCCTGAACGCGCCAAGGCACGTGAGGGTGAGGACCGCCTGGAGTTGCTAGACCGGGTTGAGCAGACTCTGCTGAATCCTTCTGTCCGCGCCTCTTATGATGAGTCGCTGAAGCGTCGAGGATTCGCACCCCGACCTTCTGCGGAGCCTCGTTCTACGGGCGGAGATTCTAAAGAGGAACGCCTGCGCGCTGACATGCGCTACGCCTGGGAAAACGAGAACTGGAACTCTCTGGTAAAGTTCGCTCAGGCAATGCACCGGATTCGTCCCGATGATGTTGAAGCGTGGGAGAAACTGGCGGCGGCGTACCTGTGGGGCGATTGGGACTACAACCGTCGCCGAGATGTCATGCACGCTATTTCGCAGGCACGCCGTTACGGTTCGGAGCACGAGGAATTCCTCCTCATGATGGAGCGCAGCCTGGCTCAACGCGACGGAGACCACGAGCGCGTCATGGGTATCAACCGTCAGCTGATGGCTCTGAAACCGGGAGACACCGACTACATCAGCGACTTCATCATCAGTCGTTGGAATGCGGGACAGCACGCTGAAGCTCTGCAAGATGCGGATAACGCACTTGCGGCATACCCCGATAACCCGCAGATGTTACGTCTGCACGCCATCATCCACATGGAGGAGGCAGACTCCCACGGCGTTATCTATAACGGGATAACCATCATCAACTCGAAAGAGCAGGTGAAGGCGATTCGTTCGAGCCTGTCAAAGGTCCGGGACGCGTACCTGCTTCCCTACGATTTGATGCAGAAGTACCGGAACATTGAAGAGAACATGCGTTTTGCCCGCCGCCGTCCTTTTACCTTCGGAAGGCTGGTGCGCTTTGTGGTGACGTTCTTTGCAGGGTCTTTGGTCCTGAGCGTCATTTGGGCGCTCCTGCAGGGGGCGATCCGTTCGTCAAACCAGGCTGCTTACGACACGATCAACGGATACATGACGCTGGTGACGTTCATCCTTCTTCCCCTCTTTGCTTTCTATACTTCGTTCCCGCCCTATTGGAAGACCAACCAGAGGGCTTTAACGGGGCAGGGGTATGACCCCACTCGAACTGCAACGGGAATTCTGGGCGTCATCCTGATGATTTTCGGTATCTTCATCCGAAGCTTGAGTAGGCTGGGCCGTTAAGGAAAGCCGTCAAAGAACGCAGGGGAGAGCACCTATCTTCCTTGATGCTCCCGCTCTGTCAGCCGTAGCGGCTTCAGAGCGGGGGCGTACCGCAAGCATTGATAACTGTGAAAGGAGATGTGACCGTGTCAACGTATGACCCTCAGGACGCTGTCGTCCCTGAGCCTGAACTGTGGCCGGTTAGTGGCGAGGCAAAAGAAAAGCCTCCGCACGAGGAAACGCATGAGGGGGTGACAGACACCGCGAAGGAGGAAGCCCCTCAGCCTACCTCACCTTTTGTGACTGAAGATTTTGAGGTACGCGTGCTTGGCCAGCTCGCTGAGCTGAATCAGCGTTTTGCGCAGCGTATAGCGGAGGACGGCGCTAAGAACCAGCTCATTCGTTCCGTGCAGGCTAGCCTGCAGGAGCGTGACGAACGAGCTTCAGGTGAGGCGTACCGTTCCCTCTTCCGCGATGTACTCAACGCCCTGGACCGTCTGCTGAATCAGGAAGCGAGCGCATCGCTGAGCGAGTCTGTTGCCGACGAGATCGTCAGCATTTTTGAGATCCGCGGACTGCAGCGCATCGATGCGGTGGGTAAGTTCAATCCGGCAATCCACGAGGTTTCGGGTGTGGTTCCTTCTGCGCCCGATTACCCTGCAGGTACCGTGGTATCGGTGGAGCGGGAAGGGTATATTCTGGGCGACCGGACTTTGCGTCCCGCTCGTGTAATCGTGGCGAGGGATATGCCGAACCGTCAGCCCGCCGCCTCTAGCGGAACGGCTACTACCCGCCCTCAGGATGCGGCTGAAAACGGTACCGGGGATATTGGAGAGGATGACCGCACCATCCCGCTTCCTACTGTGCCGAATAACCCTGTGCTGAATAACCCCTCCGGCATGTAGCCTTTTGGCGATTCAATAGTTTGTGCCTGACTCTTCGTGGTCAGGCACAACCTGTATTGAGCGTCATAAAACAGCGAAAAGCCCCGACTGCCTCCCCCTGTAGCGGGGCAGAAGCAGCCGGGGCTTCGCTAGTGCGCGGGCCGTGCCGTCAGGCGACGGGTACTGCGATTAGGCGGTCGGATTAGGCGGTCGGAACGTCTTCGTCAACCCATTCGAGGGTGCGGGAGACAGCCTTCTTCCACAGGCGGTACTGACGGTCAACCTCTGCGGGCTCCATGGAGGGCAGCCAGCGCTTGTCCTCAGCCCAGTTGTCCACAACATCCTGCTCGCCGGTCCAGAAACCAACAGCGATACCCGCAGCGTATGCAGCGCCCAGAGCGGTGGTCTCAACAACCTTCGGGCGGATCACAGGGACGCCGAGGATGTCAGCCTGGAACTGCATGAGGAACTCGTTAGCGGTCATGCCGCCGTCCACGCGCAGCTCGGAGAGCTCAACGCCGGAGTCAGCGTTCATTGCGTCCAGAACCTCGCGGGTCTGGAATGCGGTTGCTTCCAGCGCTGCACGCACGATGTGTGCGCGGTTCACGTAGCGGGTCAGGCCAACGATGACGCCACGAGCGTCGGAACGCCAGTGAGGCGCGAACAGGCCGGAGAACGCGGGAACAACGTAGCAGCCACCGGAGTCCTTGACGGAGGTAGCCAGCTCTTCAGATTCTGCAGCGTGCTCGATCATGCGCAGGTTGTCGCGCAGCCACTGGATCAGGGAGCCGCTCATTGCGACCGAGCCTTCCAGAGCGTAGACGGGAGCTGCGTCGCCAATCTTGTAGGCGACAGTGGTCAGCAGGCCGTTGTTGGAGAAGACGGGCTCGTTGCCGGTGTTCATGAGCATGAAGTTACCGGTACCGTAGGTGTTCTTCGCCATGCCCTTCTCGAAGCAAGCCTGACCGAAGGTTGCAGCCTGCTGGTCGCCGAGGATACCCGCGATGGGGGTTCCCCTGAGCAGGCCGGTTGCGCGGCCGAAGCCGTACACCTCGGAGGAGGACTTGATCTCGGGCAGCATGCTCATGGGGATACCCATGTCTGCGGCAATCTGCGGATCCCATTCGAGGGTGCGGATGTTCATCAGCAGGGTACGGGATGCGTTGGTTACGTCGGTGACGTGAACGCCGCCGTCAACACCACCGGTCAGGTTCCAGACCAGCCAGGTGTCGGTGTTGCCGAAGAGCAGGTCGCCGCGCTCTGCGCGCTCGCGTGCGCCTTCAACGTTGTCCAGGATCCACTTGATCTTGGGGCCGGAGAAGTAGGTGGAGAGGTTCAGACCGACGATGTCGTGGTACTTGCCAACGCCCTCTTCGCCTGCGAGTTCTTCAACGATTTCCTGGGTGCGGGTGTCCTGCCAGACGATTGCGTTGTAGACGGGCTCGCCGGTGTTCTTGTCCCACACGACGGTGGTTTCACGCTGGTTGGTGATGCCGACTGCAGCGATTTCGTGGTGGTTGATTTCGCCGTTTGCCATTGCGGTTGCTACGACCTTGCGGACGTTCTGCCAAATCTCGGTTGCGTCGTGCTCGACCCAGCCTGCCTTGGGGAAGATCTGCTCGTGCTCGAGCTGACCTTGTGCTACGTTCTCACCTGCCTTGTTGAACAGAATCGCGCGGGAGCTGGTGGTGCCCTGGTCGATGGAGAGGATGTACTTGCGCTCGGTGTCGAGGGTTGCGGAGTGCAGAGAAGTCGTCATTGATTTTTCCTTAGAACTAAAAGACGGGGTTTTGAGAGGTCTACAGGGGCAGAACTGCCGGGACGATCAGGCCGGCGAGGATTGCGCCGATGATCGGGCCAACAACCGGAACCCATGCGTAAGCCCAGTTGGAGCCGGTCTTACCGGGGATGGGCAGGAAGGTGTAGGCGATACGGGGACCGAGGTCACGGGCGGGGTTGATAGCGTAACCGGTTGCGCCACCGAGGCTCATACCGATAGAAACAACGACCAGGGCAACAGCCAGGGGGCCGAGCTGGGCGGGGGTCTTACCGGAGGCGATGACCCAACCAACCAGGACGAAGGTGCCGAAGATCTCGGTGACGAGGTTCCAGCCGTAGGACTTGATGGCGGGGCCGGTGGAGAAGATGCCGAGGCGGTCGCCCGGGTCCTCATCGAAGTGCTTCTTGTAGGTGAGGTACGCTGCGGTTGCGCCGGCCATTGCGCCGAGCATCTGAGCGACGATGTACAGGGCGATGTTGCCTGCGGTTGCGGGAACACCGGTTGCCAGGTCACGGCCTGCTGCCGCCAGGCCGGCGGTCACTGCGGGGTTCAGGTGTGCGCCGGAGAGGAAGGAGAGGTACACGGCGGTGAACACTGCCAGACCCCAGCCGAAGGTGATAACAACCCAGCCTGCGTCCTTAGCGTAGGACTTCTTGAGGGTCACTGCGGCACATACGCCGGCACCGAGCAGGATCAGGATGAAGGTGCCGAAGAATTCGGAAGCGAAGATTCCGAGGGCGGTGGGGGCGCCGGATGCATCCACGAGAGCGGATGAGCCGGCTGCAAGTACAGTTCCTGCGGAAGCAAGAAGAGACATTGATGCTCCTTGAAGACGAAGCGTCTGGAAGGCAAGCGAACCTTTGCTTGCGTATTCCCGTGCATCCTCACCGCACGGGCGGATCGGGGCACAACGCTGTGCTGAAATGTGTAGCGGTTGCTACGAAAAGTTGATAGATGTTTCTGGCTGAGAAGCAGCTCGTACCAGTGGGCTAACCCTGTATTTAACTCGCTGCTTCTTGATCAGGGGATTATCGTAAACGGTTATTTAACCGTCCGTCCACCCCTCACCAAAATGTGAGATAACTCATAGTAGATCAGGGGTGAACGGTTGGTTCGTGCTGAAAAAACGGTTACGAAAGGTGCGCGAAAACTCTAAGGATTAGAGCTTCACACGGGGTGCCACGGGGGTGACAGCCTCAATCTTTGCCGATGCCTCAGCGTCGGTGGAGGTGGACTCAGCCTCGCGCATTGCTGCAACGCGTGCTGCGTAGAGGTCGAGTTCTTCCTTAACCTTCTTGTCGTCCCAGCCGAGCTCGGCACGCATGATCTCGAGGATCTCGTCTGCTGCTGCCAGGCCGCGGTCGCGCTGCTCGAGGTCGAGGCGTACGCGGCGGACAAGGACGTCCTCCAGGTGCAGGGCACCTTCGTAGCGGACAGCGAAAACGACGTCTGCACGCAGGAACTGGGGCGCCTTAGCCAGGGGAGCACCGAGGGAGGGGTCAGCGTCGATGAGAGCGCCGAGGTCCTCAATCTGTGCGCCGTAACGCTCGAGCAGGTGGGTGATGCGGTCCTCATCCCAGCCGTAACGCTCTGCGTAGCGTGCACGGTTAGCGGCGATTGCGTGGTAGCCCTCTGCACCGACCAGGCCGATGGTTGCGGTCACGGAGGGGTTCTGCTTAGCCTGCTCGCCCAGTGCGAAGTCGACAGCGTCGGCAGCCATGACACGGTAGGTGGTGAGCTTGCCGCCTGCGATTGCGCTCATGCCGGGTGCAACCTCGGTCACGGTGTGCTCGCGGGAAACCTTGGTGGATGCTGCGCCGTCCTTGACCTTGGGCTGCAGCAGCGGGCGCAGACCGGTGTAGGTGCCGATGATGTCTTCGCGGGTCAGCGGGTTAGCGAGCAGCTTGTTAGCCTGCATCAGGACGTAGTCGATGTCCTTGCTGGTTGCGACGGGGCGCTCACGGTCCTCGGTGTAGGGGGTGTCGGTGGTGCCGATGATCCAGTAACGCTGCCAGGGGATGATGAAGAGAACGGACTTCTCGGTCTTGGTGAAGATACCGCTGGTTGCGTTGATGCGGTCGCGGGGAACCACGATGTGGATACCCTTGGATGCCAGAACCTCCAGGCCGCCGTCGGGGTTAGCCAGGGACTCGGACTCTTCGGTCCACACGCCGGTTGCGTTGATGACGTGCTTTGCGCGTACGTTCAGGCGCTCGCCGGTCTCCAGGTCTGCCAGCTCTGCGCCGATGACGCGGCCGGATGCGTCCTTGGTGAAGCCGACAACCTGGGTGCGGGATGCAGCCAGTGCGCCGTAGCCTGCAGCGGTGCGGACGACGTCGATGACGAGGCGTGCGTCGTCAACGCGTGCATCGTAGAACTGGATTGCGCCGCTGAATGCGGAGTCCTTGATGTCGGGGAAGACGGTCTTGGTGCCGGTCTTGGTGAAGTGACGCTGGGAGGGGACGCCCTTGTGGCCGCGGGAGCCGAGGAATGCGAGGGTGTCGTACATGCCGATGCCGATTGCGGAGTATGCGCGCTCGATGACGGGCATCTTCAGGGGCCACAGGAAGGGCTGTGCGTGCACGAGGTGGGGTGCAATCTTGTTCAGCAGCAGGCCGCGCTCGGTCAGTGCTTCGGTCACGAGCTTGAAGTCGAGGTTGTAGAGGTAGCGCAGGCCGCCGTGAACGAGCTTGGAGGACCATGCACTGGTGCCTGCAGCCCAGTCACCTGCTTCGACGATGCCGGTGCGCAGACCGCGGGTTGCTGCGTCAAGGGCAATACCTGCGCCGGTGATGCCGCCGCCGACGACCAGAATGTCGAGTTCTTCGTTGACCATGCTCTTGAGTGCCTTGGCGCGGGACTCAGCGGTCAGCTGGGACTGCTGTGCAATGTGCTGGGAGCTCATGTAGTGCTCTTTCTTCTCGTGCCGCGTGCGCGGCGTGGGGTTTCATCTTGCATTTAGTAAAACCCAATGGTGAAATAATAACCAAGTAGCATGAACGGATTTTCACTGGGGGCCTGCGACCGATGAACGAACGCGCTAACCACACTTACGAGGCGGCGCAGCTGTACTACATCCACAACATGACGATGGATGCTATCGCAGCTCGTCTGGGAGTCTCCCGCGCCACCGTGTCGCGCCTCCTTAAAAGTGCTCGTGAAAGCGGCATGGTGCAGATCCGCCTGGATGATTCCTTCCGTACCCGCAGTGAGCTGGAGCGCCGCATCGGCGAGCGCTATAAGGTGCGCGTTACCCTCGTGAATGTCCGTTCGGATGCCACTCCGATTGCTCGCATGAGCCAGGTGTCCCGCACCGCGGCGGCGCTACTTGATTCTCTGATTGACAATGGAACGAGTCTGGGTGTGGCGTGGGGTTCGACCATGACTGAGATTTCTCGTCATCTGCCGCGCCGCCCCCTGAAGGGTGTAACGGTCGTGCAGCTGAACGGTGCCGGTAACGCGCATCATTCGGGTATTCCGTACCTGGGTTCGCTGCTGGGGCAGTTGGTGAATGCCTACGATGCGCAGGCTATCCATTTCCCGGTTCCCGCGTTCTTCGACTATGCGGAGACGAAGACCGCCATGTGGCGTGAGCGTAGCGTGCAGAAGAATCTGCATGCCCAGCAGAACGTTGACCTCGCTATTTTTGGTGTGGGCGCTTTTGGTGGGCCTATCCCTTCTCACGTGTATTCGGGTGGCTATTTTGAGGCGCAGGAGCAGCGTCAGCTGCGTGAGCTGGGCGTTGTGGGGGATATGTGCACGATTCTTCTGCGTGAGGACGGCTCGTGGGCTGATTTGGAGCTGAATAAGCGCGCGTCCGGTCCGACTCCGAAGGAGCTGGCTCGTATTCCGCGCCGTATTTGCGTTGCGTCCGGTACTCACCGTGTGCGTGCTTTGCGCGGTGCCTTGCGTACGGGTGCGATTACCGACTTGGTTCTTGACGATGCTCTGGCGAAGGCGCTCATGGAGAAGTAGCTGAAATTATCGCCGCGGGCATGAGGTCCGCGGATGTGAGGTTCGCGGGGCATGAAGGTCCGTGGTTATGGGTTAATAAGGGCACTTTGATTCTGAAAGGGTCGCGCTGAGAGCTTGCCCGCTGAAGCTCTCAAGTGCCGCCTGAACAATGTTTCAAGGTGCCCTTGAGTGTCGTCAAAAACTGCTTTCTGACCCTACAATGTGAAACGTTTGCGCACGTGAAAGCGCATATTGCTGCACTCCATTGAAGGCGTGCGCCACTCACCGTTAGAAAGAACCAACCATGACCCCCACCTATAACGCCCAGGCGAATCCGCACCTGGGCGCACCCGGCATTACCACCATGCACGGTGATGCCCAGTCTTCTGACGCTACTCCTCTTGCCGGCCCCGGCGCAGGCAATTGGACGATTACCGGCACGAAGCTCGGCGGCGCCTGCCCGACGATCCTTGCTGGACGCGACGGCTTCATTCAGGTGCTCTGCACCCAGGTCTTCGCCCACGGTGAGTTCATCACCCCGAAGCTCTCCATCCTTGATCCGCATACCGGTCGTGAACTTTCGCATCTGGACATCCCGAAGGGCGCACTGCTCGGCGGTGTGTACGCCTACCTTGATGCGCAGGACCGCATGGTTCTGGTGGACGGCTCTCAGTGCCTGCTGCGCCTCTCCCACTCTGCTGACGGACGCAGCATCCGAGTTGATGAGCGTATTGACCTGAGCCGCATGCTCGCCCAGAGCGCCAATGACGCTGTGGTTGGTCTGGTGCCCGACTGGTCCGGTCGCATTTGGGTTGCGACGAAGAACGGCTACATCGCGGTGATTGATTCTGCCCGCGGCACGATCCGTTCGATGCGCCTGAATAAGGCGTCGATTGCCGGTGAACGTATCGATAACTCGATTTCGGCGTGCCCGCAGGGCGTGAGCGTGGTGACCTCGCACGCAATTTATATGCTGAACGCTACCGCAACCGGTGCGCCGACTCTCAAATGGTGGCATGCGTACGATCGGGGTAGCGCCCGCAAGCCCGGTAAGCTCGCGTGGGGATCCGGCGCCTCCCCGACGTTCTTTGGTCCGAACGGTTCGGATTATGTGATGCTGACCGATAACTCTGATATTCAGGAGTCGGTCATTGTGTACCGCACCGATAACGGTGTGAAGGTCGGTAGCGCAGGCCTGTTTACTGCCGGTACCTCTGGCACCGAGAACTCCATGATCGGTGTGGGTAACACGATGGTCGGTGCAAGCACCTACGGCTACCCCTACCCGAAGTACCCGGAGGGTGCCGGCCCGTCGGTTCCTGCGAACGCGCTTTTTGCCCCCGGTATGGAGCGTTGGGATATTACCGACCGCGGTCTGCGTAAAATCTGGGATCGTAAGGATGTGTACTCTTCGGCTGTTCCTCGCTATTCCGCCGCTGACGGCCTGATTTACACCTGTGAGCGTCGCCGCGGCCCGGCTGGTTTGGCGAATGGCGCCTACGCGTGGGCTGTCGCGCTGGACATGGAAACCGGTAAGACGATGCACGAGCAGCGCCTGCCTCAGCACGTGAGCCTGCTGCTCGGCGGTGGTGACACCCTGCAGATGGTGGGCACGATTGACCGTTACGGCACCTGGTGGCAGGGCACGATTAGCGGCGTGTACCGTATCGCGAAGGCTTAGGGGAGTAGAAAATGACTAAGAATAATCTGATGAACGCTTCTCGCCGTACCGCGTTGAAGGTTGCGGGCGCTTCGGCGGCCCTGGTGGCTGGCGGTGTGAGCGCTGCGGAGGCGGTAACTCGTTCGGGCGGTAAGCGCGCTCGCGTGACCCCGGTGACCCAGCGTCCTGGCGGACAGCGCGGCGGTGGACAGCATAGTGGCGCGGCGAGCTCTGCGTTGGTGCAGGTGCCGATGCGCTATAACGAGTCGTGCATCCGCCTGGAGTTGAAGGCTGCTAACGGTGTGCAGGCTGTGTCTATGCAGAGCCAGCCGGCGCGTACTGTTGCTTTCCGGAATCTGCCGACTCGCCTGAGCATTATTAACGAGGGTAATTCGACGCTGCCGGTGGGTACTCGCCTGATGCTGCGTGCTCGCGCGCAGGATCCGAAGACTGGCTTGCTGCTGAACCCTGCGGTGACTCTTCGCGTGACCTCGGGTCAGGCGGTGTTGCCTTCGGGTAGCCTGGGTGCTTCGGCGTTGGTGGCTCCTGTGGATGCTCTGAATCTTGATGCGGTGCACCGTAGCGAGCAGACCGGTCAGGTTGGTGACGGTAGTGAGAATATTCTGGAGTTGCGTACCGCTATTCCTCACGGTCACCGTCTGGATGTTCAGCTGAATTATCAGGTGGCTTCGGGTGTTGCCGGTTCTGCGTTGAAGCAGGTTCATGTGAGCGCTGTGCTGGATATGGCGGCGGCTGGTTTGTCGTCTTCGTTCTACGAGGTGCAGAGCCCGGCTGTGGTTGCTTCGCTGAACTAGCACTTGTCCTAGCCCTTGCGAAGGATAGGCACTGTGGGGGAACGGCTCCACTGCCTGTGCTTTTATACCTCTATATATAGGCGCCTGTTCAAAAAGGTGCGGTGAAAGGTCGGGGTCGTTCGTGGGAACGGCCCCGCCTTTGCATCGTCTAGTGTGCCGGTCTAGTGTGCCGGCATAGGTGGCGGCTGAGATTTCCTATGCGGTTTCGGCGCTGTCGCGTTCGCCGAAAACCACCTGCACCGCGTGGTGCAGTGCTTCGCGCACCATGGCGATGGCGGGGTTGGCTGCGGACTCTCGGCGTACGGCGGTAAAGATTTTGCGTGAGGGTTTGCCGGGTAGCTCCACGATGCGTAGTCCCTCGGTGGTGGAGAGGGAGGAGAGGATGAAGCCGGGCACGATGGTGACGGCGAATCCTGCCTTGACGAGGTTGGAGTTCGTGATCATGTCGTTGGCGCTGTAGCGGATGACCGGCTCGAATCCTGCGGTGCGGCACTGGTTGAGCGCCCAGCTGCGGGAGGTGTTCTGCTCCATTTCGAGGACCCAGGGCAGCGCGTGCGCCTCCTCGATCGAGGTGATGGTGGAGGTGCTGGGCACGATGAGGCTGAGGGGGTCTTCGGTGAGTAGCTCGGAGTGCAGTTCGGGGTATTCGGGGATGTGGTGGTGCGGGTAGGCTTCGGAGAGCACCATGTCGTATTCGCGGCTTCGGGTCAGGGAGGTGCCGGTTTCGGGGTCGATTTGCAATACCTGCAGGGTGAGCGAGGGGGCGTGTTCGGCAAGGTAGCTGAGGGTTTCCGGTAGCAGTGCGAAGGCTGCGGACTGGAAGATGGCGAGGCGCACCATGCCTGCCGGTTCGCCGGTGAGGTTGGCGACGGAGGTTTGCATGCGGTCGAGTTCGCGCAGGATGCTGCGGGCACTGTCGACGATGATGAGTCCGGCGCTGGTGAGCTGTACGCGCCTGCCGATGCGCTGTAGCAGCGGGGTGCCGGTTTCTTTTTCGAGGGTGGCGATTTGCTGGGAGACGGCGGAGGGGGTGAGGCTGAGTGCTTCGGCTGCGGCGATGACGGTGCCGCGTTCTTGGATTTCGAGGAGCATTTGCATGCGTCGGATGTCGTAGATTGACACGTTTTTCCTCCCTGGTGCGCCCGGTTGTTCGGGTGGGTTGTGCTCCCGAACTCTTCCGTGGCGCGTCTCTCATTGTGGACTCTTGTCTATGGTACCGCGCGGGCTTCCGGGCGGCTCTTTTTGAGACGCTTGAAGTGGGGTAGTGGGATGTTGGCTTGTGTAGCGAGTATTTTCGTGCTGATACGATGGTTCTTGGGGGTGAAGATGCTTCTGGGAATGGTTTTGAGGTGTTCGTTTATTACGAAATGGTTCGATATTTGCGCTCTGAAGGTGCTAGCCTGAGAGGGATGAATCGCGATGTTGCAATGGTCTTCGTTTCTTCTCTTTGAGCTCGGTGTTCGGAGGGTTGCCGGGCGGAAACCGCACCACACAATCATTAAGAAAAACTAAATGGATTTTGGAAAAAACATTCAGTTTTTCTAATGAGGTATTTATTACCCTTTTGTGGTGAAATAGAGACATCGCCAAACGTGGTGTGCACCGCACACAGTGAGATAGTTAGGAGTCAAGGATGACCCATCCTTTCGCATCTGAGCACTACCAGAAGATGGCTCTGGAAGCTCGTCAGCTTGTTCGCCAGTGGGTAAACGAGTCCCAGTCGATCAAGCCCACCTTCGCGGCTGAGCAGCTCGCCGGTGTTCTGAAGGACCCCAATGGCCTTCCCTTCACCGTCGGCTTTGTTGATGGCGTTATTCGCCCCGAGGACGACAACGTCTCCGGCCGCAACCTTTCCCGCATTTCCGGCCTGGCACCTTCCTTCCTGCCCTGGTACATGAAGTCCGCTGTTGGCTTCGGTGGCAAGCTGGCTGGCAAGGTCGCATGGCCCACCGTTCCCGTTGCACGCCGCGTGCTGCGCGAGATGGTTGGTCACCTGATTGTCGACGCTTCCGAGGAGAAGCTGGGCGACGCAATTGCAGAGCTGACCAAGACCGGTAACCGCCTGAACGTCAACCTGCTCGGTGAGGCAGTTCTGGGTGATAAGGAAGCAGAGCACCGCCTGGCTGAGACCAGGCGCCTGCTGGCACGTGACGACGTTGACTACGTCTCCATTAAGGTGTCCGCTGTTTCCGGCCCCCACCAGCACTGGGCATTCGACGAGGTTGTTGAGACCGCTGTTCGCCGCCTGACCCCGCTGTACGAGCTGGCTGCATCCACCTCCCCCAAGAAGTTCATCAACCTGGACATGGAGGAGTACAAGGATCTGGACCTCACCATTGAGGTGTTCACCAAGATTCTGGACCAGCCCCACCTGAAGGACCTGGAAGCCGGTATCGTGCTCCAGGCATACCTGCCCGACACCCTGGCTGCAATGCAGCACCTGCAGGAGTGGTCCGCAAAGCGCGTTGCTGCTGGCGGCGCAGGCATCAAGGTCCGCCTGGTTAAGGGTGCAAACCTCTCCATGGAAATCGTGGAAGCTGTTATGCACGGCTGGCCGCTGACCACCTGGGACACCAAGCAGGCTTCTGACACCAACTACAAGCGCGTTCTGGACTACGCACTGCGCCCCGAGCACACCAAGAACGTTCGCCTCGGTATTGCAGGTCACAACCTCTTCGACGTTGCTTTCGCTCTGTTGCTGGCCGAGGACCGCGGCGCGCAGGATGGCGTCGAGTTCGAGATGCTGATCGGTATGGCTGAGCAGCAGGCAGAGATCATCCGCCGCCGCGTTGGCCACCTGCTGCTGTACGTGCCCGTCGTGAACCCCAAGGAATTCGACGTTGCAATCGCATACCTGATTCGTCGTCTCGAGGAGAACGCTTCCTCCGAGAACTTCATGTCCGGTATCTTCGAACTGGCAACCGACGAGTCCATCTTCAAGCGCGAAGAGGACCGCTTCATGCGTGCACTGAACTCCGTCACCGACGAGGTTCCCGCACCCAAGCGTACCCAGAACCGCCTGACCGAGAACGAGGACAACGTCTTCGTACCGGCTGGCCGCTTCGAGAACACCCCCGATACCGACCCCGCACTGGCAGGTAACCGTGAGTGGGGCCGCGCAATCCTCGAGCGCTCCAAGACCACCAAGCTGGGCATCGATACCCTCAAGGCTAACGAGCTGACCAGCGAGGCTGAGGCTGAGAAGCTGATCAAGGAAACCGAGGAAGCTGGCAAGGCATGGGGCAAGCTCTCCGGCCACGAGCGTGCAGAGATTCTGCGCAAGGTCGGTAAGGCTATCGCACTGCGCCGCGGTGACCTGCTGGAGGTTATGGCAGCTGAGGCTGGCAAGACCCTGGAGCAGGGCGACACCGAGGTCTCCGAGGCAATCGACTTCGCATACTACTACGCAATGCTGGCTGAGGACCTCGAGAAGATCGACGGTGCAAAGCCCAAGTCTGTTGACCTGACCCTGGTTGTTCCCCCGTGGAACTTCCCGACCGCTATCCCCGCCGGTGGTGTTCTGGCTGGTCTGGCTGCAGGTTCTGCTGTCATCTTCAAGCCCGCAACCATCACCGCTCGCACCGGTGCCCTGATCGCAGAGATCATGTGGGAAGCAGGCGTTCCCAAGGAAGTTCTGAAGCTCGTCAAGGTTGTTGACCGCGCTGCAGGCAAGCTGCTCATCTCGCACCCCGAGGTTGACCGCCTGATCCTGACCGGTGGTTACGAGACTGCTGAGCTCTTCCGCTCCTGGCGTGATGACCTGCCCCTGTTCGGTGAGACCTCGGGTAAGAACTCGATCATCGTCACCCCGAACGCTGACATCGACCTCGCCGTCAAGGACGTCGTCTACTCGGCATTCGGCCACGCAGGTCAGAAGTGCTCCGCTGGTTCGACCGTTATCCTGGTTGGCTCCGTGGCACACTCCGAGCGTTTCCGCCGTCAGCTGATTGACTCCGTCAGCTCCCTGCACGTGGCACACCCGCAGGACATCGAGTCCGAGATGGGCCCCGTTGTTCAGAAGCCGGAAGAGAAGCTGCTGCGCGGTCTGACCACCCTCGGCCCGGGCGAGCGCTGGCTCATTCAGCCCAAGGAACTGGACGAGACCGGTCGCCTGTGGAGCCCCGGTGTTCGTGAAGGCGTCAAGCCCGGTTCCGAGTACCACATGACCGAGTACTTCGGCCCCATTCTGGGCATCATGACCGCTGACACCCTGGAAGAGGCAATCGAGCTGCAGAACGCACCCGATTACGGCCTGACCGCAGGTCTGCACTCGCTGGATGCTGACGAGCTCGAGCTGTGGCTCTCCAAGGTCCAGGCAGGTAACCTGTACGTCAACCGTGCAATTACCGGTGCAATCGTTCAGCGTCAGCCCTTCGGTGGTTGGAAGAAGTCCACCGTGGGTTCCGGTACCAAGGCTGGTGGCCCCAGCTACCTGATCGCTCTGTCCGATTGGGAGCCCGCACAGGCAACCGCGACCGCAACCACCCAGTCGGTGACCGTCCGCGAGACCCTGGCTACCATCGAGAACTCCGAGCTGGGCAAGCGCGAGGACTTCGCATTCATCAAGCGCGGTGTCTCCTCTGACGCACACGCTTGGGACACCGAGTTCGGCTTCGGTCACGATCCTTCGAAGCTGGGCGTGGAGCGCAACATCCTGCGCTACGTACCCACCCAGGTTCTGGTTCGTGCAGACGAGTCCGCATCCGCAGCAGAGACCCTGCGCGTTGTGCTCGCCGGTCTGGCAGCTAACGCACCGGTCGCTCTGTCCGTCGGTAAGGACCTGCCGGTCGACGTCCGTGGCGTCCTCGAGAACAAGGGCATCAAGTACGAAGTCAAGTCGGACGCTCAGTTCCGCGAGTACCTGGCTTCGAACGCTAAGACCCCGGTTCGCGCACTGGCTGGCACCCCGCTGGAAGGCACCCGTATCCGCTACATCGGTAACGATGTGAAGTCCATCTACTCGGCACTGGGTGGTCGCCCGGATGTTGCAGTGTACTTCGCACCGGTCACCGAGGCTGGCCGTATCGAGATGCTGCCCTTCCTCCGCGAGCAGGCTGTTTCGATTACCGCACACCGTTTCGGTAACCCGAACCACTTCTCCGAGCGCGTCATTTCTTCCCGCTAAGACGCTGTGAGAGTTTAGCTCTCTAGTCTAAGGCTCAGGGTCCTGCACCTTCATGGTGTGGGGCTCTGAGCCTTTTGCGTTTCTGATGGGCTCTTATCGGGGGAGTGGGAGGGCTGTACAGAGCCGTGCGTGAAAGTGATGAATAGAGGGGCATCTAGCGGTCGATAGGGTGCGGATGGTTAGGTGCACGAAGAGGAAGAGGAAAAATAGTGTCATAGAAGGAGTACGGGGGTGTTTAGACGTGCCCCGCGTTACTTCTTATGTGATAATTGGTGTAGGACGTTTCGCTATCCCACACGCGGAACGGCACCGTGCGCGGGACGGTCCGCGCTACGCAAAATCACACTGAAAGGACACCGCTGCTATGAGCAACGTTCCCGCAGAACTCTCGTACACTTCTGAGCACGAGTGGGTTTCCGCTCTCACCGCTGAGGGCACCGTCCGTGTTGGTATTACCGACCACGCTCAGGATGCACTGGGTGACGTCGTCTACGTCGATCTTCCCTCCGTTGGCGACTCTGTAGCTGCTGAGGATAGCTTCGGTGAGATTGAGTCCACCAAGTCTGTCTCTGATCTTTTCGCTCCCGTTGCGGGCGAGATTGTCGCTGTGAACGAGGGTCTGGAAGACGATCCCGCACTGGTTAACTCTGACCCCTACGGCGAGGGCTGGATCGTTGAGATTCGCCCTGAGAATGCTGACGACCTGGCTAACCTGCTGGATGCAGAGGCATACAAGGCTGAGCTGGCTAAGCTCTAAGTCGATAGACTCTATACCTCTGGCGTCCCTGATGATAAGAGGTACGTAGTGGTGAAACGGCGAGACCGATTGGTCTCGCCGTTTTTCATTTAAAGTGCACACAAACGCAAATAAACGGACGTATTTAAGGTTCATCTTGAGGGTCTCTGAAGCTGTCTGAAGGGCTTGAAAGATGACTAAACCCCTAGTGGGAGCCTCTTTCAAGTTAAATGTGATGAAAACTTCAACTATCGCGAGAAGATAAAATTTTCCTCGTAAAGCAGTCCAATATGAGATACGTGTATTAGAAGTATTGGAATTTTGCTAAAATTGGTACTGTCTCTACTGAATAGTGTCTGGTTGTGTGGCTATTTTTGGGTTCCAAACGCCCCTGAAAAGGGTGAACTGAATAGCAAAATGCCTTGTGAGGCTATAAGATTGTCTCGATGGTTTGCGGTTTATCATTTCGTGATAAACAACTAAACTTATCTATCACACTCTCAACACTAAGCAAAGATGTTCGGCACGAAGCGAGACCCCGACCGGGGAACGAGCCACTCACTCAAATTTCGGCTCGTATCGACATCGGCTGAACAAGTACCCGAAAGACATAGATGACCTCACGCATCGATGAAAACCTCACTAACGCTGAGGTTCAACTAGAGGACGTGGAGAACGGCAACTCTGACCGTAACCCGCGTGACGTTAAGAGTCGGACCATTGGTCAGGTTCTTAGTCAGCTCGACCTGGAGTTCCCCGGAATTAGCGCATCCAAGATTCGCTTCCTGGAGGAGCGCGGTCTCGTGCACCCCAGCCGTACCGAAACCGGCTACCGCAAGTACTCCCAGACGGACATTGAGCGCCTGCGCTACATCCTCACCATGCAGCGCGATCACTACATGCCGCTCAAGGTAATCCGTCAGCACCTGGAAGACATGGAAGCCGGTCGCGTACTGAACTCCATGCCTGCCACCGTAAGCGAAGACGTGCTAGACACCGTCCTTGGCCCGAACGAGCAGGAAGGTCGCACCTACACTCTCCGTGAGCTGGCAGAATATGCTAACACCACTCCCGAACTGATTCGCGAGCTGATTGACTTTGGACTGCTCGAAGACGGTTCGGATGTGGAGTACACCGATTACGACGTGCTGATTGCCCGCGTTAGTGCAGAACTGACCCAGCACGGCATTCAGCCCCGTCACCTGCGCGCATTCAAGTCCGCGGCAGACCGCGAAATTTCCCTTGTGGAAATTGCGGTGGCTCCGCTGGCATCGCGCCGCGATGCAGCCTCCCAGGCTCAGGCGCAGGAACGAGCCGATAAGATCCGCAAGTTGTGCCTGCAGCTGCACGCAACTCTCGTCGAATCGGCGATGCCTACCTACGAGTAGGCGTACGAAGACGCAGACTACCGGACAGCCTGCCGCTCGTAAAACCTCAGCGGTTTTACCGCACCCCCAAACGGGGATTTCCCTCGGGAAACACCACTGACCACGGTGATTCCCTCTATAGTCCCTACCCCTTACCAGCGGGTAGCGGCCTCTAGACTTGGACGAAGCCGACGCTGGCACGCTCGGAACTTCTACCCCTTCGTCCAACACGAAGAGCTTTCTAACCAGGGGGCTCCCGGCCTGCCAAGGCTATTCACTCAACTCAGCTGTAAATGCGTACGGACTACCTATCCGTGCGCATTTACTTTTTAAACTCCCCTGTGGGGTGGATATCCAGGGAAAGCTAACGCAATAGCGGGGGAGGAGTGGCCCTATAGGGGCGTTAAAGAGGTACGAATGAATCAGGAAAGATCATTCGCTCCGGTGGGTTCAATTTTAAGTAGAGCCCTCTATCAGTTAAAATAGATTGAACAACCGCGCCTATCGCGCATCGGTCGCACTATCGAGTTGTGTTCTACGAACCTCGTGTTCTGCGAAGCGAATAGTCGAACCAATGTGTAGTATTGAAAACCGCGTAGCTGACCTCCTAGAGGGAGCCACGCGAATCATAGATGCAGATTCTAAGGCTTAGCCCTAGAACCTCACCCCGAAAATCGGGGCTACACCGGAACGAAGTCGACCACATTTGATAGGGCGCGGTGAATCGCATTAAACGGGTTAACGAAAAGGAGGGGCCGTGCTAGAGCAGCAGGTAGCCGAAAATGCAGGCGAGGCCGCAGGTACCCATGAGGCACCCCAGGGCTTCGACCAGCCCCTGGACGGCTTTGACACCCTCTTCCCCGTAGCACCGCCTCCGCGCGGTGAACAGGGCGTACTCTTCACCGACCCTGTCTCTGTCGTCGAGGAAAACCTCGGCTACCGTGGCGCCGTCGCCTGCAAGGCAGCCGGCATCACCTACCGTCAGCTCGACTACTGGGCACGCACCGACCTGGTCGTACCCACCGTGCGTGGCGCATCCGGTTCCGGTACCCAGCGCCTCTACAGCTTCCGCGACGTGCTCGTGCTCAAGATCGTGAAGCGACTGCTCGACACCGGCGTGTCCCTGCAGCAGATCCGCACCTCCATCGAGCATCTGCGTACCCGCGGCATTGACGACCTCGCGAACATCACCCTGATGAGTGACGGCACCACCGTCTACGAATGCACCTCCCCGAGCGAGGTTATCGACCTGGTTCAGGCTGGTCAGGGCGTCTTCGGTATCGCGATTGGCCGCGTCTGGCGAGAAATCGAAATGAACCTCAACGGTCAGCCCGGCGAAGAAATGCACGAGAACTTCGAAGGCGACGAACTCGCCGCCCGCCGCGCCCGCCGTGCTCAGGCATAAAACCGCGCCCGCCGCGCACAGGCATAAAACATAGGACTAAACCACATATCTTGAATCTGCCCGCGCTCACTACCTACCCGGTGGCGAGCGCGGGCAGAACCTTTAAACCCTAGGGAATATTCAATGCTCACTTGAGAAAAAACTCAAGATACACCCCTGTCAGAGCCGGAAGAAAAGCGAAGATTCGCTAAAATAAAGGGGCATTACACCTCACTCAAAAAAGGGACCTGCATGCCCCGCATCGTCAGTATCAGCAGCCTCAAAGGTGGCGTTGGTAAAACGTCCATCACTTTGGGGCTCGCCTCCGCGGCATTACACAGCGGACTCTCCACACTCGTTATTGACCTCGACCCCCACGGCGACGCCAGCACCGGCCTGGCGGTGGATGAAACTATCCCCGACGTCGCCTCCCTAATCGCCAGCTCCAATGAGCGCGCCTTCGCGGAGGACGCCGGTAGCTCCTCCTGGAACTCGCTCGTTGGCAAACCCACCCTGCTGACCAATAACCCCGTGACCACCGGTAGCGTAAAGGTGGCGCGCGGTTCGGCTCGTTCCACCCTCGTGGACCGACAGGACGCGGCACCTTTCATCCGCCGATTCAAGCGCATGGTGGAGGCGGCAGCGGACGCCTACGACGTCATCCTGATTGACTGCCCGCCGTTCCTCGGCACCCTGTCGTCGATGGGCTGGGCGGTGAGTGAGCGCATCCTCTCGGTCGCTGAACCCTCTCTCTTCTCGGTGGCGGGCACCGAACGAACCCTGCGCGCCATCGTGCGTTTTCAGCAGGAAAGCGGCATCAGCATTGATGGTGCGGGAGTAGTTATCAATAAGATGCGCCCCAACGACAGCGAACACCGCTACCGACGCGACGAAATGCGTTCCCTCTTCGGCGAGCTCGTGGCAGAACCCGTACTCGCTGAAAGCCCCGTGCTGCAGCGCGCCCAGGGTGCCGCGTACCCGATTCATTTTTGGCCCGACGAAGAATCGGTTGATCCCGCGATTGACTTTACCCGCCTGCTGGCTGGGCTCATGGCTGACATCTAAGCGCCACTAATCCGCGGGCTCATATAGTTTTACCGCTTGAGTGCGTCTTCTCAAAGAACCGCTGCGTTCTTTGGGACGGCGCGCTTTCGCGTATCAGCAGGTAAAGAGATGAGATAGCGGGAATAGCGTGCTGCCCGTACACGTTATAGTGGCAGTAACAGGAATAAGCCCGTCATCGAGGGGCACGCTGGGAACGAGCCCAGCCTCAACACCATCAACGAGAGGACCACATGAGCATCGAGAACGTAGAACGCATTGACGGCGTAGCACAATACGACCTCATCGTCATCGGCTCCGGATCCGGCAACACCCTCATCGGCCCCGAATGGGACGACAAGAAGGTCGCCCTCATCGACGGCGGTATCTTCGGCGGCACCTGCCTGAACGTTGGCTGCATCCCCACCAAGATGTACGTCTACCCGGCGACCATCGCGCAGAAGACCCGCGAGGTCAAGCACCTGGGCGTTGACGCACACGTAGACGCCGTGCACTGGGCGCAGATTCGCGACCGTATCTTCGCCTCCCGCATTGACCCGATTGTTGAAGGCGGCCGCGAATGGCGTGCCGGTCTGCCCAACGTCGACTTCTACGACCAGTACGCGCGCTTCGTCGGCTCCCACACCGTTGAGCTGACCGACGGTACCCGTCTGCAGGGTCGCCAGATTGTCGTTGCGGCAGGTTCGCGCGCCGTGCTGCCTCCCGTGCCCGGTATCGACTCCTCCAAGGTCTACACCAACGACAACGTTATGCGCATGGACGAGCTGCCCGCCCGCATGGTCGTCATCGGCGGCGGCGTGATCGCGGCAGAATTCTCCCACGTTTTCTCCGCATTCGGCACCGAAGTAACCCAGCTGAACCGCTCCTCCCGCCTGCTGCGCGGCGTGGACGAAGAAGTTGTGGCACGTTTCGAAGAAGCCGCAAGCAAGCAGTGGAACATCGTCAAGGATGCGTCCCTCTCCGAAATCCGCGAGAACGCCGACGGCAGCGTGACCGTCGTAGCTAAGCGCACCTGTGAGAACGGTGAAGAACTGCTCGAAATCCCGGCAGACGCCGTGCTCGTGGCAACCGGCCGCCGCCCCAACACCGACACCCTCAACGCGAAGAACTACTTCGATGTGCAGGAGGGTGGTCAGCTCAGCGTCGATAAGTACCAGCGCGTGCTCTACAACGGCGCGCCCGTACCCGGCGTCTACGCCCTCGGCGACGTGTCCAGCCGCTACCAGCTCAAGCACGTGGCAAACCACGAGGCACGCGTTGTGCAGCACAACCTCAGCCACCCCGAGGACCTGCGCGCCAGCGACCACCGCTACGTACCCGGCGCGGTATTCAGCAACCCGCAGATTGCCGTGGTCGGCATGACCGAAGAGCAGGCACGCCAGGCGGCTGAGTGTGAAGGCTTTGAGATTACCGTCAAGGCACAGAACTTTGGCGACACCGCCTACGGCTGGGCAATGGAAGACAAGATCGGTCTGTGCAAGCTCATCGCCCGCAAGGACAACGGCGAGCTGCTCGGTGCACACCTGGTTGGCGAAGAGTCCTCCGTGCTCATCCAGCCGCTACTGCAGGCAATGAGCTTCGGCATGGATGCGCGCACCCTCGCACGCGGCCAGTACTGGATCCACCCGGCACTGACCGAAATCGTGGAGAACGCGCTGCTCGGCCTGGAATTCGACGAGCCCGCCAACTAAGAGCCCGCCAGCTAAGAATCCGCCAGCTAGCGGCGGCTAGAAAACGCCCGGAAGCCGAGGTTCTAGCAAGTCGAGGTTTCTAGCAAGCATAGGCTTCTAGCGGACAAACACAGAGGAGGGGGTCGTACCGCTGAGGTACGCCCCCTCCTCTCGTATATGGAAAGTCAGAGCCGGTTATGCGTTGTCGCCTTCAGCCTGTTTCTTAGCCTGAGTGCGCTTCTCAGCCGGAGCATTAGCGGAAGACTCCTCAACCTTTTCCGCCTCTGCGGAAGAGTCCTCAACCTTCTCATCCTGATGCTTATGCATCATTTCGGCGGTCTGCTCACGCAGCTCCTCAAACTTCTCAGCCGCCTGCTCACGTAGCTCGGCAAGACGCTCCGCCTGATGATCCGCGTACTCGTGCAGACGCTCAGCAGCCTGCTCACGCAGCTCAGCGAACTTCTCAGACTGCTCCGCCGCGTACTCCTGCAGACGAGCCAAAGAATCCGAGGTGCTATTGGAAACCTTGCCGTACATCTCATCCACGTAGGAAGAGAAGTCCTGCAGAATCTTCGCGCGGCGCAACTTCTGCGACGGAGTCAGATAGCCATCCGCCTCGGTCAGGTCGCGGTTCATAATGCGGAACTCGCGAATACCCTCGGCGCGGGAAACCAGCTGGTTTGCCTCGTCCACAAGCTTCTGAATCGCGGCGCGAACCGCTGGGTGAACAGCAGCCTCCGGGACAGAGAGCGAACGCGGCAGACCCAGATGCTCCAACTGCTCGGGCAGGGTATCCGGATCCAGAGTCACCAGAGCCGCAATGAACGGCTTCTCATCGCCAACCAGCATCGCCTGAGAAACCAGGGGAGAGGTACGCAGATGAGTCTCCGCAATACCCGGAATCACGTTCTTACCGCCGGCGGTGACAATGATTTCCTTCTTGCGGCCCACAATCTTCAGGTAGCCCCGCTCATCGAAACGAGCCAGGTCACCGGTACGGAACCAGCCGTCCTCAGTGAACGCCTGAGCGTCCTCTTCGGGGTTCTTGTAGTAGCTGCTAATCACGCCCACGCCACGAACCAGAAGCTCGCCATCCTCAGCGATATAGCCTTCTGCACCGGGGAGGAGCGGGCCAATCATGCCAATCTGGTACGGGTTGATGCGGCCAGCCGCAATCGGGGCGCAGGTCTCGGTCAGACCGTAACCCTCAACCACCTGCACACCCACCGCGTGGAAGAAGTGCGCCAGGCGCTCGCCGAGGGGACCGCCGCCGGAGACCGCGTAACGCAGCTTGCCGCCCAGAGCCGCACGCAGCTTCGAGTAGACCAACTTGTCGTACAGAGCGTACTGTGCCGCCAGCTTGATGGGCACGCGTCCCTCAACCTTCGCCTGCGACCAGCGCACCGCAATATCGGTGGAACGCTCAAAGAGAGCCTTATTGAACTTACCGCCCTTAGCCGCCTTCGCCATGGCGCCCTCATACACCTTCTCAAAGACGCGGGGCACCACCAGCAGCATGGTCGGCTTGAAGCTATCCAAGTCAGACGCCAGGTTCTTAATATTGGGGGAGTGACCGATCACCAGACCGGCATCCAGCGCCAGAACCTGAATCAGACGCGCCAGAACGTGCGCCAGCGGCAAGAAAAGAATGGAGGAGTTGCGGGGGTTTGCAATCTCAGACTCTGCAATTTTAGTGTTCGCGCTCAGGTTCAGGAAGTGGCCGTGAGTCAGCGGGCAACCCTTAGGGCGACCGGTCGTACCGGAGGTGTACACAATGGTCGCGATGTCATCACAGCCGCTAGCGGAACGTACCTGCTCCAGCTGCTCATCGCTCACCTCGGACGCGCGAGCGCTGAGGGTATCAAGGTCACCGTTCTCAATGACCCAGCGGTGCTTGAGCTGACACGGCTCAGAAGTAGAAGCGGCGTATTCTTCAGCCTCAGCCACACGATTCAGGAGCTTCTCATCCTCGACGAAGATAGCGATAGCCTCAGAATGGGACAGCGCCCACGCCGCCTGAGCGGCAGCGTTCGTCTCATACACCGGCACGGAGACAGCGCCGGCATACCAAATCGCGAAGTCAATGACGGTCCACTCAAAACGGGTGCGGCTCATAATACCCACGCGGTCACCCGGGCGGATACCAGCGGCAATCATGCCCTTAGCCAGGTCGGTCACCATCTGGTGGAACTGCTGGGCGCGAACCGGCTGCCAGTTACCCGGAGACATCTGACGGCGGTACAGCACCGGATTGGAGCTATCGGCACGGTGGCGCTCAACAATGCTTGTCAGATTCAGCGAGGGGTCGACAAGCACCTCAGCGGGGGTGGAGAAGACTTTCATAATGCGCCTTTCAAATCAGGGCGTCAGCTCGGGCGGTCCGGGCCGCGGGCTGTCCTCGATTTCTCGAGGTGCCGTGATAGCTTTCTGATTGTTCTGCCCACCGCGGCGGGTGATGCATTCGCTAGTTTTGCAGCGGGTGGAACCTTCAGAATTTAGTGGTTTAGGGATGTGACAAAAGCTTGAACAGTAGAGAGAAGGTACTCGGCGTCGTAGTCGAGCGTTGCCACATGGTAGCTGCGGGTCAGCCACCTAAATTCTACAGGAACTGAACAACGTTCGAGAAAATATTTGTGGGAGCTATCCGACACAGTATGATCGCCCAGTGAACGCAAATACAGAACCGGTGACTTCAACTGCGGAATCAGAGCACGAGTCTCAGCGCCCAAAAGATGCAGCTGATGCACCGCCGCCGTCGGAACGACAGAATACGCGCCCTCGCTCACGCCCGGAATCGCAATATCGGAACCAATTGCCTTCAGGACCGGCAGAACCTTCGAGACCTTACCGGCGTGGCGCATCATCGGGTTCACATCCACCATGTAGGGGTTAATCAGCACCGTGCCCGCAACCGGCAGACGCGCCGACAGATGAGTCGCCACCGTGCCACCCATCGACATGCCAATGACCACCACCTGCAGCCCCTGATCGGTCAGGCGACGGTACGCCTGCTCAGCAGAAGCCAACCACTGCTGGTACGTGCTATCACGCAAATCCTGCCAACGGGTCGCGTGACCGGTCAGCACAGGCATCTCCACCGCATACCCGAGCTCCATAAAATGCTGAGCCACCGGGCGCATACTGTGTGGCGAACCCGTAAAACCATGCACCAGCAAAATACCCACGGAATGCTGAGCCGAATCGGGGGTAAAAGAAACAGGGGAGTGGTCGAGCGCATCCTGCTCTTCCCCGAAGCGGCGTGCCAGGGAATCCTTAACATTTTGGGTTGCTAGAAGCCGGTGCTCGCGAGCCTTGCGGCCCATCCGCTTGAGCGGATCCAACGAGTTATCAAAAATGCTCATGGTCCTCCTTCGCCAACCTGCGTGAGTATGAGCGCAGGTGAGGCTCTATAGTGTACCTTGACCGGCTACCACAGAGACAGTAGCGGTGCTGGTATATCGCCGCCAGCGCACCCGAGCACCCGATACACCGGTGCGCAGAAAAATCGTTCTCTTTTCTTTAATTATCGCGCGTTCTCTTACGCCTCTCCAGACACGCTAGAATTGAGCCGGGAACATTCAGAGAGGAGACCCCATGCCTAACACCGCCCTCTATTCAACGCTCAAGATTCTTGGCTCCCCCCTGTTGCAGGGACTGTACCACCATGACGTGGTGGGCCTAGAGAATCTGCCCGAGGGCCCCTACATCGTCGCCAGTAACCACCTGGCGTTCTGCGACTCCATTTTCATTCCTCTCGCTATGCCACGCACCGTAAACTTCCTCGCCAAGAGCGACTACTTCACCACCCCCGGCGTGAAGGGGCGCGCCATGGCGGCGTTCTTCCGCGGTGTTGGCCAGCTTCCCATGGACCGTTCGGGCGGGCAGAAGAGCCAGGAATCCCTCAACGCCGGCGCGCAGGTCCTCAAGGACGGCGGCGTGATCGGCATCTACCCTGAAGGCACCCGCAGCCCCGACGGACGCGGCTACCGTCCCAAGGTCGGTGTCGCCCGCCTCGCCCTGGAAACCGGCGTGCCCGTAGTGCCCGTCGGCCAGATTGGTACCGACCTGATTCAGCCCTCAGGTTCGAACCGTATCCGCCTGCGCCACGACGGCAAGCCCATTCGGGTGCGCACCATTATCGGCAAGCCCCTCATCTTCGAGGAATACACCGACGGCTCAGACACGAGCTACCGCGTTCAGCGTGAAATTGCCGACCGTATCGGTGCTGAAATCCGTACCCTGAGCGGCCAGGAATACGTGGACGTTTACGCTGACCGCGTCAAGAAGCTCATGGCTGATAAGAACATGAGCGCTGAGGCGGCAATCGCACACCTGCAGCACTAAACATTGAGACAGCACCCTGAGACAGCTCCCTGAGCGCACACATACGCCAGAGGGCGGGATGCGGTACATGCCGCATCCCGCCCTTTCGTATGCCGTTGTGCGACGGTGCTTTTCAGCCTGTTGCTGCTCATCTCAACCCCCTGAACACTAACCCGCTGACCACCGACACCGGGACGCTATCTAAACATGTGAGATGTACCTGACAGCAGGGTTAGGTGTTGAAGTAAGCAAGAGTACAATTAGGTCTATTCAGTCTGAAGAATCGTAAGCCAGCACGCCGCACGCGGCGCGCCGAGCACCCGAAACGGGGCTGAACCAGAAAACGCACAAGACCATCCCGATGGAGTGAAGATGAGCAATCAAAACCTCAGCACCTCGCAGGCCCCCGACCACGGCCTGGACACCTGGCGTCAGCTGCACATTGACCAGCAGCCCACCTGGAGCGAGCACGAAG
>ENA-OWLX01000046-OWLX01000046.1-metagenome-genome-assembly--contig:-NODE-46-length-34139-cov-7.790518_pt1 | contig 34139 bp, 29 predicted proteins | sample MGYA00245351_ERZ651106 | MGnify/ENA primary metagenome ERZ651106 (study PRJEB26857, sample SAMEA4031768) | metagenome | biome: human; feature: oral; material: saliva | place: Philippines | collected 2014 | study... | reverse complement strand
CACAAATAAAAGTAGAATTACCTAAAATAGAGCCAAAGGTTATTAAAGAATTAAATTGAAGGGAGTGTAAAAAATGAAAAATGACGAAAAGCTGTCATATGCAATACTGACTTGCTGTGCATTCACAATTTCAGTAATGAGTTATCTCGTAAGGTTTGTTATGAGGTATTTCTATGGAATAAGTGATAGGATTTATGAAGTCTCTAATCCTATTGCCTACTTCTTTGAAACATTTGGTGATAAAACAGGTGTATTGCAATGGCTGACTGTTATATCATTTATCATCGGATGTTGTTTTTGGTATCATTTTAAGAAAGGCAAATCTATTAAGGGAAATCTTTTATTTATTAAGCATCTGGTAGAGGGGTCTAAGGAATAAATAATAAGTAATCAGTTCAGGTAATAATGACCTGAACTGATTTTTGTATATAGTAATGAATAATAGTATTTTGATTTAAATAAGAAAGAAATTTTTAATACTTAGCTTATTAATCGTATGTTTTTAGTATATTTTTTTAAAATTTATGCGATTGATAAAATGTTTTTTATTTGGTAAGATTAAAATGATAAGAATAATAAAGCTTAGTATTTAGCTTATTAATTCTTATAAATCAAAGAAGGGAGTTTATTATGAAATATGAAAGGAAATTAAAGAAGATATTTTCATGGTTTTTTGTTTCTGCAATGATATTATCTGTAATGTCTTTAAGTAATGTCAAAGCTGCAGGAAAAGAGCTGGGAATGGATAATGTAAAAGTGACATCTTTTGAAATTATTGATACTGTTGACGGAAAGTCTATTCAGTATAAAAAAGAGTCTGACACGGATTATGCTTCTTATGAAAGTAATCCGGCTCAGTTTAATAATGCTGTCTGTCAGAATCAGCAGGATAGCCGTATTAAATTGAAATTGGGAATATCTTATGAAGCGGAGAATGTTCTGCAAGAGGGAGATACTCTGACTGTTAATGGAAACTATGGTGGAAAGCTGGAGAACTTTACTGAAAATCCGTTGCCAATTAAAGTAGGAAACAATGTGCTTGGAACATGGGTTTACAAAGACGGGAAGTTTATTTTAACTTTTAGTGGAGACTTTATCAGAGACCATCAGGTTAAGAAGTTCAGTGCTTATTTTGAAACCGGAGAAATGCTTATTCGCAGTGCATCGTTAGAGAAAAGTACAGAAAAAGGAAAAAAGTATGTACAATATGGTAAAGTAGGAAAAGAAAAGATATGTACACCGTTTGAATATCGTCATATTGATGCTTCTACAATTAATAATACAAAACAGATTTTATCTAAGAGTCCTGACGGATCAGATGATCATAGGATTACATGGAGTATCAGATTATTTAATGATATCTATAATAAAAGAGTAGGTAATAGATATTATGATTATTTTACTCCATACCTTTTAGAGCATAACGGGCAATATCGTCCAAATTCATATACCGGTATTTATGTTGAAGATACTTTTACTGATTGTATAAAAGCACCAGTTTTACAGTCTGTTCTACCTTGGGTTACAGGTATTGATGATTCAGACAAGGTTATTGAAGGCTGGTATAGTGGATGTGGAGGTATGCTTGCTAAAGAGGTAAAGCAAGGATCTAAAAGCAGAGAAGAGATTAAGAATTCTCTTAAAAAAGGTGAGTATTGTATTTATGATAATCATGACGGTACTTACACATTAATGCTTAGATGGTGGGATATGAATGATTCTAACGGTCTTACATATGATCAGCTGCCACAGGTAAAAAATGCCGGCGGTGTTGGTAATTTATTAAAAAAGAATGAGCCGGATATCTTTGGAAAGCTTTCTGCTGCAACTATTGAAAAAATAAATAAGCTTTATCATGGTAAGGCGTTACAAAATATTATCTTCTATTTTCATGCAAATTATACTCCTGTTAAAGAAGTAACTGAGAAGAAAAATACAGCAACGATTGTTACGGATCAGACAGGTAAAAAGGAATATCCTGCAACAGGTAAGTTAACGCCTCCAAAGGGAATTGCCGATGCACCGGCTAATCCATTATCTATCAAAATGATTAAGACGGATAAGAATAGCGGTGATGCTCTTTCTAAAGGATTTAAGTTTACTCTTGAAACATCTGCTGATGGAAATACATGGGCTGCTTTTGATGTTCAGAAAGCAAATGTAGAAAAAGGAACTTATAATGATGCTGATAAGACTATGACACCTGATGAGAATGGTGTTTTACAGATAAAGAATCTGGTAGGTGGCAAGAAGTATCGATTTGTAGAAAAGGATCATCCTAAAAATTATCAAGATGTGGTGATTGATAATGCTCATCCTAATGACAGTGATCATACAAAGTCGGCAAATTCAAAAGCTGTTAATATTGCTGCAACAAACCCTCAGGGACAGGTTGTTGTTATGTATAATGAAAAAGAGACAACTGAAGTTTCTGTAGAGAAAAAATGGGTAGGTCCGAAAAAAGATAGTGTAACCGTTCATCTTTATGCCGGAACAAAAAAGATAAAGAGTCAGGTGTTATCGGAATCTAATCAATGGAAGCATACTTTTAAAAAGCTGGACAAGCTTGATGAAAATGGTTCAGAAATCAAGTATGAAGTCAAGGAAGATGTTCCGGCCGGTTATGATGTAAAAATTGAGAAAAATTCTATCGGAGGCTTTGTTGTTACTAATACTAATACAGAGAAAACAACAGTGTCTGTTACCAAAAAATGGGTAGGTCCGGAGAAAGATACTGTTAAGGTTATATTGAAAGCGGATGGTCAGGAAAAAGAAACTTGTATTCTTAAAAAGAGTGAACAATGGAAACACACATTCACTAATCTTGATAAGTATAATAAGAACAATGGAGAGCTTATTAAATATGAAGTTGATGAAGAAGTACCTGCTAATTATGAGAAGAAGATAGAAGGTACTCAGGAGAATGGCTATACAATTACTAATACAAATATTGAAAAAATTGATATTCCGGTTATAAAGAAATGGAAAGGACCTGAGTTAGGATCAGTAAAAATTACTCTTAAAGCCAATGGACAGGAAAAAGAAAGTCATGTATTTAAAGCTTCAGAGAATTGGATGCATACATTTAAAGGACTTCCAAAATATGGTGCTGACGGGAAACTGATTGTCTATAAAGTTGAAGAGGAAACTCTTGCAAATTATACTTCAGAGATTACACCGGATGGCACAGGATTTATTGTTACTAATACAAATACAGAAACAGTGGAGGTAAAAGTCAATAAGAATTGGGTAGGACCGAAGAAAGATTCTGTAACAGTTAAACTGATGGCAGACAATCAGGAAGTACCTAATAAGACTTTAACGCTGAATGAAGGAAATAAGTGGACAGGCAAGTTTACCGGACTGAAGAAGTATAATGATAATGGAACATTGATTAAGTATGGAATTAAAGAAGTTCTTATTACGGATTATACTTCTGAAGTAACAGAAAATAGTGAAAATAATTATACTATTACTAATACAAATACAGAAACAGTGGAAGTGAAGGTTAATAAGAAATGGGTAGGACCGAAGAAAGACTCTGTTACCGTTCAGCTGATGGCAGACAATGATGAAGTGCCGAGAACAACTTTAACACTTAATGAAGGAAATAAGTGGACAGGCAAGTTTACCGGCTTGAAAAAGTATCATAGTGACGGAACTGAGATTAAGTATGCGGTCAAAGAGGTAAATATTCCAAACTACGAAAGTAAACTGATAAAGAATGCGGACAAAGACTACACAATCATAAACACAAATACAGAAACAGTGGAAGTAAAGGTTAATAAGAAATGGGTAGGACCGAAGAAAGACTCTGTTACCGTTCAGCTGATGGCAGACAATGATGAAGTGCCGAGAACAACTTTAACACTTAATGAAGGAAATAAGTGGACAGGCAAGTTTACCGGCTTGAAAAAGTATCATAGTGACGGAACTGAGATTAAGTATGCGGTCAAAGAGGTAAATATTCCAAACTACGAAAGTAAACTGATAAAGAATGCGGACAAAGACTACACAATCATAAACACAAATACTGAAAAGACAGAAGTGAAAGTGAATAAGAAATGGGTAGGAGAAGAAACAGATCAAATAACAGTAGAACTGTATGCGGATAATGAAAAGATTTCATCTCAAAAGATCACAAAAGCAGATAAATGGATGTATACATTTAAAAACTTAGATAAGTACAATAAGAAAAATGGAAATATAATAAAGTACGAAATTAAAGAAGTAAAACTTAAAGGATATAAGAGTGAAATTAAGGGAGATGCTAAAAACGGTTATATTATCACAAATACTCAAGAAAAGCCAAATGTAACTGAAACTCCAAAGAAGCCGGAACCTAAGGAGAAAACACCAAAGAAACCGGAGACAGGAGATCAGACATCTGTTATTGGAAATATGATGGTGATGACGGGATCATTATTGACGGCTTTATTAATTATTAGAAAGAAAAAATTTAATTAATTAGCTGTTTGATTGTAAAACAGAGGATAAATGTTTAAACATTTATCCTCTTTTCAATGGGGAAGATATTGTAAAATTTTAATGCTCATTCTTTCCTAAAGCAGAGAATACTGATATAATGTATGAAATAATGGAGGAATACATGTTTATGAATAGAAGTCGTGTTTGTATTGCATTAGATTTTCAAACAAAAGAAGAAGTACTTGCTTTTTTGGATAAGTTTGATGAGAAACTTTATGTGAAAGTAGGAATGGAACTTTTTTTTGGAATGGGTATTGAGATTGTTGAAGAAATTAAGAAAAGAGGGCATGCAATCTTTTTAGATCTTAAGCTTCATGATATTCCTAATACTGTTAAGCAGGCTATGAAGCAGCTAGCAAAATTGGATGTGGATATGATTAACTGTCATGCCGGCGGCGGAATTGAAATGATGAAAGCTGCAATAGAAGGATTAGACGAAGGAAAGACAGGTCCTCATCGTCCGAAATGTATTGCGGTTACATGTCTGACATCTTTAGATCAGAGTGTTTTAGATCATCAGTTGTTAATTCATGAACCATTAAATGATGTTGTCGTGAAATGGGCAAATAATGCTAAGGAAGCAGGACTGGATGGAGTGGTTTGTTCACCATTGGAATCAAAGATTATTCATGAATCTTGTGGAAATGATTTTATAACATGTACACCGGGTATTCGTTTAACTGACGATTCTGTGAATGATCAAAAGAGAGTTACTACACCTTCTCTTGCTAGAGAGTTATCTTCTACAGAAATTGTAGTAGGAAGAAGCATCACTAAGGCGGATGATCCGGTAAAGGCCTATCATGAATGTGTTAGACAATTTGAAGGAGAATAGTATGAATAATGAAAGAAAAATCGCAAAAGATTTATTAGATATTAAAGCTGTTTTTTTAAAGCCTAATGATCCTTTTACATGGGCATCGGGGATTAAGTCACCTATTTATTGTGATAATAGATTAACATTATCTTATCCGGAAGTAAGGGAAGATGTAGAAGAAGGACTGGCTTCTTTAATTAAAGAATATTTTCCTGATGTAGAGATTATAGAAGGAACATCTACAGCCGGGATTGCTCATGCTGCTCTTGTCGCTAATAAGTTAAAGCTACCGATGGGATATGTAAGAGGCGGTCATAAGACACATGGGCGTGGTAATCAGATAGAAGGTATTGTACGTCCCGGTATGAAAGCTGTTGTTGTTGAGGATTTAATATCTACCGGAGGGTCTTCTTTAGAAGTTGTTGATGTACTGAGAGAGGCAGGATGTGAAGTTTTAGGATTAGTTGCTATTTTTACTTATGGTCTTGATTCTTCAGTAAAGAATTTTGAAGATAAGAATTGTAAATTTGTAACTTTATCTAATTATAATACGCTTTTAGAAGTTGCTTTGGAGAATGGATATATCAAAGATAATGAGTTGGAAAAATTAAGACAATGGAAGAAGAATCCTAAAGATGAATCATGGATGATTCAATAATTCATTGATTTATAGGATGATTTGTTGTATAAGTAAGTTGTTTTATTAAAGGAGGACATATGCGTGTTCAGTTATATAAGAAAAAGCATAAAATTTGTTCTGGAAGAGAATTTAAATAATATATTTCGTATTTATTCAATTGCTAAGTATCAGGTATTAGCTGATATGAGAGATAGTAAGCTTGGTCTCTTTTGGAACTTTGCGAATCCTGTTATTCAATGTTTAACATATTTGTTTATGTTTAGTTTAGTTTTGAATAGAAAAAGTGTAGATGGGATTACTTATATCTGGTGGATGCTGGGAGGAATGGTAGTCTGGTTTTATATTTCGCCGTGTATTACTCAAGGATGTAATGCTATTTTTGAAAAGATTAATATTATTACAAAGATGAAGTTTCCTGTATCAATATTACCTGCTACAGTTGTTTTAAGTAAGTTGTTTGATCATTTTTGCTTGATGCTTATATTAACTGTGTTGTTTATATTTGGCGGCTATCCGCCTACTATTCATTGGCTGGGTCTTATTTATTATTGTTTTTGTGGAACAATATTTTCTATTGCTTTATCTATGACAACATCAGTATTAAATATGCTGGCACGTGATACAAGAAAATTGATACTTGCGATTATGAGATTGCTGCTTTATATGACACCTATTTTATGGAATATTAAGATGTTACCTCCATTACTGCAAAGAGTAATGATGTCTAATCCTATTTATTATGTTGTTCAGGGATACCGTGACTGTTTCTTTTATCATAATGGATTATTTCATTATAGCTATTCAGCTATTTGTTTTTGGGTTATTACGTTAATATTATTTGTGATTGGCAGCGGCATTTTATATAAATTCAAAGCTAAGTTTGTTGATTTTATTTAGGAGGATAGAATGGATAAAGATATTGCGATTAAAGCAGACCATGTCTCTAAGATCTATGAACTTAGAGGTAAAAGAAAAAAGAATAAAGGATCAAAATTCTATGCGTTAAAAGATCTTAATTTTGAAATTAAAAAGGGTCAAGTCTTAGGTGTTTTAGGGACAAATGGATCGGGTAAATCTACAATTTCTATTATTTTAGCCGGTATTTGTGATCCTGATGAAGGAACTATTGAGATGCAGGGCACACAGGCTCTTATTGCGATTAATACCGGCTTAAATGCTCAGTTATCAGGTATGGAGAATATTGAGTTAAAAGGGGCTCTTTTGGGATTAAGCAAGAAACGTATTGAACAGATTAAAGATGGTGTTATTGAGTTTGCAGAAATTGGTGATTTCCTCTATCAGCCGGTTAAGACTTATTCATCAGGGATGAAATCAAGGTTAGGCTTCTCAATTAATCTTTGTCTTGATCCTGATATTATGATTGTTGATGAAGCTTTATCTGTAGGGGATAAAGGTTTTGCTCAGAAATGCATATCAAAGATGAAAGAGCTTCGTAATCAGGGGAAAACTATTGTCTTTATCTCTCATAACTTAAAACAAGTCAGAGACTTTTGTGATTCTGCTATGTGGATAGAAGGCGGTATGTTAAAGGAATATGGTCCTATTGATGAAGTATGTGATCATTATGCAGAATATGTTGACTACTATAATTCTTTAGATGCTAAGGAAAAGAAGAAAGAAAGAGAAAAAAAATTTGAAAAAAGAATGATTGCTCATTCAAAGATGACTCTAGGTGATAAGTTCTTTGCAGCAATTCGTACAAGATAGGAGATAGTATATGAAAGATGGGAAGAAAGTTGTAATTACATATGGAACATTTGATTTGTTTCATGTTGGACATTTAAACATATTAAAACGAGCAAAGGAATTAGGAGATTATCTGATTGTTGCAGTCTCTTCAGATGCTTTTAATGCCGGGAAAGGAAAGACTGCTTATCATTCACAGGAAGATCGTAAAGCAATTTTAGAATCTGTTCGCTATGTAGATGAAGTTATTTTTGAAGACTCATGGGATCAGAAAGTAAAAGATGTACAAGAACATCATGTAGATGTATTTGTGATGGGAGATGACTGGAAAGGAAAGTTTGATTTCTTAAAGGATTATTGTGAAGTAGTCTACCTTCCTAGAACAGAGGGAATCTCTACAACAAAGATTAAAAAGGACTTGCATAAATAATGAAAATTTCAGTTATAATACCATTTGATTGTTATGAAAACTATTTAAAAGACTGCCTTGATTCACTTGAAAATCAGACATTTAAGGATTTTGAAGTACTTTTAATTGCGAATGCTGATACTTATTTAGATCAGAGTATGCTTGATGGCTATACTCTTAACCTAAGAGTTATTCCGGCAGATGCTTCATCTTCTACCGCAGTAAAAAGAAATATTGGATTAAATAATGCTACGGGAGAGTATGTTTATTTTTTAGATGCTGATGATTATATTGCACCGGATGCCTTAGAAAGGTTAGCAGCTGTTAGTTATGATGTTGAGCTGATTAGTGGTATAAGAAAGCATACATGGTTTAAAAAAGATGTTTTTGAAGCGATGGGTAATCAAAAGAATGATGAACTGGATCTTAAAGATAAGGATCATGATCAGTTAGAATTAGTCTATGACAAGATGTATAATGAAAATAATAAAGATGAAGAAAAGACAGATGTTCTTGTTCAGTCAAGAAATACTCTAAATGATATTTCTGTTTTGAATATTCTGATTAAAAAATCATTAATTGATAAAATAGATCTTCGTTTTAATGAAGAGTTTGAGTACTATAGTGATGTTCCATTTGTGATATCTTTAGTTAAAGAAGCTAAAAGTTTTGTCTTAGCTGAAAAAGCAATCTATGTGAAGCGTAAGCATAATGATCCTATTAATACACCTGCATTATCTCAGGTTAAAGATCCTGCTAAACGTTTTGATGAATTTATTCAGGCATATCTTTATGGAGCTTCTATTGTTTCATCAGATAGCTATGAAAGACTTAGTCTTGATGAAAAGCTATTATTCTTTTATGAAGATACTTTTGCCAAAAAGATTCATCGTTCAGAAGATGATGACTGGCGTAATGAACGTTTTAAAACTATGGGGAGTGTATTAAAGCTGGTTCATCCTGATGTTGTTAAAGTATCACGTTACCGTAAAAAATTGACTGCTGCTGCGATTGAAGGGGATTTAAAAGGAGCAGAAAAGATTATTAAACGTAAACTTGCTTTTGATAAAGCTAAGAAAATTTTTCAAAATAAGAATGAATGGAATAAGTATCTATACCAGCATAATTATAAGAATAAACCTGTTGATTCAAGGATTATAGTTTTTGAGTCGTTTAGAGGTGCCAGCTATTCAGATACGCCTAAATATATTTATGAATATCTGGCTAAGAATTATCCCGGTGAATATAAGTTTGTATGGGTATTAAATGATAAATCTTATACATTGCCTTATGAGGGACAGATTGTGAAGCGCTTTAGCCGTAAATATGCTTATTATATGGGAATTGCTAAGTATTTTGTTTTTAATACCAGACAGCCTTTATGGTTTAGAAAAAGAGAGGAACAGATATTTTTAGAAACATGGCATGGGACTCCGCTGAAAAGACTGGCATTTGATCAGGAAGAAGTTACAGCTGCTTCACCTTCTTATAAGACACAATTTTATCGACAGAAGCAGGAGTGGGATTTCCTGATTGCTGCTAATAAATTTTCTTCAGATGTTTTTAGAAGTTGTTTTATGTATGATGGTCCAATGCTGGAAACAGGTTATCCTAGAAATGATTTATTAAAGGATCCTGATCGTGATGAAATTACGATTGAATTAAAAAAGAAATGTGGAATACCATTATCTAAACGTACTATTCTTTATGCACCAACATGGCGTGATGATGAGTATTATGGCAATGGCTCTTATAAATTTCAGATTAAGCTTAATTTAGAAATGATGAAAAAAGAATTAGGTGATGAATATGTGGTTATCTTAAGAACACATTATTATATTGCTGATAATATTGATCTCACAGGATTAGAAGATTTTGCTTATAATTTATCTAAATATGATGATGTAACAGAGATTTATCTGATGAGTGATATTCTGATTACTGATTATTCAAGCGTATTCTTTGATTATGCCGGCTTAAGAAGACCGATGCTGTTTTTTACTTATGATTTAGATAAGTATAGAGATATTTTAAGAGGTTTTTATATTGATATGGAAAAAGAGCTTCCGGGACCTCTTGTCTATACAACAGAGGAAGTTATTAATCGAATTAAATCAATAGATGAGATGAATAAGGAATATGCATCACGTTATGATGCTTTCTATGAAAGATTCTGTTGCTGGGAAGATGGACATGCAGCTAAGCGTGTTGTAGATGCTGTATTCTTTGGTGATAAGGAATATATTAATTGTGTAGAAAATGATGAAGAAAAGACTGCTTAAGGCAGTCTTTTTAAGTCTTAGCATATTTTTGTTTTCTCAAACAAGAAATAATAGTATATAATAAGCATATGAAACTTTATTTATTAGAATATATAGATCAAAATCTTCCTCGTGATTTTACACCTTACTCCATTTATGAAATAGAAGCAGATTCTATGATTATAGGTAGTCTGGTATTTAGGGAAGGTACTGATCAGATGCATTATTATGATGGGCATATCGGCTATACAATTGAAAAAGATTATCAGGGGCATTATTATGCTTATCAAGCCTGTCTTTTATTAAAAGATATTTTAATAAAGAAAGGCTATAATCATGTCATCATAACATGTGATCCGGAAAATAAAGCATCTATAAAGACAATTGAAAGATTAGAAGCACAATATCTGGAAACTGCTGATATACCAATTCGATTACGTCATGTTTTTACAGAACATGAGAAAGTAAAAAGAATATATAGATGGGAGCTGAGATAGTTGAGAATCATACATTTAGCTGATCTGCATTTAGGTAAGATGCTACATCAGGCAAGTCTGATAGATATTCAAAAAGAATTATTAGAACAAATAACTGATTATATTAAAACTCATAAAATAGATGCAATAATACTGGCAGGGGATATCTATGATCGTTCTATCCCGCCATTAGAAGCAGTCCATTTATTAAATAGCTTTTTAAGTTGTTTGATTAATGAATGTCACTTAAAAGTCTATATGATTTCCGGAAATCATGATTCCAGTGAAAGATTAGATTTTGGCAGTGGAATACTTGAAAAACAGGGACTCTATATAGAAACACATCTGCATCATAAAATACCTTTTATTCAGCAGGAGAATGTCAGGTTTTATATGCTTCCTTATAGTAAGCCGATTGATTTTAAGATGATTGATGAAACATCGCCGGTCAGTTCTTATCAGGAAGCTATAGCTTATTATATGAATAAGCAGGATATTGATTCTGCATATACAAATATTTTAATTACTCATCATTTTGTAGGTCATACCAGCCGGATAAGCGAATCAGAGGTATCTATAGGTATAGGAGGAAGTGAGATTATTGATCCTCACTTGTTTGAATCCTTTGATTATGTTGCTTTAGGACATCTTCATACACCGCAGTATGTTCTTAATGAAAAGATAAGATATAGCGGATCATTATATAAATATTCATTCTCTGAAGCAAATAGTACAAAAGGCTTTATTATTTACGATACAGAGTCTCATCTTATTGAAAATATACCACTCTGCCCATCAAGAGATGTACAGGTATATCAAGGATATTATAAGGAATTTATGAATTTAGATTTTATTAAGAAAAAGGATGATTATCTTTCTATAGAACTCTTGGATCATGAAATTATTCCTCATGCGATAGAACATTTAAAAATGCTTTATCCTTATTTATTAAAACTGACTTATCCTTCATTAATAAATGAAAAAGCAATTGTTGATAGGAGTATAGATAAAATGAAATCTTTACAAACAATAGATTTATATAAAGATTTCTATCAGAATGTATCAGGACAACCTTTAGATGAAGAGAAAGAGAAGATTATGAGAGATGTTTTGGGAGGAATCAATAATGAAGCCGCTTAAACTAACAATACAGGCATTTTCTGCTTATTTAAATAAAACGGTTATTGATTTTGAAGAATTAAATAAAAGAGGGTTGTATCTGATATGTGGAGATACAGGATCAGGTAAAACAACAATCTTTGATGCGATATGTTTTGCATTATATAAAGAAACATCAGGAACATCCAGAAGTCATGATATATTTAGAAGTCATTATGCATCCTATAATATTCCTACAATTGTAGAACTCACATTTATGCTTAATTCTAAAATTTATACTGTTCATCGGGAACATAAGTATTCAAAGACAGGAAAAACTGCAACTGATAATGATTATATTCTATCTTCAGATAAGACAATATCAGGAGTTATTAAAGTTAATGAAAGAATGAAAGAATTATTACAGGTAGATGTCAGACAATTTAGACAAATTGTGATGATTGCTCAGGGAGAATTTTCTAAGCTTTTGACTGCCTCCTCAGATGATCGGGTTAAGATATTCAGAAATATCTTTCATACTGAAAAACTTGTAGAAGTAGAAAAACTGCTTAAAGAAAAAAACAGTCTTTTAGATAAACAATATACTTTACTGTCTGATAGATTAAATACTCTTTATAGTCAATATACAGGAAATGATGATATCTTTAATGAACAGTCATTATCTTTGATGAAAGAGGAGCTTTCCTTCAAGAATAATGAGATAGAGAAGTATCAAATTCTTTTAAAAGAATCTAAGGAAAAGCTTCAAAAAGCTTCTGATAAACTTAATCAGGTTTTAAAGATTAATGAGCTTTTTAGACAGTATGATTTTTATCAGCAGTCATTAGAAGAATTGTTAAAGTGTAAAAAGACATATAAAGAACAGATTCATTCGATAGAATTAATGAAAAAAGCTAAGGAACTTTCTTATCAGGAAGAAACAATTCATACTTTAGATAGACAAATTAAAGAATTAGAGGAACTTCTTAAAAACAATAAAGACCGGCAAAGAAAGCTGTTTAATAAAGAAGAGAGCTTTATTAAAGAAAAAGAAAAACTTCCGGAGTATCAGAAAGAACTCCAGTTTCTTAATGAAATGATAAAAAGACAGGAAGATCTTATTTCATATCAGCATGATTATTTATTAAATGATCAGAAGATTAATGAGCTTAAGAGCACCTATCAGGAGCTGATAAAAAAGCAACAAGAAAAACAGGTAAGAAGAGAAAAACTGTCACGTCATTTAAGTAGAGATCAGTTGAGTATTACTGAATATACAGATTTGGCAGTTAAAAAGAATCAGCTGGAAACAAAAATGAAAAAAGTTAATGAGCGTAAGATACAGCTCCATTATCTTTCTGATGATTATGAAACTCTTTATATATTAAGAGAAAATCACTATGATAAAATTCATGAATTTGATAAACAGAGAGCAATCTATAATAGATGTTTTGAATTATATAAAGAGGCTTATGATCATTATATGAGTCAGCTTACCGGACATTTGGCAGCATCTTTAAAAGAAGGAGAACAATGTCCGGTATGTGGCAGTATCCATCATCCCGATCTCGCCGTTTTAGAAGGAAAAAAGATTGATATTAATGATCTTAATAGATTAGAAAAAGCAGCTGATAAAGAGAAAGACGCTTTTGATTTAGCAAGAGATAATGTCTTAAAAGCACAAGAAGAGATTAAACAGAAAGAATCTGTAATAAAAACATTATCTGAGTCATTAGGTATTACTCAGGATCTTAATAAAGAGCTTTTTATTTATTTGTTGAATGATATCAGTCAGCAAGAAAAAACAGATCGTCAGGATTATCTGGAGATATCTAATCGGATAGAATATCTGGATAAATTAAAAGAATCTGTCAAAGAGAGTCAGAATGATTTAGATTATCTTAATGAAGAGCTTTCTTTTTTAGAAAAAAAGATTCAGAACATACTCATAGATAAGAATGGTCTTGAGAGTATTAATCTTGAAATTATCAGACAATATCCCGAACTTAAAGATTTTGATAAAGAAACTATTTTATTAATAAAAGCTAAGAAAGAGAGATTGGAAAAGAAGATAGATAGTTTTGTAAAAATGGACACTTTCTTTATCAGTCAGAAGACAGAACTTCAGACACAGATAAAAGAGCAGGAAATACAAATACAAAAGACAGTTCTATTAAAGACGGAGAAAGAGAATATATTGATAACAGGGATGAAGAATGATTTTCATTCTTCCGATGATTATCAGTATTATAAGAATCTTTTAGAAGAATATGATGATTATGAAAAGAATGTCCGAAATTATGAAAATCAGTATTATAATCTTAATGAAAATTTAAAATCGCTTAATCATCAGTTAGAGGGTAAAATAAGAGAAGATCAAGGTTTTTATCAGAAAGCATTTGACGATTTAAAAAATAAGATAGAGATAGAAGAAGATGACTTTAAAGAGATGATGATGGATATGCAAAGAAAGAAGAAGCTTTATTCTGATATAAAGAAGCTTTATCAAAAGAGTGAGAATCTTTTAAAGGAATATGGACATTATCATACTCTTTATGAGATGACTAGCGGCAGAAACAGCGCTAAACTTTCTTTTGAGCGTTATGTATTGACTAGTTATTTTGATTGTATTTTGGATTATGCAAATGTAGAACTGAGAAGACTGACACAATCACGATATCAGTTTATGAGACGTTTGGAGGCAAAAGGAAATTCAGGGCAAGGACTTGACTTAAATGTGATTGATTATCAGACGGGACTTTCCAGAGATATCAAGAGTCTTTCCGGCGGTGAATTATTTAAAGCTGCTTTAGCGTTGGCATTAGGGTTATCTTCAATGATTCAGAGCTATGCCGGCGGTATTGAATTAAATGCATTGTTTATTGATGAAGGATTTGGTACACTGGATGATGAATCATTGAATCAAGCAATAGAAGTTCTGGCAGATTTAAAATCTGATAACAAGGTTATTGGTATTATTTCACATGTTGGTGAAATAAAAGATAGGATAGATGCCTATATTGAAGTAAAGAAAGGAAATAATGGCAGTCTTCTGACTGTTAGAGTGTAGGAGAGAAGAAATGAATAAAGTAAAACAGATCCCTGATTTTAAGGATCCTTATAGTACTGTAGAAACAAATGAATATAATGATTATTTAGATAAGGTTACTGTCAAATATGGTGCAAGGGATGAATTAAATCGACAAGTAAGTGCTAATGGCACTGAAGGAATTTGGACAGCATACAAAGATCGGAGTCATTATTATGTTGTTTACTGGAAACTGGCTAAGTATGAAGGAAGCAAAGTAAAAATAGATATTGAGAAAGATTTTATTAAAAGTTTAAAGCAAAGAGAAGAGTGTATTCGTAAAGCTAAAGAAACAAATAAGAGCGGAAAAGAAAAGATTGATTACTATAAAGGATTGATGAATGAGTGGAAAAGCATTAAACATTTTCATATTTCTTTAGAAGATCAGTTATGGAAGTCTTTTCAGAATACTATTCAGAGTTTTTATGATCAGCTTCATGAAGAAAACAAATTGGGTACTCAAAAGAAACAGGAACTGATTGAAAAAGCACATAGTTTCTTGAATAGTGATAACTATGATGCGGATACAAAAAAAGTATTATCTTTACAAAAACAGTGGAAAGAACTTGGATATACCGGAAAAGATGATTATAATCTTTATCAGAAATTTAAAAAAGAATGTGATGAGTTTTTTGCTTTAAAGAAAGAATATTTTAAAAAGAATATTGAACCGTTATGGAATGAAGCAAAAGCAAAGAAAGAAAAACTTATTGAAGAAGCTGTTGAGGCATGTAATCTGGAAGATTTACAGGAAGCACAAAATATATTGAGACGATTAATGGCTTTATGGAAAGAGGCCGGATATGCCGGGCGAGATGATCAGAAGCTCTGGCAGCAATTTAACACGCATCAGAATGTTTTCTATCATAAGAAACAGGCTTTTTATCAGGAAAAGCATAAAGACTGGGATAATAACTATAAAGCTAAGAAGGAATTAATTGAAGAGGCTGATCGAATCAATAAGGATGCTTCATATGATCATGATTATAACCATGATCGAACAGAAAGAATGAAAGAAATTATGAATCAGTTTAAGGAAATAGGAGTCTGTGGAAGAGAAAGAGATAATCAGTTATGGACTTCTTTAAGAAAGTCTATGGATCAATATTTTGATGAATTAAGGAAATATGCTTTTTTCAGATATCTGAAATAATACTTTTACTTTCTTTGATATTTGGTATAATGAGACGGTAATAAAGGAGAAGGGTATGGCAAAGAATTTTAAGAATAATGCAATTACTTCAAGAGATGAAGATTTTGCTCAATGGTATACAGATATATGTAAAAAAGCAGAATTGATGGATTACTCGAGTGTAAAAGGATTTATTATCTATCTTCCCTATAGTTATGCAATGTGGGAAAACATTCAGCATTATATGGATAAGAAGTTTAAAGAGACAGGACATGAAAATGTTTATATGCCAATGCTGATTCCTGAATCATTATTAGAAAAAGAAAAAGATCATGTAGAAGGTTTCGCTCCTGAGTGTGCAGTTGTCACTAAGGGAGGAATGAATGAATTAGAAGATCCATTAGTTATCAGACCAACATCAGAAACATTATTCTGTGAACTTTATGCAAAGATCGTGAATAGTTATAGAGATCTGCCTAAAAAATATAATCAGTGGTGTTCTGTAGTACGCTGGGAAAAAACAACACGTCCATTTTTAAGAGGTTCTGAATTCTTGTGGCAGGAAGGTCATACTATTCATGCTGATGAAAAAGAGGCTAAAGAAGAAACATTATTGATGAGAGATATCTATAATCAGACTGCTAAGGATTTATTGGCTATTCCAATGCTGACAGGACGTAAAACTGATAAAGAGAAATTTGCGGGAGCAGAAGAAACTTATACAGTTGAAGCATTAATGCATGATGGAAAAGCTTTACAATCCGGGACATCTCATTATTTTGGACAAGGATTTGCTGAGGCATTTAATATGCAGTTCTTGGATAAAGATAATAAGCAGAAATATGTTTATCAGACATCATGGGGTGTTTCCACAAGACTTCTAGGAGCGATTATTATGGTTCATGGAGATGATAATGGACTTGTCTTGCCACCTCGGGTAGCACCAATACAAGCTGTTATTGTACCTATTCAGTCACAAAAAGAAGGTGTTTTGGAGAAAGCTTATGCTCTTAAGAAACAGCTTGAAGAAGCAGGTATAAGAGTAAAAGTAGATGATTCTGATAAGACACCGGGGTATAAATTTGCGGATGCTGAGATGAGAGGTATTCCTATACGTATTGAATTAGGACCACGTGATATTGAACAGGGACATTGTATTATAGCTAAAAGAAATGATGGAACAAAGCGTACTGTTTCGATTGATGAGACTTTGGGAGATTATGTATCTTCATTAATAGATACAATACATGAAGAAATGTACCGCAAAGCAAAAGATTTCTTAGATAGTCATATAACGATGGTTACATCATTTGATGAAATAGGGAAAGTTCTTGATGAAAAAGGCGGTTATGTTAAAACATACTGGTCCGGTGAATTAGCCTCTGAATTAAAGATTAAAGAGGCTTTTCAAGCAACATCACGCTGTATTGCTGAAGATGAATATCCTCCTGAAGGAGCTATTGATCCTGCGGATAATAAACCGGCAAAATATATTATTTATTATGCTAGAGCTTATTAAGAACACGTTTGTGTTCTTTTTCTTTATTTGACTTTTCTATTCATTAAAAAGGTGATATATTAAATCGGATGGAGGCATATATATGGAACGAGTCGTATTAGGACTAAGCGGCGGTGTTGATAGTGCAGTTGCTGCTTATTTATTAAAGAAACAAGGATATGAAGTGATCTGTGTTTTTATGAGAAACTGGGATTCTTCACTTAATAATGATGTATTAGGAAATCCTAACAATAATAATGATGTCTGTCCACAGGAAGAAGATTATAATGATGCTGTTAAGACAGCACAGCATTTAGGATTAGAAATCAGGAGAGTAGACTTTATCAAAGAATACTGGGATGAAGTCTTTACTTATTTCTTAAATGAATATAAACAGGGAAGAACACCTAATCCGGATATTCTCTGTAATAAGCATATTAAATTTAAAGCATTTTTGAATTATGCTAAAAGTATTCATGCGGATTGGATCGCAACAGGTCATTATGCCAGAATAGAACATCATGGTGATCGCTCGGTGATGCTAAGGGGAATTGATGATAATAAGGATCAGACCTATTTCTTATGTCAGCTTAATCAGCAGCAATTAAGAAATACATTATTTCCAATCGGTCATCTGACAAAGAAAGAAGTAAGAGAAATAGCTGCTCAATTAAAGTTGTCTGTTGCAGATAAGCGAGATTCTACAGGTATCTGTTTTATTGGTGAAAGGGATTTTAGAGAATTTTTAAAGAATTATATACCTGCTAAGCCGGGGAAAATGATTGATATTGAAACCGGAAAAGTAATTGCTGAACATCAGGGAATTATGTATTATACCATTGGTCAAAGAAAAGGATTGAATATCGGCGGCAAGGGGGGTCCATGGTTTGTCGCAGGAAAAGAATATGATCAGAATATTCTTTATATTGCGAGCGGTGATCAGAATAAGTGGCTTTTATCAGAAGGAGCTCTTATTACTGCTGTGAACTGGATTTCTGATAATTTCCCTAAAGAAGATTTAAACTGTACCGCTAAATTTAGATATCGCCAGCAAGATAATGAAGTTTCTCTGCATTTTATTAATCAGCATACTCTCTATGTGACCTTTAAGCATCCTATTAAGTCAGTAACACCGGGGCAGGCTGCTGTTTTCTATCTGGGAGAAGAATGTCTTGGTGGCGGAACTATTGATAAAGTTTATAAAGAAGGCAAGGAGATTGATTATTTATAATGCAGTCTTATACCGGTACAATCATAAGAATTCGTTTTTATAGTGAAGAAACAAAATTTATTGTAGCCCAGTTTGAAACAACTCAGGAAAATAAACCTATTACTATTACAGGTAATATGAGTTATGTCAGTATGGATGAAAGGTATTCGATAGAAGGAGAATATGTTTTTCATCCTCGTTATGGCAAACAGTTTAAGCTCTCAGGATATGAAGTTTTGCTGGCTAATGATTCAAGAGAAATTATACGATATCTATCATCTTCATTGTTTAAAGGAATAGGTGAAAAACAGGCAAAGAAAATAGTAGATTATTTAGGAGAAGAATGTCTTTCAATGATTAAAGAAGATCCTTCGTGCTTAAATATGGTAGAAGGTATGACAGAGAAAAAAATTCAGACAATTAGTCAGGTTTTAAAATCACAGGATTATGATCAGGAACTATTGAATCTTTTTATGGGACATGGTATATCTTCTCGTTATTTGGAAATGATACAGTCAGTCTATAAGGAGAAAACACTTTCTATTCTACAAACTAATCCTTATATGCTTATTGAAGATATAGAAGGCATAGGATTCAAGAGTGCTGATAGTCTTGCTTTTAAGCTTGGCTTTGAAAAAAACCATCCTTATCGTTTAAAAGCGGCTATCAGTTATTCATTAATGACAGTTTGTTTTCAAAGCGGCAGTATTTATACAAGCAAAGAGAATCTTTATAAGCAGACTGGAAGATTAGTACCTATTGCATTAGAAGACTTTGAGAATTATCTTAGTGAACTGATAGAAGAAGAGAAGATTGTTTATGAGAATGATAATTATTATACTTATGATCTTTATCATTCGGAACTAACAATCGCTTCTGATCTTAGAATATTAATGAATAGACCGGAAATAATCTCTGACAAATCATTAATAGATAAAAGAATTGATGAAGTACAGGAGTATTTAGGTATCCGGTATGATCGGATACAAAGACAGGCAATTCATAGTTTTTTAAAATCTTCAGTCATGATTTTAACCGGCGGTCCCGGGACAGGTAAAACCACCATAGTGAGAGGAATCATGAGAGTTTATCGTTCATTTTTTCCGGATCATATGATTGATTTGTGTGCACCTACCGGTCGAGCAGCAAAACGGTTGGAAGAACTGACACATCTGGAAACATCAACTATTCATAGGCTGCTGAAATGGGATCTGCATAAGAATACTTTTGCAGTTAATAAAAAGAACCCTTTGGATACAAGATTAATGATTGTTGATGAATTTTCTATGGTAGACAGTTTATTGTTTGCCAGACTTCTTGAAGCAGGAACTCATCTTAGTAAGCTATTAATTATTGGTGATGATAAGCAGCTTCCTTCTGTTTCACCGGGACAGGTTCTTAATGATCTTCTTGAAACAGGACAAATAGAAACAGTCAGACTTAATACAATTTATCGTCAAAAAGAAGATTCAGGAATTGTAGAATTAGCTCATGATATTAGAAATGATCGATATGATGAAAGAATTTTTGAATTTTATCCGGCTATTCATTTTATCAATTGTTTATCTTATGAAGTATTAAAACATACTGTATCGATTGTTTTAGATTGTTTGGAAAGAGGCTATCAGCCTAAAGATATTCAGGTTCTTTCACCAATGTATCAAGGTATTGCCGGTGTGGATAGTATGAATGAAATATTGCAGAATCTGATGAATCCTAAAGAGCCTTCTAAACAGGAATTAAAGATAGGTAGCCGTCTGTTTCGTGAAGGCGATAAGCTGCTGCAATTAAAAAACAGACCGGACGATAATATCTATAATGGTGATATTGGAACTTTAATAGAGATTATGCCTAAAGAGAAGGGTGATCTTTCCGAGACTCTTATCGTAGAATTTGATGATGGGAATTATGTCGAATATGTTCAGTCTGACTTCTCATCTCTTACACCGGCTTATGCAATGACTATTCATAAATCTCAGGGCAGTGAGTTTCCTGTTGTGATTATGCCTATTTTAAGTGATTTTTCTATTATGAATAGAAAGAATCTTCTTTATACAGGAATGACCCGTGCTAAGAAAGAATTATATTTACTAGGCAGTCAGGATGTTTTAAAAGCAAGCTTAAAAAAACAGGCTGCTAAAAGGCATACATCTCTGAAAGAAAGATTTAATTATCCTATGCTGAAAATAGAAGATTTTGAATAGACAAAAGGTTAAGTGTTCGTTATAATAAAATGGAAATCGATGAGAAAGAAAAAATCTTAGGATCTTTGCTTAGAGAAAAGACGGATGGTGAAAGTCTTCAAAGAGAAGAGATGGGCTGCTTTTGAGAGTGATGTAAACATCAACGTATTCCTTGCGTTAAAAGGATAAGAGGCAGTAGAATTACTGTGAACAAGGATGGTACCACGATTAGTCGTTCCTTATAGGAATGGCTTTTTTATTAGGAGGAAATGATGAAATATTTAACAGGAAATCAGACAAGACAGATGTTTCTTGATTATTTTAAATCTAAAGGACATATGATAGAACCGGGGGCTTCTTTAATTCCTTATAATGATCCAACATTATTATGGATTAATGCCGGTGTTGCCGCATTAAAAAAATACTTTGATGGAACTGAAAAGCCTGCTTCCAACAGGATTGCGAATGCTCAGAAATCTATTCGTACAAATGATATTGAGAATGTCGGAAAGACAGCTCGTCATCATACTTTTTTTGAAATGTTGGGAAACTTTTCTATTGGTGATTATTTTAAAAGAGAAGCGATTCATTTCGCCTGGGAATTTTTAACTAGTGAGGAATGGATTGGTTTTGATAAAGATAAGTTATATATTACTGTTTATACAGATGATAATGATGCTTATGACATTTGGACTAAAGAATGTGGTGTAGCTGAAGACCATATCTGGAGAACAGATGATAACTTCTGGGAAATTGGTGAAGGTCCGGGAGGTCCGGATAGTGAGATTTTTTATGATCGTGGAGAAGAATATGATCCTGATCATATCGGTATTAAATTGTTTCATGATGATATGGAAAATGACCGATATGTAGAGGTATGGAATGTTGTATTTTCACAATATGACTGTAATCCATCAATAGATCGTAAAGATTATAAGGAGCTTCCTCATAAGAATATTGATACAGGAATGGGCTTAGAAAGACTTGTTTCAATTATTCAGGGAGGAGAAACAAACTTTGATACAGATTTGTTTCTTCCAATTATAGAAGCCACAGAAAGATTATCTAATAGTGCATATAAAGATGAGCCGATGGCTTATCGTGTTATTGCTGATCATATTCGTACAGTTACTTTTGCTTTAAGTGATGGAGCAATGTTTGATAAAGCCGGCAGAGGATATGTCTTAAGACGTATTTTAAGAAGAGCTGTTCGTTATGGTAAGAAATTAGGTATTGATCATGCTTTCTTATACCAGCTGGTAGATATTGTGGTTGAGAATATGAAAGAATTTTATGATTATCTGCCTGCCAAGAAGGATCTTGTAAAAGCAGCTGTAAAAAAAGAAGAAGAGGCTTTCCAGAAAACATTGAATCAAGGAGAAAAGCGTATTCAGAATTTTATGAATAATACATCAGATAAGATTATTGATGGAAAAACAGCTTTTATGCTTTATGATACATATGGTTTTCCGTTAGAACTAACAATTGAAATTGCTGATGAAAAGGGATTTACAGTGGATAAAGAAGGCTTTGATCAGGAGATGAAAGCACAGCAGACAAGAGCCAGAAATGCCAGAGGAGAACAGGAGTCATTTGCTTCACAGAAGGCTGATTTAATGGACTTTACATTAGAATCTTCTTTTGATTATAATCCTGCTCCTATTAAAGCTAAGATTATTGGATTATTTGAAAATGGTGTAAAAACAGATAAATTAATACATACCGGAGAAGTTATTTTAGATCATACTGTATTCTATGCAGAAATGGGCGGACAGTGTGGAGATACCGGATATCTGGAAAATGGTGAAGCAAGATTAAAAGTAACAAATACGACTGCTGCTCCAAATGGTCAGCATCTTCATTTTGTAGAAATTGAAAAAGGTGTCCTTCACTTAGGGGATGAAGTAATGGTTTTAGTTGATTTAAAAAGACGAATGCTGATTGAAAATAATCATACAGCAACACACTTATTAGATGCTGCATTAAAGAAAGTCTTAGGTGAACATGTTGCTCAGGCAGGAAGCTATATTGATGATAAGCGTTTACGTTTTGATTTTACTCATCCTTCTAAATTAACAGATGAACAGATTCAGGAAGTAGAAGAATTAGTTAATCAGCAGATTTTTGCAGGGACTAATCTAACAGTTGAATATAAAGATAAAGAAGAAGCTGTTAAAGATGGAGCTACTGCTTTATTTGATGAGAAGTATGGTGATGTTGTAAGAGTTGTTTCAATAGGAGATTTTTCATCTGAATTATGCGGCGGATGTCATGTGAATAATACGAGTCAAATCGGATTATTTAAAATTGATGTAGAAACATCGGTAGGTTCAGGAATCAGAAGAATTGAAGCTGTTACTAATCAGGGTGCTTATCGGAGTTTAAAACATGAAGAACAGGTATTATTAAAAGCCGGTCAAATGCTTAAAATAAAGAATAAGAATGATTTATTGGAGAAGTTGGAACTGCTTCTTAATGATTTAAATGATTCTCATAAAAAAGCAGATCAGTTAAGTGCTAAATTGAATGCTTTAGAAGCAAAAGAAAAAGTTGATGAGATTGAAGAAATTAACGGCAAACAGTTCTTATATGTGCATGTTACAAAAGATGTGAAGGCAGCTAAGGCTTTAGTTGCTGATTATCGTGATTCATTAAAAAATGGTGTAGTAGTCGTGAGCAGCAGCTTTGAAGGAAAGAATTCATATTTTATAGGATGTACAAAAGGGTTTGAATTAAAAGCCGGCGATTTGATTAAGGAAATGAATGAAATCTTAGATGGAAGAGGCGGCGGAAAACCGGATATGGCTCAGGGTGGATGTCAGTCTTTGGATAAAATTGATGAAGCAGTTAGAAAAATCAAATCAAAAATGTAAAATTCTTTCATTTTTTGAAAGAATAGTATAGAATGAATTAAAGAATGCTTTTAAAATGAGGTGATGTATTATGGCAAAGGATTTTACACAGACAAGAGTATTTAATTCAGAAGATATAAGACGTGAAGTCATTCATAGTAATTTAAATACTGTTGCTCAGGCATTGGATGAGCGTGGCTATAATCCGGTTCATCAGATTGCAGGATATTTAATTTCAAATGATCCTGCTTATATTTCTTCCCATAAAGGTGCACGTTCAATCATTCAGCAGGTTGACCGTGATGAAATCATCGAAGAACTGGTTAAATCATACCTGGAGTCTAAATAATGCAGAGAGTATTAGGGCTGGATTTAGGGAGTCGTACTTGTGGTGTTGCGGTTAGTGATGAATTGGGTATGTTGGCACATGGAGTAGAAACTTATCGTTTTAGCGAGAATGCATATAGGAAGTGTGCCTTTCATATTCAGTCTTTAGTGGAAAAATATCAGGTGCATACAATTGTTTTAGGACTCCCGAAACATATGAATGGTGATTTAGGAGAAAGAGCTCAGATATCTATTGATTTCAAGAAGAGATTAGAGGAAATGATGGATGTAGAAGTTATTTTAGAAGATGAACGCATGACGACTGTTATTGCAACACAGGCTTTACTGATGGGGGATGTTTCTCGTAAAAAAAGAAAGCAGGTTGTAGATAAAATGGCAGCGGTAGAAATACTTCAGGGCTATCTTGATAAAAGTAAATGAATAAAATAACATTTTATAATGATGATCATCAAAAGAAAGAATATGATGTTATTTTTGAATATCAGAATCAGGAACATACTTATATTGTTTATACAGATTATCAGAATGTTTTTGCTTCAGAGATGGATCAGAATTATAAATTAAGTAGAATCACTAAAGACCAATGGCCCGAGGTGGAAAAAGCATTCCAAAAATTTAGAAATTCACATGAAAATGGATGTTCTCACTGTGTTTGTGATGGTGAGGATTGTGATTGTGAACAGTGTAATAAAATAAAGAATTCACATTAATAAAGTATTTATCCTAAGGAGATCAGGTATGGGTTTATTTTCAAGAACGAAAAATGTCGATATATTTTTTGTGGGTTGTGATGGTACGGATATTGACCGCGGGGTCTATTCTTTCTATCTTGATAGTGCAACCGGGGAGATTATTAAGAAGTCATTTGTTAAGTCACTTGCTAATCCTCTATCAATGAGTAAATCGGGACGCTGGATGTATTTAGGCTATCGTAATGGCTCAGGACGGGCAACTGATGGCGGAGTCTGGCAATATTCCTGTATGGATCTCCAGTTAGGCTTAGCAGCTCGTGTTTCTTATGAAGGACGTACTTATATTAAGACTCTTATTGCTCCTGATAGATTACATGGCTATGCGATTGATTATTATAATGGAGAAATTGTAACTATGCCTATTCGCTACAGTAAGCTTGTCAGAGTTTCTGAAGCAATTAAACTGAATGGTCATAGTATTGATCCTATCAAACAGACTGAATCACATCCTACTGATATTGTCTTAGCACCTGATCATAAAGTTATTGTTCTTGATATGGGAGGAGATCAGGTTCTTGTTTATGATATTGATGAAAGAGGCTATTTAAAGCAGGATCAGGAACATTCATTTAATACAGAAGCAGGAAGTGGACCTAGAAAGATTCTCTTTAGCAACAGTGGTCAATATGCTTATATTATGAATGAAATCAATAGTCATATTGATGTTTATCAGTATGATTCAGGTCAGTTTACAAAGATTCAAAGTACATTATCTTATTTATTAGAGGAATGTGATGGTAATAATATTCCGACTGATATGGCTCTTTTGGATGATGGATCACATCTTGCGATTATTAATAAGGGTGATGATACACTTGTTTTATTTTCTATATTAGATGATGGTACAATTAAGCGTATTGATTGTATAGAAACAGATGAAGGACCAAATAATCTGATGATTTTTAGAGACAGATGGTTTGTGGTGACTAGTAAAATAACCGGTACAATTGAAAGTTTTGAGCTTCGCTCTAATGAAAAAAGAGGAATTCTTTTTGAAACACATTCAAGGCTGCCTTTACATGGACCTGTCTGTGTGGCTAAGGGATCGGAAAACTTAAGAGTGACAAGATAAGACGGAAATTCCGTCTTTTATTCTGATAAGCTTGTGTTATCATTATTTTAGAATATAATACTTGAAGAGGTGCTATTATGAAAAAGAAAATAATTGTGATTATCTTATTATTGCTTATTATTAGCGGTATGACAGGAGGTTACTATTTTTATAATGAAACTGTTAATCAGGGACATCATAGTTCTAAACAAGTGATTGTTGAAGTAGAACAGGGTGAAACTCCTAAAAATCTTTTAAATATTATGTATAAGAAAGGTCTTGTTAAAAATATAATGATGGGTTCATTATATTTAAGACTTACCAATCCTAAGATCAAAGCGAATACTTATGCTTTTAATACATCTATGTCTTTAAAAGATATGTTTAAAGAAATGGGTAATGATAAAAGCAGTTATATTATGAATTCTAAACTGATTATTCAGGAGGGATTAACTATTCCTGCAATTGCTAAAAAAGTAGCTAAATTATTAAATATGGATGAAAAAACAATATTAAAAACATGGAATGATCAGAATTATCTAAAGACACTTGCTAAAGATTATTGGTTTTTGGATATGAAAACATTAAGTAATAAGAATCTTTTATATCCTTTAGAGGGATATTTATATCCTGATACTTACTTTATTAATGATAAGAAACCGACATTAGATTTAGTTACACGTAAATTATTAGATATGACAAATAAGAAAATTACACCTTATAAAAATAAGATGACAGGCATGTCAGTTCATCAATATTTGACACTAGCATCAATAGTTGAAAAAGAATCTCTTTATGATGAAGATATTTCTAAGATAGCCGGTGTTTTTATGAATAGATTAAATCAAGGAATGAGACTGGAAAGTGATATTACTGTTAATTATGCATTGCAAAGAACAGGAGTAAAGGTTACTCATAAAATGCTTCAGACAAAATCTCCTTATAATACATATCTTTATAAAGGATTACCGGTAGGACCTGTATCAAGTGTAGAGATTAAAACACTTGATAGGACAATTCATTATGCAAAGCATGATAATTATTATTTCTTTGCTAAAAAAGATGGTCAGGTTATTTATTCCAAGACTTATAAACAGCATTTAGAGGCTGTTGAGAAATACAAGTGGTATTAATATGATAACTTTAGATAAATTAGAGGATTATGCTTTAAGACATGATATACCTATTATGCAAAAAGAAGGCATTACTTATCTGATTAATGAATTAAATAAACATCAAGCTCATAGTGTTTTAGAAATAGGCAGTGCAATAGGATACTCCGGTATGATGATGGCTTTAAATACCAAAGGCTTATTGGTAGAAAGCATGGAAAGAGATGATCTCAGGTATCAGCAGGCATTAGATAATATTCATAAGTATCATCTTACTGATCGTATTCATTTAATCCATGCTGATGCATTAGAATATGATAAAAGATTATTAAAATTTGCTCCTTATGACTGTTTATTTATTGATGGAGCAAAAGCACAGTATCGTAAATTTTTTGAAAAATATATTGATCTTTTAAAAGAAGATGGATTTGTACTTGCCGATAACTTAGATTTTCATGGTATGATTTTTGATATTGAGCATATTAAAAATAGAAATACAAGAGCTTTAGTAAGAAAGATTAAGAAATTTAAAGATTGGATTTTTAATCATGATGAATATCAGGCTCATTATATAGAATTAGGTGACGGTCTTTGCCTAATTACCAGAAAGGATAAAAAATGAGATTAGCATTACATCTGACTAATAAAGACTATCTTTATGATTTTATAGTTATGGGGATAGAAGTTTATATTACAGCAGGTGATTATGGAACATTTACTTTGGAACATTATTCAATAGCTGAATTAAAAGAAATAAATAATCAAGTCAATACATTATATGTATTGGTGAATGGTCTTTATGATGAAAAGGAATTAGAGGGATTATTTAATCATATTGATGATCTTGCCAAGATTGGAGTATCAGGACTTCTGTTTCAGGATATGGCTGTTTTACGCTATGTTATCAAAAAGAAATATTCTTTTAATATGATGTATGCTCCTCATACCTTAAATACAAATCCTCTAACTTTAGAAACATTAAAAAAGCTGGGAATCAGCAGTGCTTTTGTATCTAAGGAAATTCCCTTAGAAGAACAGTTATATATTAAAAGGAATACATCACTTCCTTTAATGATACAAGGTCATGGTGTAATGTATATGGCTGCAAGTAAAAGAAAGCTTATTAGAAACTATATTCAGGAAACAGATAAAGAACTATCTGATCATTTGATTATTAATCCGAGAGGACAGGATTACCGTTGTCATATTTATGAAGATAATAGAGGAACTTGTATTTATACAGAAAATAAACTCTATACTTTAGATTTATTTAATATAATAAATGTATTTGATTATTTATATATTGAAACATTGTTTATGGATCCATTAGAGATGATTGAAGTTTCGCATATGTATCAGGAATGTATTCATGCTTTAGAAACCGGAAAATATAATCATGATGTTAAAGAGTATATGCCTTTATTAAAAAATATTTCTTATCCTTTAGATAGAGGTTTCTTAAAAGATAAGACACTTTATCATATTGAAGATGTTAAGAGGAGGGATAATTCATGAATTCGCAAATCATTAATGGTCATCGCGTAATTCTTAAGAAACCGGAATTATTAGCTCCCGCAGGTAATCTGGAGAAATTAAAGGTAGCTATTCTTTATGGTGCTGATGCTGTTTTTGTAGGAGGTAAAGAGTTTTCTTTAAGAAGTGCCGCTTCCAATTTTTCATTAGAAGATATTAAGGAGGGGGTACGCTTTGCGAAAGCTCATGGGGCAGATATTCATGTGACATGTAATATTATTCTTCATAATGATAATTTAGAAGGCTTGGAAGAGTATTTAAAAGCCTTGGATGAAATAGGAGTTAAAGCTATTATTGTAGCTGATCCTTATATTATGATACTTGCAAAGAAACTTCAACTTCATTTAGAAGTTCATGTTTCTACCCAAATGTCAACGCTAAACAGTGAAGCGATCTTATTTTATCAGGATATGGGTATGGATCGTGTAGTTTTTGGGCGAGAGACTGAGTTTGAAGATCTCAAGATCATTAGAGAGAAATGTCCTGATATAGATCTTGAATATTTTATTCATGGTGCTATGTGTATTCATTATTCAGGCAGATGTATGCTTTCTAATTATTTTTCTCGAAGAGATGCAAATAGAGGAGGCTGTTCACAAAGTTGTCGCTGGAGTTATGATATTTATGATTCCGGTATATTAAAGACTTTGGAATCAGATACGCCTTTCTCAATGAGTTCTAAAGATATGTGCTTAGTAAATCATATTGGTGAATTGATTGAATTGGGAATTGATTCTTTTAAAATAGAAGGACGTATGAAATCTCTTCATTATATTGCGACAGTTGTCTCATCTTATCGCAAGCTGATTGATGCTTATTGTGAGAATCCGGATAGTTTTTCTTATGAGGGATATTTGCAGGAATTAGAAAAGGCAGCTAATCGTGCCTTTTGTACAGGCTTTTATAATGGTGATCCCCAAAATAATGCTCAATTGTTTAATTTAAGAGATGAACATCCTACACAGGAATTTGTTATGAGAATCTTAGATTATGATAAAGATCAGCAGATTATGAAAGTAGAGCAGAGGAATTATTTTAAAAAAGGAGATAGAATTGAGATATTCTCACCATCTCATAATAATTATTTATTTACTATAGAAAAAATCATAAATGAAGAGAATATAGAAGTAGAAAGAGCTAATCATCCAATGGAAATACTTTATATTCCTTTAAATAAAGAAGTCTATAAAGATGATATGGGAAGGAAGGTTAGAGATGAATAAGCAGGCTATTATTATTGGGATTGCCGGTGGGAGTGCTTCGGGAAAGACGACTATTGCCAGATCAGTATATGATGCTTTTAAAGGTAATCATAAAGTTTATATTGTAAAACAGGATGATTATTATAATGATCAGAGTCATCTTCCGATGAGTGAAAGAATAAAGACAAATTATGATCATCCTTTTGCTTTTGATACAGATTTACTAGTTAAACATCTTAAAAAATTAAAGAACAGAGAAACTATTAAAAAACCTGTTTATGATTATACTTTGCATACCCGTTCAGATAGGACAGAAGAGATTTCTAATAGAGATGTTATTATTTTAGAAGGAATATTTGTATTAGCTGAAGAGAAAGTTAGAGATCAGTGTAATATATTAGTTTATGTTGATACTGCCAGTGATATTCGCTTTATTAGACGATTAAGACGTGATATTGAAGAAAGAGGACGTTCTTTAGATTCTGTATGTAATCAGTATTTATCTACTGTCAGACCTATGCATGAACAATTTATTGAACCTTCTAAAAAATATGCTCATGTTATTATTCCTAATGGAGGAGAAAATATTGTTGCGATAGATCTCTTAATTACAAAGATAAAATCTATCATTGATGAATCATAGACATTATATAAGAATTATGCTATAGTGTAGAACACGAGGTGAATAATATGGATAACACTGTACTTTTAACAAAAGAGGGTATTGAAAAATTAAAAGAAGAAAAAGAACATTTAGTCAATGTTGAAAGACCACAGGTCATTGAAGAAATTCAGCTGGCAAGAAGTCAGGGTGACTTATCAGAAAATGCTGACTATGATGCTGCTAGAGATAAACAGGCCCATTTAGAAGCAAGGATTAAAGAAATTGATAGTATGCTTCTGAATGCTAAGATTATTGATGACAGTGATCGTGATGTAACTGTCATTAAAGCCGGAGCTACTGTAACTGTTCTTGATTTAGAGGATAATACAGAAGATACTTATACAATTGTCGGTACTTTTGAAACAGATCCATTAAATGGAAAGATTTCTAATGAATCTCCATTAGCAAAAGCAATGATGGACCATAAAGTTAATGAAATTGTAACTGTTGGGGTTGCACAGCCTTATGATGTGAAGATTTTAAATATTAAATATCATTCATAAAGAGCGAAAGCTCTTTTTTTATAGGGTAAATTATCATAACAAGTGTAATACCAATAAAAAAGGGTAGTTTTACTACCCTAAAAGCATTCGATCATTTACAAATTCACTGCCGCTTGCTTCTTCAAACTTCTTTAATAAATCATTAACTTTTAATGATTTTTTTTCTTCACCGCTGACATCATAAATAATTTGGCCATCATACATCATAATCAAACGATTTCCAACATCAATCGCATCCTGCATATTATGTGTAACCATCATCGTTGTTAGATGCATTTCATTAACGAGTTCATTAGTGAGGGTTAATACTTTAGCACTTGTAGCAGGATCAAGAGCCGCTGTATGTTCATCTAATAAAAGTATTTTAGGTTTTGTGAGTGTAGCCATAAGAAGTGTTAAAGCCTGTCTTTGACCACCTGATAATAATCCTACTTTATTGGTCATACGATCTTCTAAGCCCAAGCCCAGCTTTTTAAGATGCTGATAAGAATCTTTAGTTTCCTGTTTTGTAATACTCCATTTAAGTCCTAAAGATTTTCCCCGTCTAAAAGCCATAGCCAGATTTTCCTGAATATTCATATCAGCAGCAGTCCCCATCATAGGATCCTGAAAGACATGACCAATGAACTGTGCTCTCTTATATTCAGGATATAATGAAATATCTAAATCATCCAGAATAATATGTCCACAGTCTATAGGATATAATCCGGCAACCATATTCATTAAAGTACTTTTACCGGCACCATTACCTCCTATAATAGTAACAAAGTCTCCATCATTCAATGTTAAAGTAATATTTTTTAAAGCTTTTTTCTCATTAATCGTTCCTGTATTGAACGTTTTAGAAACATTTTTAATTTGAAGCATTTTTAGCATCCACCTCTTGTGTTAATTTCTTATAATTAGCCATTTGATGACGATGACTGAGGACTACAGGAATAGTTAGTGCAATACCGACAATGATTGCAGTTAATAGTTTTAAATCATTTGTAGATAATCCCATTTGTAAGACAAATGCAATTACAACACGATAAATAATAGAGCCAATCACAATCGAAACAAGTCTTAATAGAAAATATCCTTTAGTAATCTTAGAAAAGATGACTTCTCCAATCACAATAGAAGCTAAAGCAATTACAATGGCACCAATACCCATTTTAACATCAGAGCTTCCTTGTGACTGTGCGACTAAGGCACCACTCATAGCAATAAGACCATTGGATAAAGTAACACCAATCAATTTTGTGGTATTGGTATTAACACCGACAGCTCTAACCATTTGTTCATTATTACCGGTAGCACGAATGGCACTGCCAATTTCTGTGCCAAAGAACCAATATAAACCGGCAATAATAATAATCACAAAGATTAAGCCGACAAAGATAATAGCATAAGAATCTCTTAATCCCAGATTTCTAATCCAGTCAAAGATACTCTTTGCTGAAAGAAGAGGGATATTAGATTTATCACCCATGATTCTTAAGTTAATTGAATAGAGTCCTATTTGAGTTAATATTCCGGATAAGATAGCCGGAATATGACATTTCGTGATTAACAATCCGGTTATAAAACCGGCAATACATCCGGCAAGTGTTCCTGCACATACCGCTATTAGAGGATGCACACCGGAAATAATTAAAACTGCACAGATTGCTCCTCCTGTTGCAAATGAACCGTCAACAGTCAGATCAGCAATATCTAATATTCTGAAAGTTATATAGACTCCAAGAGCCATAATGCTCCATAAGATACCTTGTGCTAAGGCACCTTCAAATGCAGATAATAAAGCCATTCAAAAGCCTCCTCTTAAATATATTTAACCTGTTTCTTTAAATCTTCAGGAATACTGATACCAAATCTTTCAGCCTGCTTTTTGTTAATGGATAATTCACAGTCTGATGCTTTTAAATATTTAATAGGCATTGTCTGAGGCTTTTCTTTACCTTCTAAGATGGAAACAGCCTGTTTGCCTGCTAAATGCCCTAAGGCATTATAATCAATACCATAAGTAGCTAAACCGCCATGAGTTACCATATTTTTTTCACCGACGATAACCGGAATCTTAGCGGCATTAGTAGACTGAATAACAGTTGGCATATTTGCTGCTAATAAATTATCAGTAGGAATATAGATAGCATCCACTTTACCGGCAAATGAGTCAGTAACCGCCTGTACATCATTAGAATCAGAAACAGTCTTGCTCACTGTTGTAAAACCTAATGCTTTAGCTTCCTTGATTGCGATTTTTGCCTGAAATTCAGAATTTGATTCAGAACCGTTATATAAGATACCTACATTCTTTGCTTTAGGCATTAACTTTTTTAATAGTTCCATTTGTTCTTTAACAGGAGTTAAGTCACTCGCTCCGGTAACATTAGTATCAGGCTTACTATTAGACTTTACAAGCTTAGAAGTTGCCGGATCAGTGACAGCACTGACCACAATAGGAATATCTTTTGTTTTATTAGCAACAGCTTGAGCAGCAGGTGTCGCAATCGCATAAATTAAGTCACTTCTATCATTGACTAATTGAGAAGCAATCGTTTCACAGTTGCTTGTTTCACCGCTGGCATTTTTAACATTCTTATCATCAATCTTATAACCGGCTTTTTCAACCTCTTCTTTAAATCCTTTGTAAGAAGCATCTAAGGCATCATGCTGAACAAATTGAATAACACCTATTTTTACTTCACTTTTGTTTTTCTTCCCCGTATTTGAAGAAGAACAACCGCTTAATAATAACCCGCAGGCAAGAACTGCACCTAAGACTTTTTTCATATATAACCCTCCATCCCTTTATAAAAACAAAAAAGATCCGCCAAAAGAGGGCGAATCCACGCGTTACCACCTCTAGTTTACCATCTATTCACATAGATAGTCTCGCTAGGTTTACAACCTTATGATTTAACGATCATAACTCGGGATAACCTTTAAGCTAACCAACTCCGTGGTGAATTCAGAATAACTTACGTATCATTTACACCGCCCATGATATCTCTTGTGTCGCATCATTCTTACTATGTCACTTCAATGTTTTTATGAATATGATGATATCATAAAGAAATAATAGTAATTTGACAATACTTTTATAAAAAGACTAAAAAGAAATAAAAGA
>ENA-OWLX01000044-OWLX01000044.1-metagenome-genome-assembly--contig:-NODE-44-length-34210-cov-41.049685_pt1 | contig 34210 bp, 26 predicted proteins | sample MGYA00245351_ERZ651106 | MGnify/ENA primary metagenome ERZ651106 (study PRJEB26857, sample SAMEA4031768) | metagenome | biome: human; feature: oral; material: saliva | place: Philippines | collected 2014... | reverse complement strand
GCCTTGGACGAAGCAGCTCCGGAATATAACGAGAATGACAAAAACAAAACAGAAGCCTTGGACGAAGCAGCTCCGGAATATAACGAGAATGACAAAAACAAAACAGAAGCCTCGGACGAAGTAGACCTGGAATATAATGAAAGCGATAAAACTAAAACAGAACCATCGAACGAAGTAGGCCCGGAAAATAATAAAAATGACAAAAACAAAACAGAAGCCTCGGACGAAGCAGCTCCGGAATATAACGAAAGCGATAAAATTAAAACAGAGCCATCGAACGAAGTAGACCTGGAAAATAATGAAAATGACAAAAACAAAGTGTCGGCAGTTGACGGAAGTACCATGCAATCGCATGTAAATCAACCAGTTCAATTTGAAGATTTAAAAAACAATCAAATAGGCAGTAAAGAAAGACAAAGCGATAAACCAAAAGATGAACAGGACAAAAATTTAACTTTACTTAAGAAAAATGCAATGGCAACTACAAATAATCAAACCGAGCAACAAACCTATGAAAAAGCAGAAGAACAACCTACAAAGAAAGCAAAACAAAGTCAATATAACAACGAAGATCCTATTATTTTAGTACATGGTTTTAATGGATTTACAGACGATATTAAGCCTTCAGTTTTACCTCATTATTGGGGCGGCGATAAATTAAATATCCAACAAGACTTAGAGCAAAAAGGTTATAACACGTATGAAGCAAGTATCGGGGCTCTTAGCAGTAACCATGACAGAGCAGTAGAGCTGTATTATTACATTAAAGGCGGCACGGTAGATTATGGTGCTGCACATGCTGAAAAATATGGTCATGATCGCTACGGAAAAACATATGAAGGTGTATATAAAGATTGGCAACCAGGTCAAAAAGTACATTTAGTAGGTCATAGCATGGGCGGCCAAACGATTAGGCAAATGGAAGAATATTTGCGCAATGGTAACTCAGAAGAAATTGAATATCAAAAACAACATAGTGGAGAGATATCTCCTTTATTCCAAGGTAATCACGATAATATGATTAGTTTTATTACGACATTAGCTACACCACATAATGGCACACATGCTGCAGATGAATTAGGAAACGAAGCATTAATTAGACAAGTAGCATTCGATTATACAAAATTAAAGGGTAATAAATATTCAAACGTTGATTTTGTTTTAGCACAATGGGGGCTACAACAAAAAGACGATGAGACGTATAGTCAATATGTTAATCGCTTAAAAGATAGCAAATTATGGACCACAAATGACAATGGTTTTTATGATTTAACAAGAGCAGGCGCCACTGAATTAAATAAAAAGACATCATTAAATCCTAATATTGTTTATAAAACATATACAGGTCAATCTACCAGGGATGGACTATTTGGTAGACAAAAATCAGATATTAATATGTTTTTAGGTATGGTACTTACAGGTAATGTGATTGGAAAAGCAGCAGAAAAAGATTGGCGTGTGAATGATGGGCTGGTTTCGACGATTTCTGCTCTCCATCCATTTAATCAGAATTTTGTTGAAGCTTCGGATAATATCAAAAAAGGTGTTTGGCAAGTGACACCGATTATGCATGGCTGGGATCATGCAGATTTCGTTGGCCAAGATAACAATGATACGAAGCGTTCACAAGCAGAATTAAGTCAACTTTATGAGCAAATTGCATCAGATTTAGTGAAGAATGAAGCGTTAGAAGCTTAACATAATGAAATAAGTATATTTAAAGAAAGTGAGGAGAAAATGATGAGTGGAGATTTCTTAGATCTAATAGGTTCATTATTCAATATTATTAAGACTTTATTTTCATAAATAATAAAATATGATATATAGCGTTGAATAAAAAATAATTGCGTTGACTAATAGGATACGTGGTGCACTTTATGATTCATACACTTAGTCAATTTCATTTAATATTAAGAAGCATCTTGACCACTAAATATAAGCAGGAGGATAGGAAATCAAACGGAATGTTTTCGGTTTCTTATCCTTGTTTTTAGAGAAAGGGTATGATGAGCATGGCATTTTCACGTGGTGAATTGATAACTATAGACGCATTTCTAATGAAAGAATTATATTTTTGGAAATATAAAGAACTTAAACAGAAAGCTAAAAAATAGAATCCCCCCTATATTAAAGCAAAATACATGACTGAAAATGAATTTCGAGAATACGTAAAAAAACCATTTCTATATTTCAAATAATATTGAAAGCATGTCGGCAATTGCAGTTGATGGGCATTTTAGAGGCACAGTAAATATTTATTGGATTGATGAAAACACGAATTGGTTAGAAGTAGGCGTTGTATTTGTGATAATAATGATTGGAAATCTGGCATTGGCACAGAAGTTTTTAAAATATGGATAGATTATTTATTCAAACAAAATTTTATACATAGGCTGGGTATTTCAATTTGGTCTTGTAATAGACGGATGATAAAGCTAGCTGAAAAAGTAGGCATGCAAGAAGAAGTATGTATTCGTGAAGCTAAAACAGTCAATGGTTAATACTTTGACGCGATTAAAATCGGTGTTTTAAAAATAGAATGGTAAGATTGAACAACTCAAAACATACTTTCTAATTTTATGAAACTAGATACAAGATAGATATCTAATTTTTGAGTAACATGGCTTGTCTTGTTAGAATATTAAGATTTAGAAAAGCAGAACAAAAAACTAAATTCACGCAACATTACTACTAGGAGCAAGTGGATTATATGCGTTTTATAAGTAGTGTTTTTAAAGGTAATTACTAGAAAAATGCTATAAATCTATTTATCAATGGAATCAAAAAAGAATCTGATACATGGCGTATCAGACCCTTTAGAGAGATTAGAAATTATTTGCCTGTGAATAAACCAACGATTTTTTTGATGATATCAATGATAAAGCTCATGTATCTCACCTCGCTTTTATTTGTTAACTTCACTATAAAAGAATTGTGCAAAATTTTGTTTGAAAATCCCTGAATAGCAAAAAATTATTCTGAAATGACAATTAATAAAAAAATAAAACAATAGAGAATTCAAAAGTGTTCTAGATAGCTTTATATTTGAGTACCATATTATTTAACAAGTTATATTGGTTTTAAAGTAAGATTCAATAATGTTTTTAAAATGAAAATGAAGAACTTAAGAAAGAGAAATTATATAAGTTACTTTGAAATAAAATGTTTCAAAATTTAAAATTCGCTTTTATACAGATAAAGGCAAATGAGTATATAAAAAATATTATAGTTATTAAAGAAATACAAAAAGCATTACCATCATATATAAATTTGATGATAATGCTTAAAATATTGATCAATTAATCTGTAATCGCCCCTTTAGAAGCAGATGATACGAGTTTAGCATATTTTGCTAATGTACCGCGTGTTTCTTTTAATGCAGGCGCTTGCCATGCCTTGCTACGACGTTCTAGCTCTTCATCAGGCACGTCAAAACTAATTTCTAAATTTTCAGCGTCAATTGTTATGATGTCATTTTCTTCAAGTAGTGCCATAGGTCCACCAACTTGAGACTCTGGTGCCGCATGGCCTACTACAAGGCCATGTGAACCCCCTGAAAAACGCCCATCAGTTAATAATGCTACAGATTCTCCTAATCCTTTACCTACTAAAATGGAAGAAGCTGATAACATTTCCGGCATGCCTGGCGCGCCTTTTGGTCCAGCATAGCGAATGACTACCACATCCCCAGGTTTGATATCATCTCTCAATATTGCTTTAGTTGCTTGTGTTTCAGAATCAAACACTTTAGCAGGCCCTTTAATATATGTGACACTTAAACCTGAAATCTTAGCTACTGCGCCTTCAGGTGCTAAATTTCCTTTCAAAATTACAAGTGGTCCAGTAGGATGTTTCGGTTGATCAAAATCAATGATTTCTTTATTGTCAGAAAGACTTGGTTGCTGTTCTAAATTTTCAGCCACTGTTTTACCTGTTACAGTTAAACAATCACCATGGATTAAACCATTTTCGTGTAGTAACTTCATAACGCCTGGCACACCACCGACTTCATCAAGGTGTGCCATAACGTACTTACCGCTCGGTCTTAAATCAGCGATGTGCGGTACGCGTTTACGGATTTTTTCAAAATCATCAAGTGTCAAATCTACGTCGATTGTATGGGCGATAGCTAATAAATGTAAAATGGCATTTGTAGAGCCACCAAGCGCCATGACTACAGTGATAGCATTTTCAAATGCTTCTTTAGTCATGATATCTTTAGGATAAATGCCTTGTTCTAATAAATGATAAACAGCTTTCCCTGCTGCACGGCTATCTTTAGATTTATTTGTAGATACAGCTGGATGTGACGCGCTTCCAGGTAAACTCATGCCCATCGCTTCTATAGCAGAAGACATCGTATTGGCTGTAAACATGCCTCCGCACGATCCAGCTCCAGGACATGCTGCACATTCTACTTTATGTAATGCTTCTTTATCTATTTCTCCATTGTTGTATTGACCCACGCCCTCAAATGCGGATACAGCATCCAAATCTTTCCCATCTAATTTTCCGGGTAATATGGTACCACCATATACAAAAACAGCTGGCAGATTAAGGCGGGCGATACCAATCATACAACCTGGCATATTTTTATCACAGCCACCAATTGCTACTACGCCATCTAAATTTTCAGCACTGACTACAGATTCAATTGAATCTGCGATGATTTCACGACTGGGGAGTGAAAAGCGCATGCCATCAGTACCCATAGAAATCCCATCTGAAACTGTAATGGTGTTAAAAATTAATGGCGAAGCACCTGCTTCACTTATACCACGTTTAGATGCACGTGCAAGACCATCAATATGCATATTACAAGGTGTAACTTCGCTCCAAGTACTAGCGACGCCAATCATTGGTTTTTCAAAGTCTTCATCTTCAAAACCAAGTGCTCTTAAATATGCGCGATTTGGCGTACGACTTATTCCTTCGCTAATTACTTTGCTTCGGATTCGCAAATCTTTTGGTTGTTCATTATGCGATTTTTCTTTACTCAAATAATCTCCTCCAAAAATCAAATATCTATATATTGTGAATAATCTGAAAAATTAAGCTATAAAATATCATGTTTGATGATATATGTAAAAAACATATTATTGAACCAAATATATAACATGGTACTTTTATTAATTTTACTGAATTTTTGTATAACTGTATAGACATATACAATATCTATTTATGTAGTTGATGTCAATATTAAAAAGTTGTTTATCGTGTGCGTGACCGTTTATTATATGAGTTGATAGCAAATATATTAATGAAAAGTGTACATTGATTTAAGCGTGTATGAATGAAACAGTCATAAAGGCTTATAGATTGTAAAAAATAGGGCTCGTACGTTTTTTAATCATATTTTTAACAATATAGTTTGAAATTTATCGAGTGGTTTGATGTGCAACCTTATTTTGAATGGAAGTAAGCATAATAGGATTTTGGAGGGTTCGTATGACGGATTTTAAAGTATTAGAAAATTACCTGAGCATCGATCATCAATCGTACAGTGATATTAATTTGGAAACTTTAAATCATTATATTGGTAGTTATGTGCTCAATGTACCTTTTGAGAATATAAATGTTCAAAATAGACAGCCTATCGCGTTAGATAATAAATCCATGATAGAAAAAATTGTTGATGAACACAGAGGTGGTTTTTGTTACGAACAAAACAGGTTATTTTATCAATATTTAAAAGCTAAAGGTTTTGAAGTATATATAGTGTCTGCGACAATTAAAAACGGCTCGAGTTGGGCTATGGAAGGTTCACATATGGCATTGATTGTGATTTTAAATCAGAAAAAATATTTAGTGGATGTTGGCTATGCTGATGTACCAAAAGCAGCAATCCCTGTTTCATCCCCAGATACAATAGTGGATGATGTGAATGGTAAATTTAAAGTAAGTAAAAAAGATTTTCAAACATTTGAAATGAAAAAAGAAGTCCAAAAGGATTGGCAAATACAGTATCAATTTAAAGATAATCCCAAAGTATTGGATGATTTTGCAAAAGGCATTGCGTTCAATCAATATAATGAGGAATCAATATTTTTACAAAAACTTATTATTAGCAAAGCTAAACCATATGGTAGAGTGACAATGTCCAATGACCATCTTACGATTACAAAATATGGAAAAAAAGAAAAGTTACGTGTCACACGGCAGAATTATAAGCAATTTTTGCAGCGATTTTTTAATATAACTGATATTAATATACAGACGTTAGAATGAAATTTATGTATCGCCTCCTATATATTTCAACAAAATAACAAAAGTTTTGTTTTGTAATAATAATGTCATACAAATTATATACAAAATGATTAAATTGAATTGTATAATAGTAAGAGTCATAGACATAAAATGTATCGGATTTATATTGGGAGGTATACATAAGTGCGAAAAAAAATAATAGCGACTGCAATTGGGACAGGTGCGTTAGCGGCTTTTAACGCTACCAGTGCAGATGCTGCTACAACGTATAAAGTTAAAAGTGGAGATTCACTTTGGTCAATAGCAAATAAATATAATATTTCAGTAGCAAAGTTGAAGTCTTTAAATCATTTGACGTCTAATGTGATTTTTCCAAATCAAACATTGAACGTTTCAGGGTCAACAAGCTCTAATACTTCAACTAGTGGTTCAAGCAGTTCGACATATACCGTGAAGTCAGGAGATTCATTATCATCTATTGCTGCTAAGTACGGAACAACGTATCAGGATATTATGCGTTTAAATGGATTGTCAAATCACACTATCTATCCTGGCCAAAAATTAAAAGTATCTGGTTCGGCTGCCACAAGCGGTTCAAATACTTCAGGTAGCACGAACGGACGTACGATAACTTATACGGTGAAATCAGGTGACTCATTATCAGTCATTGCAGCAAGATATGGAACAACATATCAAAAAATTATGAGTTTGAATGGTCTTACAAATTTTAACATTTATCCAGGTCAGAAATTGAAAATATCTGGTACAGCTAGTTCAGGTACATCTACGGGTTCAACTGGGTATCAAACACCAGTATTTAATCATTCTAACTTGTACGATTGGGGACAATGCACGTGGCACGTATTTAATAAACGTGCTCAAATTGGTAAAGGTATTAGTACATATTGGTGGAATGCTAATAACTGGGATAATGCTGCACCAGGAGATGGTTATACTGTAGATCACCGGGCGACTGTGGGGTCAATCTTACAGAGTGATATGGGGTATTATGGTCATGTAGCATTTGTAGAATCTGTAAACTCAAATGGCAGTATTACTGTTTCTGAAATGAATTATAGCGCTGCGCCAGGTGTTGTTACATATAGAACAATACCTGCGTCTCAAGTAAGTTCATATAAATATATTCATTAATGAATTGAGATACATTGAACAAATGTAATAAATAATAAAACCTTCACTGTTTTCATTAAATAAAATGAAAATAGTGAAGGTTTTTGCTTTTTATTACAGATAGATACATCATATTAAAATTGTTTGCTTTATAAATGTAACAAGTGCGCTATAGTATCCATCGTCTTATTTATTGGCGTTTTATAATTTATGGTTCATGACGTAATGACTTAATACGTTTTGCAGTTGATAACAACGTGCTTGCAAGTGTAAATGTTGAAAAGATTTTAACGAACTTCTTAGGTGATTTTAAGGCAGTATAAAAATCTAGTAGCGCACCAACACTTGTAATAGCCATGTTAACATAAAGTAATTTTTTATTTTTGGATTGATATGCATACCAGTTAAAGCCTTCTACAGCAATACCTGCAAAATTGATTGTATTAGATATGCGGTTAAGTTTTGATTTTTTAGCCATTTGTGAAGTCCTCCGTTTATAAAATAGATTGATTTATTATAACATTAATCGTAGAGAAGTCTGTAGTGAAAAACATTAATGAGCGACACACAGACGTTTGCTTGAATAACGGGTTATGGTAACATAAGCGCTGAAAGAAAAAAATAGTTTGCATTTTAGTGAGATGCTTGTCTAGGGAGATGTTAACGATGATAAAATGTGTATGTTTAGTAGTTGAGTCAAACGATAAGTTGTTATTAGTACAAGCAAGACATCGGAAGAAGTACTATTTTCCAGGTGGCAAAATAGATCCAGGTGAATCAATGGTACAAGCTTTGAAAAGGGAAATAAACGAGGAGTTACAATTAGATATCCCGGCGTACACATTTCGCTATTTAGGTACAGTTATAGGAGATGCTTACCCTCAAAAAGATACTAAAACAGAGCTGAATTGTTTTTCTACTACGCTAGATATTGAATGGTCATCGATTAAACCAGCGCAAGAAATAACTGCATTAAAATGGTTTGATAAAAACGAGTCTGAGCAGATTGCGCCTGCTGTAATAACATGGATTGCATTTTCAAAACAAAAAGACTTAAGCTCTGAGGTTATCTTGACGGCCTATGATTCGTCGTTACATGATGATGTAGCAAACTTGAATATAACGAAAGACGACCGAAAATTCACAAAAACGCCTTTGGAAAATATTGAACTAGCTATGCACGATAAAGAACGTCATCCAACATTAGTATATAACGTTGAAAAGCAATGTATTGGTTTCTTTACCTTGCATGGAGGCAAGGGCGTAGCGCCATATACGGAAAATCCTAAGGCGATTTTTTTTAGATCGTTTAGTATAGATTATAAATACCGTGGCATGGGGTATGGAAAACAAGTTATACAAGCATTACCACAATATGTTATGCAAAATTACCCAGACATCAACGAGATATACTTAACGGTGAATACCGATAATACTAAAGCACGAACACTTTACATGCAATGCCGATACCAATATATCGGTGATGATTTGTTAGAAGGGCGACCCGTCAATATTCTGAAGAAAAAACTGTCAAATTAAGTCAATGAGAAAGCATGACAGCATTCATATTTTTCTAAAATGAATTTCATCCTCCCTCAGAAGTTTAATGACCAGGGAGAAAGAATATGAGCGTTAAAGTTCGCGGGTAAGTGTCGCTAGCATAACAATTGATAACCTTTTTGTATTAACTATACCCTATATATACCATACTTGTGACTAAGTTATAATTATGGCTCAGTCACTCTATAAAACGGATGATTTTTACTTTGTTTACGTAAAATCATCCGTTTTTCTATATTTAATTAAGTAGCTGAGTGAATTAACTTTTCTATATAACAACCTTCAATGTTAAATCCACTCACAATATAACTTTTTGTGAAACGACGAAGCGCTCATAACTGGTTAAATTTAAAACATTTTAACATTTATTGTATATTCAAAAAATTTTATTTACTTAATATTCAAAGGATTTCATTAATTTTAGGATGCTTGGTTCGATGTCTCACAATAATGTATTTTTTAAATATTAGTAAAAACATAAGGTAATAAGTCTATGTATATTTTTAAACAGACAATCAGCAATGGTTATATATGTAATTTGAATTTAAAACATTAACTTTTTAGATTTAGGTAAACCTAAAAAATATTGTCATATAGGCTAAAACATGTCAGAATTGTAAATGTAATTTTAAGAAAGGGTTAAGTTAATGTTAAAAATAATAAAGAGATTTAAAGCGCGTTTTAAATATTTGGACTTAGGCATTTTATGTTGTTTTATAATTTTAAGTATTATTGGTGTCATCATGGTTTATAGTGCAAGTATGGTTTCGGCTTCAAAGGGGTCTTTGACTGGTGGAGCATCGATAGAGGCTAACTTTTTTATGAAAAGACAATATATTTTTGCTATTGTGGGATTTATTTTAATGCTGTTTATCAGTCTGTATTTTAATATTAACGCATTAAAAAAAGCAAACACCCAAAAGTTTTTAGTTCTAAGTACAATCGTATTACTTTTCCTAACGCTTTTAATTGGTAAAGATGTGAATGGCTCAAGGAATTGGATTAACTTAGGATTATTTAGTGTTCAGTCTTCAGAATTTTTGAAATTAGTAGCTATTTTTTATCTTGCATTTATTTTGGATAAACGGTTAACAAACAAACGAGATTATAAAATTAAAAACTTAGTTCCCCCACTAGGTATTCTAGGTGTCGGTTTAGTACTTGTACTCATGCAAGGTGATTTAGGCGGCACGTTACTAAGTGTTGCAATTATCGCTTCGATATTAATGTATTCTGATATAAAAAATAAAATCAAAATTCAAATATTAGCTGTTACATCTATACCAACACTCATATACATATTTTATACATTGGTTTTTGATTCTAAAAATTTATATAGAATGAAACGCATCAAAGTAGTTTTAGACCCATTCAAATATGAAAATGGTGATGGGTATCAACTGACCAATGCACTTGTATCTATTAGCAATGGCGGTATTTTTGGACGTGGATTAGGTAATGGAATTCTAAAATTAGGTTACTTACCAGAGCCGCATACAGATTTTATTTTTACAGTTATTTCTGAAGAATTAGGTCTTGTTGGCGTACTACTCATATTATGTATGTATGGTTACATTATATTTAAAGGTTTTATATACGCTAATAGAACGAATAATCACTTTTATAAACTGATATGTATCGGTGTGGTTAGTTATCTATTTATGCAAATATTTATTAATATGGGTGGCGTTTCAGGATTAATACCGCTAACGGGTATCACCTTACCATTATTAAGCTATGGAGGGTCGTCTATGTTGAGCGTTAGTATCGCTTTAGGTAGCATGTTAGCCGTTATTAGAGAAATTAAAAAAGAGGAGCGTTACAAATGAATAAAATATATGTCTCAATATTATTATATTCGGGACTTATTCTGCTTATATTATCAATAGCAAACGGATTTATGTTCAATATAGATGTTTACGTGCATCACTTTTTAAAACAATATTTATCGAATGATTCAATTGCACAAACACTGAACGTTATAGCTCATATTTTTTCTCCGTTCAATTGTTTATTATTTGTGTTAATTATTCTGGCTTTCCGCTTTTTTATAAATAAAAAGCAATTTATGCTATATGGTTTTTGGAGCTTTTCCGTTTTTTTTATTGGAACAATATTGAAGTATACAGTTGGACGGTCAAGACCCTCTTTGCAATTTGATGGTTATAGTTTTCCGAGTATGCATGTACTAAGCGTGAGCTTATTAGTCAGCTTAATTATTTTTATTACGAAAAATAACTGGTTTAAAAGTATTGGCATTGTATTAATCGTAACGATGATGGGGTCGAGAATTTATGTTAATGCACATTATTTTTCAGACACATTAGGCAGTTTAATTATAATCACAATAATGATAATGAGTTTGAAACTAGCAGAGGAAAGGGGGGGACAATATGAAACTAACAAGAAAAGGTAAGGTATTAATTATCATACTGGTCCTTGTATTAATCGTTTTAGGATATTTTACTTATAAATTGATCCATTTAAACCAATCTATACATGACCCACAGAATACTGGAAAAGAATCGAAAGCAACCCAAGAGAAAATAAAAGCAAAGAAGCCAATTTCTATCGCGATATTCGGCGTTGATTCAGATGTAGAGCGTGAAGCAGACAATATGGGTCAGCGTACAGATACACTACTCATCGCATCTATCAATCCTGAAAAGAAAGAAACAAAATTGATTTCTATACCTAGAGACATGAGTAGTGATATCCCAGGCGTGGAAGGTAATGAGAAAATTGCACATGCATACGCTTATGGAGGTCCTAAAGTAGCCATGGACACAATTAGACAAAATCTTGATGTACCAATAGATAGTTATGTCACTGTCGATATGGATGGATTTAAAAAAATGATTGATATCTTTGATGGAGTGAATGTCACGAGTAATGCCACTTTTAATTATAATGGCTCGAGTTTTAAAGAAGGCAAAAAAGAGAATTTAAGTGGTGATTCAGCGTTAAATTATGTAAGAAGTCGTAAAGAAGAAGGTGCTGGTGGCGATGAAGGCCGCACAGCAAGACAACGACAAGTAATTGACGCATTAGCTCAATCTGCTCGTGAATCTTCAAGCATATTTAAACTAAATAAAATACTTAAGGTGAGTGAAAAAAATGTGAAAACAAACCTTAATGTGGCAGACCTGAAATCGTTATATTCAGGTTATAAAGAGGCGGTGCAATCGATGGATAAAATGTCTATTGATGGTGAAAATTTAATAGAATCGGATGGCGTTTGGTATTTTGAACCAGACCAAGCAGATATGACTGATAAAGTGAATGAATATAAAAGCAACTTAAAATAAATTATGATACGTGAGCACGTACTTTTACATTATGGCAATAATAGAATTTATATGCCATTCATATTCAAGAAAAATACAAATGTTAAAATAAAATAGCCTTTCATTTTTGAATGAAGGGCTATTTTTATTTTGAAAATCTTTTGGTTTTGGATAAATATGTTTGACTGGGGGTGTATTTCTAAATTATAATTTTTCGGTCATATTCGTCATCTGGGCATCGCCAGTATATTATAAAATCTATATGATGATATTAATACAGACGGAAACAAGCCGCACTAACCATTTTATATATTGTTTACTTAACTGCGTAGTGTCCGTTTGCGCATACAAAAGGTATATCCGTTATGACGATGCATTAATATAGTTTATAAATTTTTCTGCATCAAGCTTATTTAAATTTTTAATAGGAAAAGTACCAATACTAAAACGCATTGTTAGCGTATCATCATCTAATTGAACATTTTTTATTTCATCATAACGGATATTTCTATAATAAAATTGGCCATCCATATCTACATTTAAGATAAGACGTTCATTTGTTGCAATATAAGCAGCATTATATGTTTTTACAATACCGTTGATAGGGTATTCCATTTTCCCTAAAATGGCAGGTCCTTTTTTCTCAGTTGGAAATAAATCTTCTGGGTTTACGTTATCTAATATCATATAATCACCTTTTCCTTTTATATTAGTCCGCGACATCTAAGTCCACTTCATTAATATCAATGCCCATAGCTTCGGCTACACCTTGACCATATGCTGGATCGGCTTTATAGCAATGTCTAATATGACGGTGTTTCAATGCGTCGGTATCGGGACTCATTTCATTCGCAGTATTTTTAAATAATGTTTGTTGTTCTTCAGATGACAATAGAGGGAATAATTTACCAGGTTGTTCAAAATAATTATCATCATCTTCACGGAAGTCATATTCATATGCTTGTCCTTGGATATCTAAAGCTGGTTTTTTGTATTGTGGTTGATCTTCAAATGCACCATTACTATTTGGATAATAATGTGTACTAGCGCCCTGATTATTATCTAAGATACGCATTTGACCATCTCTACTAAATGGACATATGTTTTCTATACCGACGCCTTTAGGTTGATTAACTGGAATTTGCCAATGGTTAACACCTAAACGGTATCTCTGAGTATCTCCATATGAAAATAGTCGGCCTTGTAACATTTTGTCTGGTGAGAAATCTAAACCTGGGACGATATTTGTTGGTGCGAATGCAGCTTGTTCAACATCTTGGAAATAGTTTTCAGGATTTCGATTTAATTCGAATTCACCAACTTCAATTAATGGATATTCATCTTTATACCAAACTTTAGTTAAATCAAAAGGATTGTCTTTATGGTTACGGGCTTGTTCTTCTGTCATCACTTGGATGTACATTTTCCATTTAGGGAAATTGGCTTGTTCAATATTATTAAATAAATCTCTTTGAGAAGAATCTCTATCTTTAGCCATCACTTGTTCGGCTTCTTCTGCAGAATAGTTCTCTATACCTTGTTGTGTTCTATGATGGAACTTAACCCAAAAACGTTCGCCTTTATCGTTGTACATAGAATATGTATGAGAACCAAAACCATGCATATTTCTAAAGCCTTTAGGGATACCACGATCTGTCATTAAGATTGTAATTTGGTGCAATGCTTCTGGTAATAAAGTCCAGAAATCCCATTGTGCTTGTGGATCTTTCATATTTGTTTTTGGATTACGTTTTACAACGTGATTTAAGCTAGGGAATAATTTAGGATCTCGGAAGAAAAATACTGGTGTATTATTACCAACTAAATCCCAATTGCCTTCGTCTGTATAGAATTTTAAAGCAAATCCTCTGATATCACGTTCTGCATCACCTGCACCACGTTCTCCAGCTACAGTTGAAAATCTGGCGAACATTTCAGTTTGTTTACCAACTTCAGCAAAGATACTTGCGCAAGTATACTTTGTAATATCATTTGTTACTGTAAATGTTCCGAATGCGCCTGACCCTTTCGCATGCATGCGGCGTTCAGGTATGACCTCTCTATCGAAATGAGCCATTTGTTCAAGAAAATAAATATCTTGCATTAATAAAGGACCTCTTGGGCCTGCTGTCATGCTGTTTTCTCTATCTGTTACGGGCGCTCCAAACAGCCCTGTTAATTTTTGTTTCATTTTATATCTATATCTCCTCTCAATAGATGTGAATACTATTGTAATAATTACTTTTTAATAATTATTCTAATTTATTATAGCAGTAAAAACGTTAAAATGTGTGTATAAATAATGAACAAATAATTCTAATTGATAATTTAAAACGATAAGTGAAAATTATACTTAATTTAATTCATTTTTAATAAAACAATTATGTTTATTTAAATATGTAACTCTGATATGGTTAGATATTGATTGTTAAATAGATTAAAAATGACATTGTCATATTAAGGAAATGATTTTTATGAATGTATAAGCCGTAGCATTAAAATGTTTTAAAGTATTAGATGGATTCATTAGCTAATGCATAGCTAAAATCCAATCGTGCTATATTTATCTGAATTTAAAAAAAATTAGTTGTTATCCTCATTTTGGTTTATTCAAAAAAACAGCACAGCGTGTTGATTGCTTTCCGAAACCATACGTGTAAGTTATGTACAAGGTAAAAAGGGTACCATAGTTGAAGGTATTTTAGTAATAGTATCAGCTGCAATGTGTGCGTGGGTTATGCTTTGTGCGAGCTTAATTCGTCAATAGTTAGCATGACTAGAAATCGTAGAATCAATCCATTTTTATTAAAATCATATCTTAAAGTTGAAAAATAGCTATCAACTTCGGCACTTCACATTTGATGTGGGGTGTTTTTCTATGTATACCAATAACGTCATCGTGGTGTCCGTCTATTATGAGGAGCAACAATTTAATGGGAGGTTAATTTATGAATATACAGATAAACAATATCAGTCCATTTAATATTATTTGTGAAAGTATTTATGAAGAAACGAAACCTTTTACATATCATGGATTGATAGACTATGGGAGGGCGTATTATTATTTGAAAGATACGTCATTAGACTATATTTCCACAAGTGTCATTACTCGATACGAAAAAGGCGATAAAGACGCATTTAAATCTAGATTTGCTCATTTTGGAGAGACTGAAAAGATTTGTATTGAGAAACTAGAAGTCATCTCTTCATTTGAAAATAAAGGGGTTATGACTATTATGTTTTGTGATATTATGTTAGCACTTCTAACTAGAAGTTTAGCGAATGAAAACCATATAGAAATCAAATTTATAAACACATCAGATTTAATCAAAAATGGGGAAATAGTAAATGTGTATCATAGTGTGTTACCTAAATATGAATTGACGTTAGCGCAACCTAGTAGTTCGAGAATATCTTTAGAAGGTAGACGTACTAAATCAAATATTGATTTTTACCAAGATGTTTATTATATATTTCCTGTAGAAACTAGAGAAGCAGATATAAGATATTATACAGAGCTACGAGATAATAAAATTGAATTATTAAATCAAAAATTAAAAACGCTTTAAATATCTAATTTTATCAAGATGCAACCTTTATAGAAAAGGACGCACGCATAAATAAAGATTGTGACATTAAAAATGCATAAATAAAGTAAATTTGCTTAATAAAATGATCATAATAGATTATTAAACGAATAAAGCGCAATTATGATAAGAAAATCTAAAATAAAGCTGCTGATTTCCTATAGGGTTTAGGAATCAGCAGCTTTATTCTGTATATATAAAGTATAATACTTAAGATATTTCATTGTTTTAAGTGAAAAGGGTTTTAATAAACCGAATAAATGCACCAAATATTTCAGGTATAAAAGTAACACTCAATTCTGTTTTTGCTTCTTTTGATGATTTTTTTCCACGCTTTTTATTTGATGTCATAATAACCCCCTCTTTGGCTATTTTGAAATTTTTTGTTTGAGATATGCACTATAATGACATGTAGTAGATACTATATACAAATCAAATATAGAGCGCTGATTTAAATGGTATCTAACGATAAATTACCGCGAATCATCTATTCGGAAAGGCTTTTGGTGTTTAATTAACAGTGCGGTTAACCAAGCAGTAATCGGTATACTGATTGCAACAGCAATCCCGCCTAAAAGGATAGAGATAAATTCTTGTGCAAAGATTTTGGAATTAATAATATGGCCAAATGAATAGTTAAGTTTGAAGAACCAAAAGAATAACGTGAGTTGGCCGCCGAAATAGGCAAGGTAAATCGTATTTGCTGAAGTAGCTAAAATTTCTCTCCCTACACGCATGCCAGATTGAAAGAGCTCTTTTTTTGTTAAATTGGGATTAGTTTCGCTTAATTCATACATGGGCGAACTGATAGTGATAGCCAAATCGATGACTGCTGCAATCACTGCAAGCACTATGGTAAAGACCATAAATTTTACCATATCAATCCCAATATTCATGGAAAAGACATATGTCTCATCTTGTTCTTCAGTTGTGAATCCTTGCAAATGCCCGATGGATACAGACAAATAAATACCGATAATCAAACATAAAGTGGTAAGGATTGTTGCATAAAATGCTGCTCTGGTCTTAATATTGTAGCTGTTTAAAACAAATAAGTTACATGCTGCAATCACAATACAAAATATCAGTGTTACTAGGTAAATAGGTGCCCCAAGCATAATGAGAACCACAGTGATTAATAATATAACAAAGTTTAAAAATAATGTTAAATAGGATATTACACCTTTTTTACCTCCAAAAATTACCATTAATATGAAAAGTAACAGCCCTAAGATCGTTATAACGCTCATGGATTAGCACCTCGCATTTTAAACCATAATTGCATTAATAAAATAGTAATCGGAATAGTTAATACAATACCGATACCGCCTGTAATTGCCCGGGAAATTTCTAATGACCAATTCATAGATATAGTGTAAGTGACTGTATTTTCATTTTTTAAATATATAAGAAACATCGGTAAACTACCTGATAAATATGAAAATAATAAGATGTTGGTCATTGTGCCCATAATATCTTGGCCAATATTGCGACCAGCTAACGCCCAACGCGTCATGCTTATATCGGGTGTTCTACGCAAAATTTCCGTCATCCCGCTAGCAATTGTAATAGCTACGTCCATTACGGCCCCGAGCGTTCCGATCATCACTGATGCAAGAAAAACTTCTTTAGGTGGTAAAGTTAAGAAACTCATTGTTTCAAATTTTAAACCTGCGCCGTCAGTTAAGTTAATGGCGAGCTGTGTAACGCCTACACAAACAAACGTGCCTAATAATGTGCTGACTACTGTGACTAGCGTGCGCCATCGCCATCCAGTTACTAACAACAAGGTAAATATGGTAGTTAAAACAACGCCAATACTCATCAGCATAAATAAATTTAAACTAGGAAATTTATTATGCAAATAGATAGCTAATAGCACTACAATAGTATTGAATACTAAAGAAAGGATTGATTGTAATCCAATCTTTCTACCAACAAGTAATACAGTTAATAAAAATATACCGGTCATCATCACAACTAGACTATCCCGCTTTTTTTCTGTGATGTATGCATCGTCTAAATGTTTATCGATGTGCAATAAGACTTTGTTATGTTTAGAGAACGCCTCGCTGTCAGCCTGTGAGGCTATGTAATGATGTGAAATTGTTGTCGTTTGACCTTTGAATTTTCCATTTAAAATTTTAAGCGTCAGTGTTTGGTTGTATTTTGTATCTTTATTATGATTATCATCTGTAATATTTGTAGTAGATTCGTTTTCTATTTTTGTAATTTGCCCAACAGGTGTATCGTAAAATGTCTCGTTGAAAAAGGTGAAAATAAATAAGCCTACAAACAAGATGAAAAATAACAATATAACCCAATCAAAAGGGCGTTTTAATAACGTTTTGACAGACATTGTTGTATCTCAGTCCTCTCTATTTAGACAATGCGATTATACGCTCCTTGAGATTTGAATTCAAAAATTTTATGGATATGATTAATGATAAGTTGCGCTTCTGCTTAATAATTTATCAATCATACCTAATAATAGTGGAAAGTCATGTTTCTGATTATCTAATCGAAATACTTGGCAAATCGTTCTTTTTAATTCTGTATGCTCTAATGACACTTCCAGCCATTTTTGCGGATTTTTCGTTAGTAGATGATAAGACGACGTTACTATAAACCCACGTTCTTTAGTTAAGATATATTGAGCTATTTGAGGGTGTGTGATTGTACGTATAGGTGATTTGATTGTCTTTGTTAAGGTTTGCTTGATTCTTGGCGGCAATGGATATAATTCATAAATTGATTTATTAGAAAGCTGCACTAAAGGTGGATTAGTAGCTAATGTAATTGGGTCATTTTTAGGTACATAGATATGAAAATTTTCTTCGAATAAGGGACTAACTTTTAAGGCACGGTGCTGTTTGAGTTCCTCAGACATGTCAGTAAAAGCAATATCGATTTTGTCCGTGAGTAGGGCAGGTAAGATAGCTTCTTCTTCCATTAAAATAGGTTGGATTATAGCTTCACTTTCATTTTCAAAGGATTGCATTAATAAAGTGATTACCTGTGTAATATAACTTTCAACGTAACCAATGCGTATAATATAATGGTCCGTTTCAGATTGGTTATGGAACAAACGAACTGTGTTATCAAGTTGATCTATAATTTTTGTTGCTTCCGAAAATAATTGTTTACCTTCTTCAGTGATATGGATATTGCGCCCTTCTCTATTAAATAATGTGACTTGTAGCTCTTTTTCTAAAAGTGTGATTTGTCTGCTAATCGCAGATTGAGCGATATTTAATTCAAGCGCCGCATCAGATAAATGTTCTCTTTTCGCGACTTCTATAAAATACTTTAATTGTTTGATTTCCATATAACCAACTCCATCATTTCAATTACATTCTAATTATTAGAATAATATCATCTATTTTATATATTGAATAGATAAATGGATTACTTTATAGTGTACCTTACTTATTAAATATTCAGAATTTTCGTAAAAGGGGTGAGGGCCATGCTCGAATATGGTAAGCAATTAGGGCTATATGATAGCCGCGAAGAACATGATGCATGTGGTATAGGGTTTTATGCCAATATGGATAATCAGAGAAATCACGATATCGTTGAAAAATCATTGGAAATGTTACGTAGATTAGATCATCGTGGAGGTATTGGTTCAGATGGGATTACTGGTGACGGGGCCGGCATTATGACAGAAGTGCCATACGAGTACTTTGCAATGAAAGTGGATTTCGATTTACCAGATGAAGGTCAATATGCGGTGGGCATGTTTTTTACTAATGAGAAGATAGCTGGTTCTCAACATGAAGCACAATTTAATGCGCACTTTGAAGCGGAAGGTTTAAGTGTCCTTGGCTATAGAAATGTTCCTGTAGATACGAATGCAATTGCCTCACACGTTGTTGAAACAATGCCGCATATACAACAAGTATTCATTGCGCTAAACGATGCTGCACATATAGACAGAACATTATTTTTAGCGCGCAAACAAATTGAAAATTATGCTGATCAACAACGCTTGAATTTATATTTTGCAAGTTTATCGCATAGAACAATTGTATATAAAGGATGGTTGCGCTCAGACCAAATTAAAACATTATATCAAGATTTAAACCATGATGCGTATGTTTCAAAGTTAGGACTTGTGCATTCGCGTTTTAGTACGAATACTTTTCCGAGTTGGAAACGTGCGCATCCTAACAGATTACTCATGCATAACGGTGAAATTAATACCATTAAAGGTAATGTGAATTGGATGAGAGCAAGACAAAACGATTTAATTGAAACAATCTTTGGTAATGATAAAGATAAAGTGAAAGAAGTACTTGATAAAGATGGTAGTGACTCCGCCATTGTAGATAATGCATTAGAATTTTTATCGTTAGCTATGGAACCTGAGAGAGCGGCAATGCTGATGATCCCGGAACCTTGGTTATACAATAAAACCAATGATACTAACGTGCGTTCATTTTATGAATTTTACAGTTATTTGATGGAACCATGGGACGGTCCTACAATGATTTCTTTTTGTAACGGAGATAAAATAGGAGCATTAACAGATAGAAATGGTTTAAGACCAGGTCGTTATACAATTACCAAGGACAATTATATCATCTTCTCATCTGAGGTTGGTGTGGTAGATGTACCAGAAGACAATGTTGCATTTAAAGGTCAATTGAACCCGGGAAAGTTGTTGCTGGTTGATTTTAAACAAAATAAAGTGGTTGAAAATAATGAATTAAAAGCACGCATTGCAGATGAACATCCATATGACAGTTGGCTACATCAATTTAAAGTAGATTTAGGTTTATCTAAAGTATCATATCAAAACTCTGAATGGAGCGATGAAAGTTTAGCACGTTTACAAAAACAGTTTGCTTATACAAAAGAAGAAATGGATAAATATCTGACAGAAATTGTTGAAAATAAGAAAGATCCGATAGGCGCAATGGGGTACGACGTGCCAATCGCTGCTCTAAACGAAAAAGACGAAACGTTATTCAATTATTTCAAACAATTATTTGCACAAGTTACAAACCCTCCTATCGATGCGTATCGAGAGAAAATAGTTACGAGTGAATTATCTTATTTAGGGTGTGAAGGTAATTTGCTGAAGCCTAATGAAAACGCGTTAAGTCGTATCCAATTAGCGCGTCCAGTTTTAACTGAAGCACAACTTGAAGTCATTGAACAAAGTAGGTTTAATGTGACGCATTTATCTACGGTTTACCAAAATGATTTAGAAACAGCATTGGATGTGTTGGGAGATAAAGCAATTCAAGCTGTTAAAGAAGGTAAAGAAATTATTGTGTTAGATGACAGTTATTTAGTTAATACAGATGAAGGTTATGCGATGCCGATACTGTTAGCGGTAAGTCACATTCATCAGTTACTAATTAGAGAAGGATTACGCATGCGTACGAGTATAGTAGCATTATCAGGTGAAACGAGAGAAGTGCATCATGTTGCTTGTTTGTTAGGATATGGTGCAAACGCAATTGTACCGTATTTAGCGCAACGTACAATTGAGCAGTTGGTCCAAAACAAACGTTTAGAAGGGGATATTTCTGAAAATGTTCAAACTTATACGGATACATTATCAGAAGGTGTCATCAAAGTTATGGCCAAGATGGGTATTTCGACTGTTCAAAGTTATCAAGGGGCGCAAATTTTTGAAGCAGTAGGTTTATCTTCTGAAGTTGTTGAAAAATATTTCACGGGCACACAAAGTAAACTTTCAGGTATATCTATAGATATGATAGATGAGGAAAATAAGTCAAGGCAAACACCTACAAGCCAATATATAGAATCAGGAAGTACATTCCAGTGGCGTAAACAAGGTCAACATCATACTTTTAATCCGACATCTATACATTTGTTGCAACATGCATGTCGTTTAAATGATTATGAAAAATTCAAATCATTTTCACGTGAAGTTAATCACAAACGTACCGATCACGTTCGTCACTTGATGGAATTTAAAAAGCAAGAAGCTATCGATATAAGTGAAGTCGAGCCTGCAAGCGCTATTGTTCAACGTTTTAATACAGGAGCAATGAGTTATGGTTCGATTTCGGAAGAGGCACACCAAACATTAGCTGAAGCGATGAATCAAATGGGTGGTAAAAGTAATAGCGGTGAAGGTGGAGAAAACCCGGAACGCTATATTATAGATGAAGAAGGACGTAATCGTTCTAGCGCAATCAAACAAGTTGCATCCGGTCGTTTTGGTGTGACGAGCGATTACTTACAACACGCTAAAGAAATTCAGATTAAAGTTGCGCAAGGCGCTAAACCAGGGGAAGGCGGACAATTACCAGGTGCTAAAGTATACCCATGGATTGCTGAAGTAAGGGGGTCAACGCCAGGTATTGGCTTAATATCACCACCGCCGCATCATGATATTTATTCAATTGAAGATTTAGCACAATTAATTCATGATTTAAAAAATGCAAATAAAGATGCCAATATCACAGTGAAACTTGTTTCAAAAACTGGCGTAGGCACAATTGCAGCAGGTGTTGCTAAAGCATACGCGGATAAGATTGTTATTAGTGGCTATGATGGCGGCACAGGCGCTTCACCAAAAACGAGTATTCAACATGCAGGCGTACCATGGGAAATTGGTCTGGCAGAAACGCATCAAACCTTAATGATGAACGGTCTTAGATCGAGGGTGACGGTAGAAACAGACGGGAAGTTACTCACAGGTAAAGACGTTGCTTACGCATGTGCATTAGGCGCAGAAGAATTTGGTTTTGCTACGGCGCCATTAGTGGTGCTTGGATGTATTATGATGCGCGTATGTCATAAAGATACTTGCCCTGTAGGCATTGCTACTCAGAACCAAGATTTAAGAGCTTTATTTAATGGCAGAGCAGATCACGTGGTCAATTTTATGCACTTTGTTGCTGAAGAATTACGAGAGATTTTAGCTGGACTTGGCTTGAAATCCGTAGATGAACTTGTAGGTAGAACGGATTTATTAGCACGTAAAAATAATCTGGCTAGCAGCCGCCCTAAAGCTGCATCGATGAACGTTGAAGCATTGCTATATCAACATAAAGGTGAAAGATTTAAAAAAATCGAACAAAATCACCATCTCGATGAAGGATTTGATTTAACAGCGTTGTACCCAGACGCGCGAACAGCGATTGAAAATGGTCAATCATTTATTGGTCAATACTTATTGAAAAATGAGCAACGTGATGTAGGTGTTATTACCGGTAGCGCCATTACAAGAGCCCATGGCAAAGAAGGATTGCCTGAAGATTCAATTTACGCTAAGACAGTGGGGCATGCAGGGCAAAGTTTGGGTGCATATACGCCGCATGGTTTAACCATTCATCACACAGGAGATGCTAATGATTACGTAGGTAAAGGTTTATCTGGTGGTAAAGTGATTGTTAAAGCACCAAACCAGCAACGTGAAGACGAAATTATCGTGGGTAATGTTTGCTTTTACGGTGCTTCACACGGCAAAACGTTTATAAATGGTAAAGCAGGCGAGCGTTTCTGTATTAGAAATAGTGGTGTACAGGCAGTTGTTGAAGGCATAGGTGACCATGGTCTTGAATACATGACTGGTGGCCGTGTCATCGTTCTTGGGGATGTAGGAAAAAACTTTGGACAAGGTATGAGTGGTGGCGTGAGTTATATTTTTCCATCTGACTTAGAAAAATTTAAATCAGAAAATCAACTTGATAGCTTGGATCTTGATTTCATTACTGTAGCAGAAGAATACGAAGTTTTGAAGTCTATGTTAGAAGCACATGTGCAATACACAAATAGCACAAAAGCGAAAAAAATCCTAGCTGACTTTGAGCATGTCGCAGATAAAGTCGTTAAAGTTATCCCTAAAGAATATAAACTAATGATGCAAAAAATCGACTTGCAAAAGCAAAACTCAGATGAACTTGATCAAGCTTTATTAAATGCTTTTAATGATAAGCGCACATATATAGAATCAGAGCAACAATTGACTGCTGTATATTAATACTAGAAGGGGGATTTATCATGGGTGAATTCAAAGGATTTATGAATTATGACAAACAACAACTGCAGGAGTTATCTTTGGTCGATCGTTTGAAGCATCACGGTGCGTTTCAACAAAGATTTACGAAAGACGAAGCGGCACAACAAGGCGCCCGTTGTATGGATTGCGGGACACCATTTTGCCAGACAGGGGAGCCTTTCGGCAGAGAAACAATTGGGTGTCCTATTGGCAATTACATTCCAGAATGGAACGACCTTGTCTATAGACAAGATTTCAAAGCGGCCTACGAGCGGTTAAATGAAACGAACAATTTTCCGGAATTTACAGGGGGGGTCTGTCCAGCACCTTGTGAGCAATCTTGTGTCATGAAAATCAATCGTGAATCAGTTGCTATTAAAGGAATTGAAAGAACTATTATAGACGAAGCCTTTGAAAATGGTTGGGTAAAACCGACAACGCCAGAACATCGTAAAGACGAATCAGTTGCTATAGTGGGTAGTGGGCCAGCTGGTTTAACTGCTGCTGATGAATTAAATAAATTAGGGTATAACGTAACAGTGTATGAGCGCGCACATGAAGCTGGTGGCTTACTTATGTATGGTATACCTAATATGAAATTAGACAAAGATGTAGTGCGTCGTAGAATAAAAGTGATGGAAGAATCAGGTATTCAATTTGAAACAGATACAGAAATTGGCGTAGACATTAGTAAAGAAACACTTAATGAGGAATATGGTGCTATTATTCTATGTACCGGTTCGCAAAATGCGAGAGATTTACCTCTAGAAGGACGTATGGGGTTCGGTATTCACTTTGCAATGGATTATTTAACAGAACAAGCTCAATACTTAAACGATGAAATTAAGGAACCATCTATTTCTGCAGAAGGTAAAAATGTAATAGTCATCGGGGCTGGAGACACTGGGGCAGATTGTGTTGCTACGGCATTGAGAGAAAATTGTAAATCTATTGTTCAATTTAATAAGTATACAAAGCAACCTGAGGCAATAGAATTTGATGAAAACAGTTACTGGCCATTAGCAATGCCTGTATTTAAAATGGATTATGCACATAAAGAGTACGAGGCGCGTTTCGGATTTGAGCCACGTGCATATGGCGTACAAACAATGCGTTATGATGTTGATCGAATTGGAAATGTGACCGGCGTTTACACACAGATCCTTGAAGAAACAGATGAAGGCATGGTGGTTGTCGATGGTACAGAACGTCACTGGCCAGCAGATTTGGTATTGTTGTCCATAGGGTTTATTGGCACGGAAACTACAGTGCCACACGCTTTCAATATCCAAACTGAAAGAAATAAAATTATCGCAGATAACAAAAATTTCAAAACGAATCAATCAAATATTTTTGCGGCAGGTGATGCAAGACGAGGCCAAAGTCTTGTTGTTTGGGCAATCCAAGAGGGTAGAGCAGTTGCTAATGCGGTGGATGGATACCTAACGGAAAAAACGTTGGTGTAACATTTTAATTATAATTGACTTTTGCAATACACTATAATATTATAATTAATGTGTTTATTTGGAGGAATACCCAAGTTCGGCTGAAGGGATCGGTCTTGAAAACCGACAGGGGCTTAACGGCCCGCGGGGGTTCGAATCCCTCTTCCTCCGCCATTATCATTAAAAACCAAGACTAATTAATAGAGTAGACAAACAATTCATATGTATATGAATTGTTTGTCTTTTTTGTTTTGAAATGGGTATTTTAACATAACTATAACTCCAATAGTTTAACTTGTAACTAATTTAATGTGGTTCGTGTGCGTATCTATAAATGTTGAATTATAGTAGATAATGTATTGTTTGGCAGATTATATTGTTAAGCACAAATAAATAAAAGGTGGTTGATTTATACAAGGTCGTGAATGTAAATCAAATGCTATATTTGGTCTCGCTTCGGTCTTTTTTTATCTCTCTTTATGAAAGCCTTTGCAAAACTTGTATAGACAAGTTATAATCTGGATAACATAGAAAAATTAAGGGAGTGAATCATCATGGCTGTTAAAAAGAAAGATGTTCAAGATATCGTCGAAGCTATTGGGGGCAAAGAAAACTTGGACACAGCAACACACTGTGTAACGCGTTTACGACTTGTTTTAAAAGATGATGATAAAGTTGACAAAGATCGTTTGAATAATAACGATTTGGTTAAGGGTCAATTTAAAGCAGACAATCAATATCAAATTGTTATTGGACCAGGCACAGTAGATGAAGTTTACAAGCAGTTTATTGAAGAAACTGGGGCTGAAGCGTCCTCGAAAGATGACGCGAAAGCTGCAGCTGCCAAAAAGGGGAATCCAATTCAAAGATTGATTAAGTTATTGGGAGATATCTTTATTCCAATCTTGCCAGCTATTGTAACAGCTGGTTTGTTACTAGGGATTTATAATGTGTTAACGATGGAAGATTTATTTGGGAAACAACCACTCGTTGCACAATATCCACAATTAGGTGATATTGCGGATATTATTAATGTTATTGCGAATACTGCTTTTATCTTCTTGCCGGCATTAATTGGTTGGAGTAGTATGCGCGTATTTGGTGGTAGCCAAATACTTGGTTTAGTATTAGGGTTAATTTTAATGAACCCACAGTTGGCTTCACAATATGATATTGGTAAGGGTGATATTCCGGCTTGGCATATTTTTGGTTTAGAAATTAAACAATTGAATTACCAAGGCCAAGTATTACCGATTTTATTAGCGTCTTATGTATTAGCGCAAATTGAGAAATTCTTAAATAAATATGTGCACGATTCAATTAAAATGTTAGTTGTTGGGCCTGTGGCCTTATTAATTACTGGCTTCTTAGCATTTATCGTTATTGGGCCAATTGCATTATGGTTAGGAACAGGTATCACGAATGGAGTAACATTTGTCTTTGAACATGTAGGTTGGTTAGGCGGTGTAATATATGGCTTGTTCTATGCACCGTTAGTGATTACTGGATTGCACCATATGTTCTTGGCAGTTGATTTCCAATTGATGGGAAGCAGCCTTGAAGGCACATATTTATGGCCAATCTTAGCAATCTCTAACATTTGTCAGGGGTCAGCAGCGTTTGGTGCTTGGTATGTTTACAAAAAACGAAAAATGGCCAAAGAACAAGGTCTTGCAATGACTTCTGGCGTTTCAGGTTTCTTAGGTGTTACTGAGCCAGCATTATTCGGTGTCAACTTACCGTTGAAATATCCATTTGTAGCAGCAATTTTAACTTCCAGCGTGATAGGCGCCATCATAGGTGCAAGCGGTGTTTTGGGTAAAGTAGGTGTAGGTGGTGTGCCAGCCATTATTTCAATTCAAAGCAATTATTGGCTTGTGTATGGTATTTGTACGATTATTGCTATGGTTGTGCCAGCAATTCTAACAGTCGTGTTCTCTAAATTTAGTAAAGAAGAAGCGAAAGAAATGGTGGAAGAATAAAGAAACTATATCGTTAAGGGTAATTAAGACGCTATGCATCGATAATCATCAATGATATTTGTAGTAGAAGGCTGAAATGAAAATGAGTTTATAACATCGTTTTATAGAGCGGCTTCTTGATTTATTAAGTTAACTTTACTTATTTGTAAGTGTTGGCTTATGCCGTTCTTAAGAAGGCGGGTAATTCTTGCACAAACTTAATAAGTTACGTTAGTGCTTGTCTTTTTATCAAGGCGAGGCAATAAAATCTTTAAAGAAACACAGATTGCTGTCTCGTCTATTGGTTTTAAAAATATATTAAGAAAAGGTGGTAATTATGTGGTTGTAAATGATTGGAGAAAGTCGGTAGTTTATCAAATTTATCCCAAGTCATTCAATGACACTACTGGTAATGGTGAAGGCGATCTACGTGGTATAATTGAAAAATTAGATTATCTACAATATCTAGGTGTAGATTATATTTGGTTAACGCCCGTTTATGAATCACCTATGAATGATAATGGTTACGATATTAGCAATTATTATAAAATAAACGAACAGTTCGGTACGATTGATGATTTAGAAACTTTGATAGCTGAATCACATAAACGTGATTTGAAAGTAATGATGGATATTGTTATTAATCATACTTCTACAGAACATGAATGGTTTAAACAAGCTTATTCCGGCAAAGAAAATCCTTATAGAGATTATTACTTCTTTAGAAGGTCAGCAGATAATCAACCGCCTACCAATTGGGAATCTAAATTTGGTGGTAATGCTTGGGAATATGATGAGAAGACAGATGAATATTACTTGCATTTATATGATGTAACACAGGCAGATTTGAATTGGGATAACCCAGAAGTACGCCGAGCGCTTTATAAAGTGATTAATTATTGGATTGATTTTGGCGTGGATGGTTTTAGATTCGATGTTATCAATGTTATTTCTAAGGGTGAGTTTAAAAACTCATCAAAAATCGGTAAAGAATTTTACACGGATGGACCACGTGTACATGAATACTTGCATGAAATGAATCGACAAACATTCGGTGATAAAGATATGATGACAGTTGGAGAAATGTCTTCAACCACAATTGATAATTGTATTAAATATTCAAATCCTGAACGACAAGAATTAAGTAGTGTGTTTAACTTTCATCATTTAAAAGTGGATTATATAGATGGAGAAAAATGGACCAACGCGAAGTTAGATTTCCATCAATTAAAAAATATATTGATGGAGTGGCAGACAGGAATCTATAATGGTGGCGGATGGAATGCGATTTTTTGGTGTAACCATGACCAACCTCGTGTTGTAACAAGGTTTGGAGATGATTCGACGGAAGCGTTACGCAAAAGTAGTGCGAAAATGCTTGCTATAACGTTGCACATGTTACAAGGCACGCCATATATTTATCAGGGTGAAGAGATTGGTATGACAGACCCTCATTTCGATAGTATAGATCAGTATCGAGATATAGAAACGCTCAATGCTTATAAAAGATTGAAAAATGAAGGCTACGCAGAAGATGAAATATTAACGATTTTAGGACAAAAGTCCCGTGATAATTCAAGAACACCTGTACAATGGACAGGTGGTGAAAATGCTGGCTTTACTTCTGGCACACCATGGATAGATATCCCAGACAATTATGAAAATATTAATGTTGAAGCGGCTATCGAAGATGACCAATCTATTTTACAAACTTACAGAAAATTAATTCAATTACGACATGAACACGATATTATCACTTATGGCGATATTGAACCGCTTTATATGACACATGATAAATTGTTTGTTTATAAACGCCATTATAAAAATGAAACTTGGTTAATCATCGCTAATTTTTCAAAAAACAAAGTTGCGATACCTGAGGGTTTAGATGTTGAAGGAGAAATCGTTTTACAAAACGGTTCTATTGTCAATGGATTGATAGAAGGCTTTGGTGCGATAGTGGTCGCACAATAATTTAGATTAAAAGGCAGTGAGTGATATCACATGACAAAGAAAAAATTTATTTCGATATATGAAAATTTACGCGCTGACATCATAGAATCAAAATTGCCATATGGTGCTCAATTGCCCTCTGAAAATGAATTGGTAATAGATTATAGTGCCTCTCGTGAAACAGTTCGCAAAGCATTGAATTTACTCGTTAGAGACGGTATGATTCAGAAAATAAGAGGCAAAGGTTCTGTTGTTATTTATCAAGGTGTCACAGAGTTTCCGTTTGCTAATCTAACAAGTTTTAGAGAAGTGCAACGTGGGTTAGGGCTAAGCCACGAGACAGACGTTCGGTTACTGGAAAGTGTATCTGCTAGTGATTTTCCAGAGGTAAAAAAAGCATTGAATCTTCGCTCGAGTACAAAATTATGGCATATTATCCGGACAAGAAAACTTGATAACCGTGTGAAAATTATCGATGAAGATTATTTAGTGAAAGACATTGTGCCTGATATCACTTTAGATATCGCTAAAGATTCGCTATATCACTATATAGAGCAAATACTGAAATTAGAAATTAGCTACTCCAATAAATCGATTACTTTTGAATCATTTGGAAATTTAGAATACGAAGTATTTGGAGATGTAACACCCCCGTATACCGCCACAGTGAGAGGTATTGTGCATTTAAAGGATACATCGAAATTCCAATATAATATTTCTAAACATTTAGCAACTGAATTTAAGTTCAATGATTTTTCTAGACGTCATAAAATTTTATGATCAATGGTAAGGCTATGATATACATTAATAAAATAAGTTAAAATTAATGGATGGTATGACTTGCAATCAGCCGACACATTATAGTATGATATATCTTGCCGTGCTAGGTGGGGAGGTAGCGGTTCCCTGTACTCGAAATCCGCTTTACGCGAGACTGAATTCCTTCGCTAAGGCTACGTTTTTGTGAAGTCTGCCCAAAGCACGTAGTGTTTGAAGATTTCGGTCCTATGCAATATGAACCCATGAATCATGTCAGGTCCTGACGGAAGCAGCATTAAGTGGATTATCGTATGTGCCGTAGGGTTGCCGAGATTTAGCTGTCGACTTTGGTAACGTTTATGATACGTAGTCGAAGCGAAGGTGCCGGTTTTAAATTTTAAATTAATTCAATTAACTAATAAATAAGGAGTGACTTATCTTTTGATAGCAGTCACTCTTTTTTTATATTAAAATAATAATAATCCTTTGATGTGTATAATTGGAATTAGTTGAAACCTAATTTGAAAGTGTGCTGTCGAAGATTAAATTCAGTAATTTACGGGGGAGTGCTCATGCAAATTTATTTAAGTACTTTAACTGAAAATGATTATGATACAAGTTTAGACGAAATAAAAACTGCTTTTAGAAATGTCGCAGCCTCCAACCACGATGAGCAAGATTTAGTTCTGAAAATCAGGGAGTCAGCTGAATATAATTATGAATTGGAAGTTGTCGCGAAAACAGACGACGGTGATGTAATTGGCCATGCAATGCTCTCAGAAATAAAAATCATAAATGATGAAACGCGTTATACAGCTTTAGCTTTAGCGCCTTTAACTGTATTGCCAGAATACCAAAACAAGGGAATCGGTAAAGCGCTTGTGCAAGCTGTAGAAGAACGTGCTAAGGCACAAGAATATACTACTATTATTGTACTGGGGGATCCTAATTATTATGGGAAACTAGGTTATGAAGAAGCAAGTAAATACGATATTGCTAGCCCGTTTGGCGTGCCTTCAGAGCATTTTATGGTTAAATTCCTATGGGATCAACTTGTAGAACGGCCTAATGGCGATGTAGTTTACCCAGAATCATTTAATTAATATTCAAAGTGTAAAACACAATGATATAATAGTTATTGAATGCTATTGGAGGTGCAAAAGTGAATTATCAAGCTTTATATAGAATGTTTCGGCCGCAAAGCTTTGAAGATGTAGTAGGTCAGGAACATGTAACTAAGACATTGCGTAATGCAATTTCAAAAGGTAAACAATCACATGCGTACATTTTTAGTGGGCCAAGAGGTACAGGTAAAACAAGTATTGCAAAAGTGTTCGCTAAAGCGATTAATTGCCTTGAACATACGGATGGCGAACCTTGTAATGAATGTGCTATTTGTACGGGGATTACACGTGGAACGAATTCAGACGTGATTGAAATAGATGCCGCTAGTAACAATGGTGTTGATGAAATAAGAAATATTAGAGACAAGGTAAAATATGCACCTAGCGAATCGAAATTTAAAGTATATATTATTGATGAAGTTCATATGTTAACCACAGGGGCCTTCAACGCTTTGCTTAAAACATTGGAAGAACCACCAGCTCATGCAATATTTATACTTGCGACGACTGAACCACATAAAATACCTCCGACAATCATATCAAGAGCGCAAAGATTTGATTTTAAAGCAATTAGCCATGATGAAATTGTAGAACGATTAAAATTTGTAGCAGATTCCCAAACAATAGAATATGATGTATCAGCATTAGATTTTATTGCTAAAGCTTCTGAAGGCGGTATGCGGGATGCGCTAAGTATCATGGACCAAGCTATTGCTTTTGGTGATGAACACCTTACATTGCAAGATGCTTTGAATGTAACAGGAAGTGTGGATGCGAGCGCACTAAATGACTTACTTAAAGAGGTAGTTGAAGGAGATGTAAAAAGCGCCTTCTCAACCTATCATCAATTTATCTCACAAGGTAAAGAAGTAAACCGTCTTATTAATGACATGATTTATTTTGTGAGAGATACAATTATGAATAAGACATCTAACATAGAAACTGAACACGATGCGTTGATGCATTTTGATTTAGACACACTTTACAAAATGATTGATGTTATTAATGATACACTTGTTTCAATTAGATTTAGTGTGAATCAAAGTGTGCATTTTGAAGTCCTATTAGTGAAATTAGCTGAGATGATTAAAGATAAATCGGAAAATGTTCAAACTATTGCTACTACAAGTGTGGCTAGTGAACCTAATAACGAAGTATTATTACAACGTATGGAACAACTAGAAAATGAGCTGAAAACATTAAAAAACCAAGGTGTATCAGTTAATAATGTTAAATCGCAATCTAAAAGAACAGCTAGCAAAGGGACTCAATCGAAGAATGCTTTTTCAATGCAACAAATTGCGAAAGTGCTAGATAAAGCAAATAAAGAAGATATCAAACAACTAAAAGATCATTGGCAAGAAGTTATAGATCATGCTAAAAGTAATGATATGAAGTCATTAGTTAGCTTACTTCAAAGTTCAGAACCAGTAGCAGCAAGTGAAACACATGTGTTGATTAAATTCGAGGAAGAAATACATTGTGAAATTGTAAATAAAGATGATGAAAAGCGTGAGAATATAGAAAATGTTGTTTGTAATATCATTGAGAAAACAGTGAAAGTCGTCGGTGTGCCTGCTGACCAATGGATGAGAGTGAGAACGGAATACCTTCAGAATCGTAAACAGGGTACGAGCGAAGAACATAATGCTTCAACCACAACCCAGTCAGATGAGGAAGCCGACGTAGTCCAAAAAGCTAAAGACCTATTCGGTGAAAACACAGTGAACGTCATAGATGAAGAGTAAGACATGACAATGAATTAAAAGGCATGTATAATGAAACAAAAGATTAATTACAATCAGAGAGATTGAAGTTTTAAGGAGGATAAACATATGCGCGGTGGCGGAAATATGCAACAAATGATGAAACAAATGCAAAAAATGCAAAAGAAAATGGGTGAAGAGCAAGAAAAGTTAAAAGAAGAGAAAGTACAAGGTACAGCAGGTGGCGGTATGGTGACTGTAACGGTATCTGGCCACAAAGAAGTGCTTGATGTAGAAATTAAAGAAGAAGCAGTTGATCCAGACGATATCGAAATGTTACAAGATTTAGTGATCGCTGCTACAAATGAAGCGATGAACAAAGCTGATGAGCTTACACAAGAACGTTTAGGTAAGCATACACAAGGCTTAAATATTCCTGGTATGTGATAGTATGCATTATCCAGAACCAATATCCAAACTTATCGACAGTTTCATGAAACTGCCAGGCATTGGGCCCAAGACAGCTCAACGTCTGGCGTTTCATGTATTAGATATGAAAGAAGACGATGTCGTACAATTTGCTAAAGCCTTAGTGGATGTAAAACGAGAACTTACTTATTGTAATGAATGTGGCCACATAACAGAACAAGATCCATGTTATATCTGTCAAGATAAACAGCGCGATCGTTCCATTATTTGTGTAGTAGAAGATGATAAAGATGTTATCGCTATGGAAAAAATGCGTGAATATAAAGGTCTATATCATGTCTTACATGGTTCGATATCTCCAATGGATGGTATAGGACCAGAAGATATCAATATTCCAAGTTTGATCAATCGCTTGAAAAATGATGAAGTAAAAGAATTAATTTTAGCGATGAATCCTAACTTAGAAGGTGAATCAACTGCGATGTATATATCGAGATTAGTTAAACCGATAGGTATTACTGTAACTAGGTTAGCCCAAGGACTTTCTGTCGGTGGGGATTTAGAGTACGCTGATGAAGTAACATTATCTAAAGCGATTATGGGCAGAACAGAGATGTAACAAAAATTAACTGTATATTTAGAGTAAAGTAAAACCGCTTTTTTAAAGTGGTTTTATTTTTTAAAAAAGAGTAAAAAAGAGTAAAGTTTGGTTTATAGAATTTAAAACTGATTGTTTTAATAAATGAAACGACAAAAAGTATATTATAACGAACGATATATATCATTTGCTATTGAAAGTATGTTTATTTTTGTGAACTTCCTTGTGACTGGGAGGGAAAGTGTAAATTTTACTGTTGTTTAAAGTGCACTAAGCGTGTATAGTATTTACTTGTCGGACGAAACAAAACGACAAACACAAAACAACAACTTAAAGACAAGTTGAAAATTAATTTTAAAAAGTGATTGACTTTCTAAGTTAAAATCTGTAGAATTAATTCTTGTGATTGAAATAAACGAAACAATGAACATTGAAAACTGAATTGCAATATGTCAACGTTAATTCCGAATTCA
>ENA-OWLX01000043-OWLX01000043.1-metagenome-genome-assembly--contig:-NODE-43-length-34827-cov-7.863022_pt1 | contig 34827 bp, 29 predicted proteins | sample MGYA00245351_ERZ651106 | MGnify/ENA primary metagenome ERZ651106 (study PRJEB26857, sample SAMEA4031768) | metagenome | biome: human; feature: oral; material: saliva | place: Philippines | collected 2014 | study... | reverse complement strand
CGCGACAATGATCATCTGCCCACCTCGCAGGCCACCGGTGTAGCGGTCAAGGTCGACGAATCCGGTGGGAACGCCGGCGACTTTACCTTGGTTGAGTTCGATCTTTTCGAGCTCGGTGAGGATGTTTTCAGACATCTCGGCCATCGATACGTAGTCGGTTTGTGCTTGGCGTTCTGCGACGGCGAAGATCTCCGCCTGGGCTTTGTCGACGATTTCATCAACATCGCCACCAGCGTCCGCGTAACCGAGTTGGACGACTCGCGTGCCCGCAGTGACGAGGCGACGCAAGATCGCGCGCTCTTTCACGATTCGCGCGTAGTAGCCCGCGTTTGCTGCGGTAGGAACCGATGCGATCAGGCTGTGGATGTACGAGGCCCCGCCGACCCTGGACAGATCCCCTTGCCTTTGGAGTTCACCAACGACCGTCACTGCGTCCGCGGGTTCGCCTCGGCCCATGAGGTCGATGATCGTGTTGTGAATGGTTTCGTGGGCAGGCTTGTAGTAGTCACTTCCACGAATCTCTTCGCTGACATCGGTGATTGCTTCTTTGGAGAGCATCATGGAACCCAAGACGGACATCTCTGCGTCAATGTCTTGGGGTGGGGTGCGATCGAAGTCTTCCGATGCCATGTGTGAAGCTCTCCTCAGGAGGATTGTGCGCATGTGGATGGGGATTAAACGCAAAGCGCGTACACGCGAGCCTACTGCCAAGCGAGCGCCACTGCCACTCTCAAGTTCAACACGAATGTGGACGGATTGTGGATACTCTGTGGATAGCGCCGCGTGTCTTCCACATGCCCTGTGGATGAAGTGTCTTTCACAAGCCTATTCTCAGCTTGCCTTCAGTTTAGGCTTTCCCCGGAAAGCCGCCATTTTCCGAGTATGATCTTTCCACAGATGTGTACACAGTCTGTGGATAAAAAGTGGAGGGAGAATCAGTGGATAGCGCCGATCAGCGAAAAGACATGTCTCAATCGCAGATTGAAGGTTTACCGGAGTCACAACTTGCAATCCACAATCAGGCTGCATCAACTGCACAAGAGTGTCCTGAACAGGCTTTATCCACAGATGAATCCACTTCCGTGGATAAACCGACACTCACTGGTGCATCCGAGGATATTTCCAGCGCTTCCCCAGTTAAGCGCGATGAATCCGCACAAACTCGCAGCAAACAGCCCAGCCTGACACGCCAAATCCTCTCCCTCGCGATCCCGACCCTGGGCGCAACAATTGCCCAGCCACTTTTCCTCACGATCGACTCCGCAATGGTTGGTCACCTCGGCGCCGAAAAAATCGCCGGCATGTCACTTGCGATGATCGTGATCAACACGGTCTACGGCATGTCAATCTTCTTGGCCTACTCGACCACCGCCGAAACCGCTCAAGCAATGGGAGCCGGAAACGAGCGCCGCGCCCGTGAGCTCGGCGTCCACGCCATGTGGCTGGCCACCATCATCGGCATCACTCTCGCAGGAATTCTCGCACTCGTTGGCACTCCCCTCTTGCGCGCACTAGGAGCGGCCGAGGAAATCATGCCCTACGCCTCGTCATTCCTGCACGCATCACTGCCAGGGCTTGCGGCATCGCTGATCACCATGGCGACCACCGGAGTTTTGCGCGGAATGAAGGACACCACTACCCCACTCATCGCAGCAGGAGTCGGCGCCCTCCTCAACGTCGGCCTCAACGCTTTCCTCATCTACGGGATCAATCTGGGCATTGTCGGCAGCGGAATTGGAACCTCGATCGTCTCAACGATCATGGCAATCAGCCTGGTGTCGATCCTTGCTCGCCCCGCGCGCGCCGCGGGTGTTTCTTTGCGTCCGTCACTGACAGGAATCCGTCAATCCGCGCGCGTCGGTGGTCCTCTCTTGGCGCGCTCGGTCGCAATTCGCCTGGCCTTCCTCACCTCGATCTGGAGCGCGACGGCGATCAGCGTCAACGGCCTCGCGGCCTACCAAGTCGTCATGTCCGCTTGGCAAATCCCGCTCTTCCTTCTCGATTCCCTCGCTATTGCCTCGCAAACTCTGGTCGGATTCGCCATCGGCTCGGGTGATCGCTCGCAACTGCGCACCCTGCTTCGCACCCTCTCGTGGTGGGGAATCGGAGCAGGCGTCATCATCGGCGCGCTCACCGCTGCCCTTTCCCCGTGGATCCCTTCCTTCTTCGTTTCCGAGGCCGTCGTCCGCCACATGGCGATCCCCGCGGTCGTCGTCAATGCGGTCTTCTTCCCGGCGCAATCACATGCGTTCCTGCTCGACGGTGTCTTGATCGGTGCGGGGCGCGGAGCTTCCTTGGCGAAGGCAGCATTCCTCAACCTCGCAATCCTGCTTCCCGCGCTGTGGGCGTTTACGCTTCTTCGTCCCTGCCTGAGTGAGACCGCGGCGGTAGCGGTACTCATTGGTTTGGTAACCGGTTTGTACATGGTGACTCGAGCGATCACGAACTCGTGGATCACGTGGTTTTCGCCGCGAAGTGCGCTTATTCCGCGGGATGATTCTGTAGCGCCATCGCAGGCCGCAGTGTGATTCACCGCTCGTGACAGAAAGCTGAAAAAACGCTAGACTTGGATGCTGGACTGTTTCCACCCACCCGGGATGGAGTTCAGTCTCGCGGACACCCGTGTGTCCGTGTGCAAAAGCCGGTGGAACTCCGGTGATTGCAACGCATGACCCTCCTGTCACGGAAATACCGTGACCGCGAAGACCACAGGAGGTGGGTATCAACGTGCGTGAATACGAACTGATGGTGATCCTCGATCCTTCGATCGACGAGCGCACCGTCGCCCCGCAGATGGAGAAGTACCTCGAGCAGGTCACCGCTAACGGCGGCTCCGTCGAAAAGGTCGACATCTGGGGCAAGCGTCGTCTTGCCTACGACATTCTCAAGCGTTCCGAGGGCATCTACGTCGTCATCAACATGACGACCACCCCCGAAATTGCGCTGGAAATCAACCGCTTGATGACTCTGAACGAGTCCATCCTGCGCACGAAGCTCCTGCGTCCGGACGCCCACTGACCTTTGCTCGCCTGAGCAATCACCTCACACAGCCCACCAAGGAGATCCAATGGCTGGAGAAACCGTCATTACGATCATTGGCAATTTGACCAATGATCCGGAACTGCGTTGGACGCAGAGCGGAGCACCCGTCGCCGACTTCACGGTGGCATCCACCCCGCGTTCCTTCGACCGTCAAAGCGGCGAATGGAAGGACGGGGAAACCCTGTTCATGCGCTGCTCCGTTTGGCGCGAAATGGCTGAAAATGTCGGCGAATCCCTGCGAAAGGGAATGCGCGTCATTGTCACCGGTCGCCTCGTGCAGCGCTCTTTCGAAACCCGTGAGGGCGAACGCCGTACCGTCGTCGAACTTCAGGTTGAAGAAGTCGGCCCCTCACTGCGTCGCGCAAAGGCACAGGTCACCCGCACGGGCGGCCAGGCCTCGGCAGGCGCACCCCAGGGAGGCTACTCCCAGGGCGGCGGCTACGGACAGCAGCAGGGCTACGGAAACCAAGGTGGTTACTCACAGGGCCAGGCCAGCTATGGCGCACCCGCCGGCGGCTCTCAAGACGATCCGTGGCGCACATCCGATTCCGGTGCTGCGACCTCTTTCGCCGAGGATCCGCCCTTCTAAATAGCACCGCGCGCTGAGTAACCGGCGCATATACGTGCTGAACACATGCTTGGGAGCGTTCACTCGCTCAGATCATCAAGGAGAACATCATGGCGAAGCCTCAACTTCGCAATAAGCCCATTAAGAAGAAGGCCAACCCGCTGAAGTCGGCCAAGATCGAATCGATCGATTACAAGGACACCGCTCTGCTGCGTAAGTTCATCTCGGACCGTGGCAAGATCCGCGCTCGCCGCGTCACCGGTGTCTCCGTCCAGGAGCAGCGTCGCATTGCTCGCGCCATCAAGAATGCGCGTGAGATGGCTCTGCTGCCCTACACCTCTACCGGCCGCTGATTCGAAGGGAAGGACTGAAAAATGGCAACTACCAAGCTCATCCTCACCCACGATGTGGAACGTCTCGGTTCCGCAGGCGATGTCGTCGAGGTCAAGTCTGGATACGCCCGTAACTACCTGGTTCCCCGTGGCTTCGCCACCAAGTGGACCAAGGGTGCACAGGCACAGATCGATCAGATGGCAGCAGCTCGCCGCCGTCGTGAGATCGCTTCCGTCGACGATGCACGCCTCGTGCGCGACGCCCTGCAGGCCGCGGTTGTTACCGTGAACAGCAAGGTCGGTGCACACGGACGCCTCTTCGGTTCCGTCTCTGCCGCTCAGATTGCTGACGCAGTGAAGGAACAGCTGAACCAGACCATCGATCGTCGTCGCGTGATCATCACCGACCCGATCAAGACCACCGGTGACCACACCGTGACGGTCAACCTCCACACCGATGTTCGCGCAAACCTCAAGGTTCGCGTTCTGGCTGTGAAGTGACAGTCTGACAAGGCTTATACAAAAGCCGGGGCATCCCGAAAGGGATTGCCCCGGCTTTTGTTATAGGCCGAAGAGGCTTTACTCCGGACCGCCACCGCCACCGGGGCGTCCGCCACCACCATTCGATGAACCTCCGCCGTTAGAACCGCCGCCGTTTCCGCCATTGCCGCCATTGTTTTGGGCGGAAGGAGTAACGGTTGGCTGAACCTCAGCACCGGGGGTTTCTTGGGTCGCCTCGGGAGTAGGCGTTGGCGTTTCCTCAGCCGGAGTGGGAGTGGTCGTCGCGACCGGTGCAGGATTCACCGGAGTCGCGGTTTGCTGCTTATACCAGTCGAAGTGAAGTTTCGTATCGTTTGCGCTCACTGCCTTCATATAGCGCACCCACACGGTTACCGGCCAGTCACCACCGTGGAATTGGCTCAAACCGCCAATATTTGTCAGCGACACCGGGTTACCATTCTCATCGAGCTGGTACATGCTAACGGCAGTGACCAAGCTCGGAGTAAAACCAACGAACTGCGCGGTCTTTTGGTCTTCGGAGGTACCGGTCTTACCGCCGGTGTCCTGCTTGAGAACTGCTACGGCCTCGGCTGTACCACCCGAAGCGGTTACGGACTGCAGCGCCGGAAGGACCGTTGACATGGTCTTCGTATCGAAAACCTGCTTGGGATTCACGGTGGTCTGGAAAACCTTCGAACCATCAGAGTTTTGAACCTCGCGGACGATGTGCGGGGTGGTCCGCTGACCGCCAGAAGCGATGGTCGAATAAGCGTGAGCCAGATCGATATTGTGAGGCGCCGCGAAGCCTAGAACATTCAGCAAGGAGTCATCCAAGCCATTGGTGTCTTCGGGGATACCCAGCTCAATCGCAACCTGTTTGGTCGTTGCGGGTCCAACTTCCTGATTGAGCCCAACGAAAACCGTGTTAATCGAATTCTTCGTTGCATTCACCAGGTTCTGTCGACCCCAGGACACACCCGAATCATTAGTCACCGGGCTTGCCAATCCACTGAAGGTCTTCGGCGAGGAACCGTCGAAGGTGTCGTAGATCGACCCGCCCTGTTCAGCGTGAGCAATTAAGGCGAAGGGCTTAAAGGTCGAACCGGCAGCCATAATATCCTGCGTCGCAGCATTTTGCTGGCGCGTGAGGTAGTCCTTGCCGCCGTATTCGGCAACGATTTCACCGGTAGCGGGATCCAATGACGTCAAAGCAACGTGCATGGAGTCTTCATTCCACCCACGCACCGTGTACATGTACTCGGCAGCCTCAACCGCCTGATCCTGCTTCTCTTTATCAATTGTAGAAATGATTCGGTATCCACCGGTTGCCAGCTGATCGGCAGTGAAACCACCCTCTTGGGCAAGTTCCGTACGGATCTGCTCCATGAGATAACCGGTCGGCCCTTCCATTGTCGGCCCGCCCAAAGTATCGGGGTCAATGGTCTTGGGGAATTCAGCCGCGTCCGCATCGGCCTGGGAAATCCACCCATCTTCGACCATCAGATTGATGACACGAGTCCACCGCGAGCGCGCTTTCTCTTCATCAACTGCGGGGTCCCACGCAGAAGGAGCGGGAATAATTCCGGCAAGCATCGCGGCCTCGGAAAGGGTCAGGTCCTTTGCTTCATGCCCGAAGTAAGCCTGGGCTGCAGCCTCAATTCCGTAGGCTCCACGCCCAAAGTAAATGGTGTTGAGGTAGTTGCCGATGATCTGGTCTTTGGACTGTTCGCGGTTGATCTTGAGGGCAAGAATTGCTTCTTTGGCCTTACCCACGTAACCGGTTGTTTCCCCTACGTAGTAGCGCTCAACATATTGCTGGGTCAGGGTCGATGCACCCTGGCGTGCCCCACCCCTAATATTGTTGAGCAGCGCGCGTCCAATACCTTTAAGATCAACACCAGAATTCGTATAGAAAGTCCGGTCTTCCGAGGCAACAACAGCATGCGCAACATAGTCCGGAAGGGTCGATGCATCGATGATCTTCCTATTGACCTGCGACATCCGGCCCATTTCGGTGGTGCCATCGGCGTAGTAGACAGTTGTGGTCTGCGCGAGCGCAACCTGATCAGCCTGGGGAACCGTCAACGCGGCATAGGCAACCAGGAAGGTTCCCAACCCCGCGATGATCAGCCCGAGGAAAGTAAAGAGGATTCCGCGGCCGATACGAGCACCCAGGCTCCGCTTCTTCTTCCCCTTATTTGCCTTACCGCCCTTTGCAGGGCCCTTCTTTGCGCGCGCTCGGCGTGCTGCTGCCGAGGCCTCGCGATCGCTCTGCGGGCGAGTTGGACGCCTACGCGCACTACTTGCCGACGAGGAGCTAGCGCCTTGGGTGCCTGCGCGTCGACCCTCGCTGCTGCTTCCTGTGCGCGCCGAGGCCCCGCCTGAGACCCGTGCAGCTGTGGAAGTCCGCTTGGGTGCAGAGGGCGCCGAGGATGCGGAAGTCTTGGGAATCGTTCCCTCTCCATCGCGACGGGCCTGCTCTGCGAGCCGACGTCGAGTAGCCTCGGCCCGCGAGGGAAGAGATCGACGTCCGCGGTCGTCATTTGCGTTAGAAGGTGCCACGAAAAACCAGCCTTTCAGCATAGGTGATCGTGTCTAGCCTACGCAGAAAGCGGGCATATTGCCTAAAGCAAGCTCCGGATCGGCTTAGTTTTCGCTGGCAGCACGACGCTTGCGCGCCTTCTTTTCGGCCGCCTTTGCTTCCCAGCGTTCCTGCTGTGCTTGATACTCCGCGGCGATCTCTCGAACTTCATCCGATGCCCACCAGGCAAGGAGCGCCTCGCGCGCCGCTTCTTCTCCCAAAGGACCCTGCTCCATTCGAAGATCCAGAAGATAATCGCGGGCCATCTTCACGGCCTTCGAAGGACGCAGCCCAAGGATTTCCATGATCTGATCGCCATCGAGATCGGGGCGAATAGCGTCGAGTTCTTCTTGGGCACGAAGAGCAGCAATACGCTCTTCCAGGTCGTCATATGCAGCGGACAAGTAGGCGGCCTTACGCTTGTTACGCGTTGTGCAATCAGCGCGCGTCAGGCGATGCAGGCGCTCAAGAAGGTCTCCCGCATCGGCAACGTAGCGGCGAACTGCTGAATCCGTCCATTTCGCTTCCCCGTAGCCGTGGAAACGCAGGTGCAGGGCGACCAGTTCTGAAACGGCATCAATCGTTGCCTTGTCAAAACGCAGGGCTTTCATCCGCTTACGCGTGAGCTTCGCTCCCACTAACTCATGGTGATGGAATGACACCGTGCCATTGGATTCGAAGCGACGCGTGGCCGGCTTGCCCACGTCGTGCATGAGTGCCGCGAAACGTAAAATGAAATCCGGACCGGGAACAGGACCGTCAGCATCCGTTTCCAAATCGATCGCTTGATCCAAAACGGTCAGCGTATGTTGGTAAACATCCTTGTGACGATGATGCTCATCAACTGTCGACACCAGAGCAGACAGCTCCGGCAAAACGATATCTGCAACCCCGGTGTGGACCATCAATTCCAAACCGCGCCTGGGCCACGGCGAAACGACGAGTCGTTCAAGTTCAGCGCGGATACGTTCAGCTGAGACGATCTCAAGGCGACCGGCCATTGACTCCATGGCATCCATGACGTCCTCGTCAACATCAATACCCAGCTGGGCGCTGAAGCGCGCGGCACGCATGATCCGCAACGGATCGTCATCAAAGGACTGCAGAGCACTGACGGGGGTACGCAGGCGTCCCGAAGCCAAATCACCAAGGCCATCGTGGGGATCAACCAGAGCCATCTGAGGCAATCGCATGGCCATCGCATTGACGGTGAAATCACGCCTCGTCAGATCGCCTTCCAAGGTGTCGCCATACTCGACCTCGGGCTTGCGCGAACCAACCTCATACGAATCCGTGCGGTAGGTCGTGATTTCAACGACCAGCTTTCCGCGGCGACCACCAATGGTCCCGAACTCGCGGCCAATATCCCAGGTTGCATTCCCCCACTGCGCCAGTAGTTTCTCAGTTTTCTCCGGACGCGCAGAAGTCGTGCAATCAAAATCGTGGGGAGTGAGTCCCAAGAAGGCATCGCGAACCGGTCCACCGACCAGGCTGATTTCCTCTCCAGCTTCGGTGAAAATTTCACCGAGCTCAAGGATTTCCTTGGGAAGGTGGGAAAAAGCCTGCTGCGCCTGAGCCATTAATAGACCCAGATCGCCCTCGCCTAGACCGCTGGGAAGGGGGGCGTGTGAGCGGGATTGACCCATCGTTCGCGAAAGTTGTGTACTCATCCCCTCCAGCATGCCATGATTTCCGCATCTTTGATGCATCCGCACCACGGCCTCGTCTTCGGTTGACATGCGCCGAAGGTCGCACCAATTGACCTTCTGACACCCAAAAATTGCGGTAATTCCCACTTGACCGATGGTGCGACCTGACCAAGAGCCCCAATCCCGCCTAAAGTGGAGGTATGACTGTGCCTTCTGAAGCTTTACGACCCGGAGTGCCCCGGCCTCCGCGTCGTAATCCTTCTTTGCGTGCGGTCCAGCCGACACCCCATTTCCTTCCCGTTTCTTCCGAAACCTCCGCGGGCGGCATCGTTGTCGATGTTCGCGATGGTCAGCCCTATGCGGCAATCATTGCTCGCCGTAATCGCTCGGGGAAGATCGAATGGTGCCTCCCAAAGGGACATCTTGAAGGCCGTGAGTCTCCCGAGGAAGCGGCTCTGCGCGAAGTCGCCGAAGAGACCGGAATTCACGGGCGAATTATTCGTCACCTGGCGTCGATCGACTACTGGTTCTCAGGTGCAGATCGACGGATTCACAAGGTCGTTCACCACTACTTAATGGGCTATATCTCAGGCTCCATCACCGTCGAGGGCGACCCCGATCACGAGGCCGAAGACGCCGCATGGGTTCCCCTGCGCGACCTCACCCAGGAGCTGGCCTATCCCAATGAAAGGCGCATTGTCGGTATCGCTTTGGACTTGCTCTACCGGGATGCATCATGATCAAGCCGCCAGCAGCTCGATACGTACTGACTCTTCTGCCTCTGAGCGCACTACTCCTGGGGGCCACCCCCGCGAGCGCTCAAGCGCTGCCCACGCACGTTCAGGGAACCCAAAGAGCGCAGGCCTCAGCTTCTGCGCGCTCCGCGTCGCTCTCTGCGCTCGCGCCCCAATCAACAACGCGACCGCAGATATTGGGAGATGCGGGTCAGGCCTCGGGAATTGACGTACGAATCAACAGGCTGGAACCACGGGTCATTACCTCGCAGCACAACCTGCAGGTATCGGGCGTCGTTCGAAACCTGTCAGATAAGCCCGTCACGAACCCATCGCTGGATGCCTACGTCCAAACCTATTCACCCGTGACCGCACCGGAGCTTTCCTCATACCTTTCTGGTCAGAGCTGGCAGGGGCGGCGTGTCCACGCGGGGACCCTCGAGGCAACAATTGCTCCTCACACCGAGCAGACCTTCCACATCACAATCCCATTTGAATCTCTTCCCTTCGGATCAGATTTTGAGTGGGGACCGCGTGGAATCACCATCGTTGTTGAAGGCGATGAAACTCGCGGATCCGATCGTTCAATCCTCGTGTGGGATTCGGGTTATTCCCTTGAACCCACTCGCGCAAATGTCCTGCTCCCATGGACCGAATCAACGCCGCAAACCCCCACCGACTCCTATTCGATCCTGTCCGCGGCATCGATGACCGGTGTCACTTTTGCGACCGATTCAGATACTTTGGTCCGCGAACTCACGGTCCCCGAGGACCAAAGTTCATCCCGCGCTTTTCCTTCCGTATCCTCCTCAGCCGCTTCTCCTTCGGCTTCCTCTTCTTCCGAGGCCTCCGCCTCCGCCTCGCCCAGTGCCTCTTCCTCACCCAGTGCCTCCGCCTCGCCGACTGTGCGTTCCGAGGCCGAGATCACGGCAGATCGCAATACTCGCGCGGCCTTTATCCAAACCTTCTTCGAGCGCACGAAAGAATTGGTTGCTTTGCCCAGCCACGACGCTGACCTTTCCTTGGCAACCACGCTCAACAATGACGCAGTGATGGACTACCTGATCTCATCGCGCGCCTCGGTTCCAACTTCCGTCAGCAAGGTCAAGGCTCTCCTACCTTCCTCGCGTTCAAATGCCTCTACTTCTCCCTCGAGCTCTGCTTCTTCTTCCCCAAACGCAAGTCCCTCAAGCGATAGTTCGCAATCGCCTAGCGCCACTGCCTCGCCGGACTCAAGCTCGGCCTCGTCAGATAACGACAACTCCGGGCCAACACTGATCTCAAATGTTTCCTGGCCTGCCTCACAAAGCTGGGGTACTCAAGCGCTGAACAGCAAATACGCCTCGACCGTGATTGCCCCTCCCGGGCAACTAGCGCCAAGCTCAGAGCAGAACTTCACCTCGATGGCCAAGGTCGAGCTCTCATCCGACGGCCAGACCCACACGGATGACTCTGCTCAGTCTGGGGACACGGTCACTGCTCTTGCCTCAATTGACAACCTGAGTGAGCTTTTGTCGTGGGATGCGCAAAGCGTTGATGATGAGCTGGATACTCAGCAATTCCTGACAGCTTTGACTGCGATGATCACCCGCGAGCGCCCAAACTCCTCGCGTACCTTATTTGTTCCGCTTCAGCGCGGATCCTCGCTGGATGAGAATCGTGTTGAACGTGTTCGTGCGATCCTTGATCACCGCTGGGTCAAGGCGATCAGTTTCAGTGAACTCGTGGATTCCGAGGCCACCGATATTGAACGTAACCCCGTCGAGGATGCTCATTTTTCTGACTCACTGCGCTCACAAACGGCAGGACTGAGCGAAGCGTACTCGAATGCTCTTCCTTTGGCCGATGCCACAGAGAATGTTGATGTCGCGCGTCTTCAATTGAATTCGACCGTGGCCAGTGCGCTCCAAGCTGATGCGGGTGACCAGCAAAGCCAAACGATCACTGCGAATACGCAGGCACTTGATGCATTTAGGTCCTCCGTCTCGGTTGAATCCTCGAATGCTGTCAATCTGATTAACAAGAGCGCGAATTTCCCCGTACGCGTGCGTAACTCACTTCCCTGGCCAGTTAATGTCGAAGTGACATTGCTTCCCAGTGACCCCCGCCTGCGCGTGACCAACACGGGAACGGCCACGATCCCCGCGAATTCCTCCTCGAATGTGGATGTACCAGTGACGGCAATTGGTTCGGGTGATATTCGCGTGACCTATAAGGTGTCAACGCCCAGCGGAGCTGTTCTTGATGATTCCCAGAAAGTCCTAGTGCGAATGCGCGCGGGATGGGAAGACGCAGCCACCGCGGTCATGACCGTCATTGTCGGAATTGCCTTCCTTGGCGGAATCATTCGGACCATTCGACGTCGTTTGAAGTCCTCGCAAACCGAGGAGTCTTCGCATCTTCCCGGTATGGGCGGCGTCGAAAAGGGCACAGTGAACGTTCCACTTTCCAGCGGCGGTTTTGTCCAAGCAGGACGTCCCCCGCGTCACCCAGATCATCCGGAAAGCTCGGATTCACCCAAACCAGATGTAGAGGATCAGAATGAGTGAAAGCCAGGCCCGCAACGGCTCACTTCTTCGAGCCAGCGTACTGATGGCCTCGGGAACAATGGTTTCCCGAGTCCTTGGCTTCATTAAAGCCGCCTTGCTCTTGGCGGCCCTGGGTTCTGCCGGTGGCGCGGTCTCCGCGGCTTTCCAAACGGCAAATACTCTTCCCAACACAATCTTCAACCTGCTGGCATCGGGCGTTTTCGACGCAGTCCTGGTTCCCCAGATCGTGCGCGCACTCAAACGCGACGAGGGGCAGGTCTACATCAACCGACTGATTACTCTGGCCGGAACAATTCTGTTCCTGGTCGCCTTCGTTTCAACTCTCTTGGCACCGGTACTCATCGTCATCATGGCACCGGGATACAGCCAAGACATTCGCTCACTTGCCGTTGCTTTCGCATTCTTGTGTCTCCCGCAGATTTTCTTCTACGGCCTGTACAACCTCTTGGGCGAGCTGCTCAATGCCCGCGGTGTCTTCGGCCCCTACATGTGGGCGCCGGTGCTCAACAACATCATTGCAATCGCGGGTCTGGTGGTTTTCCTCATTCTGTGGGGTGCCCGCGAAAATTTCGCAATTTCTGACTTTACGTCTTCTCAGTTCTGGCTGCTGTCGATCACAACCACTTTGGGCGTGGTCTGCCAGGCTCTGGTGCTCTTCATTCCCATGCGGCGCGCGGGAGTCTCCTTCAAGCCTGATTTCCACTTCCGTGGAACATCTTTTGGTTCCGCCTCAAAGGTTGCGGGTTGGACCTTTGCAACCTTGGGTGTGTCTCAGGTTGGGGTTCTTTCGACCAACGCGATCGCTTCAATTGCGGATAACTACCTGAACCAGAACCCTATGCCCATCGCGGGCCTAGCGGGGTATTCGGCAGCCTTCTTGATTTTCATGCTGCCGCAGTCGGTTATCACTGTCTCTCTTGCAACCGCGATCTTTACGCGATTGAACTACGCGGTTGCCGACGACAATGACCAGGAAGTCGCCGAGCACTACCACACAGGTATTCGCCTGATTACCTCACTGACGGTTCTTGCGGCCGCGATTTTCATGGCGGGCGCGGTTCCCATGATGCAGCTGGTTGTCACCAACACCGCCCGCCCCGAACTCATTTCTTCCTACGCGCTGATCCTGGTCTCCCTCATGCCCGGTGTGGCTTCCACGGGCATTGTTCTGATGAGCCAGCGCGTCTTCTTTGCCTATGAGGACGCCAAGCCTGTCTTCCTGATGGGCATTGTTCCGACGATCTTGCAGATCATTGTCGGTTGGTCGATCTACTTCGCAACCGGCGTGCGCTGGTGGGTCATCGGTGCGGCTCTTGGCGAAACCGTCTGCCGAATCGTTCAGGGTTTCATTGCGATGCGCTGGGTCGGACAGCGCAACGGCTACGTGAATTCCTCGGAAATCACGCGCTCCTACCTCACCTACGTCGGGTGTGCGATCATCGCCGGCGGTATCGGTTTTGGTGTTCTTTGGCTCATGGGAATCTACACGACCCTGTCTTCAAAGATCCTGCGCTGGCTGCTTTCGGGCGTGAAGTTTGGCGTGGTGGCCATCATCGTCACCGTCGTGTACATGATCGCAATGCGTGTGATCAATCCTCAAGAATCTTCAACCAGTATTCGTCCCCTGCTCAAGCGTCTACGCCTTCCGATCGCGGTATGTGACCTGCTTTCGGCCGCGCAGCCTACACGTGAAGAACAAAGCGTTCATAATGGTGTGGCACCGTCCCCTCAGGAGGAAACCATGGCTACCGAGGATCAGCGCATTCCCCGTGAAGGAATGCCACATTGGGTTCCCCTTTCTGTTGACCTTTCGGTGCCAACCTTCGATGATGTTGTTCATCCCGACGGCGAGCGCCACCCTGCGGCATCGTCTCATTCACCCCAGCAGGACACACCTGCGAATGTCCCAACCCTTCCTCACAGCAATCGCGGTTCCCAAGGGAGCGTCCAGATGAGCCAAGCAAAGCCCGAACACCCCATCGTCCCGACCTTGCCCGCAACCGCGCGCATGTACGACGTCGACGCAACTGCACCCGCTGGTATTCCCTTGGGCGCTGCAGCTGCCGAGGCCTCGGCTGAGATGGCCGCCGCTAAGGCTCAGCATCGGGAATCATCTTCTCGTATCCCCGCTCCGCTTCCCCACGGTTTCGCCGAGGGCGCGGTTGTCGGAGGCGCTGCAGCATCCGTTGCGGGTTCCGGCGCGGCTGCCACCCCGACTCACTCCTCCGGTCACGGTCATTCCGAGGCCGGCGGTGGCGGTCAGGGAGGCTCTGGCGGTGGCCGTGGTAACTCCGGCGACGCTCACGGCCACGATGAACACTCACCCGCTTCGGCCTCGGGAAATGGAGGCGAAAAGGGAATTGACCCCACGCGACCCACGATTATCTTTGCTGCAGTTCTGACCGTCATCGCCACGATTTGGGCGGGTGCAACCGCCCTCAGCCCAGTCAAGCACAGCGATATCAGCAGCTCATCCAGCACAGCAAGCTCTTCGGCATCGGCATCTGCCTCAGCATCGGAGCAGCCCACCCAAGAAGCCACTCAGGCAGCAACGGAGAAACCCGTAATTTCCAGTGTTTCCGTGTTGTCATGGCAAAACGATAAGGGTGACCACGAGGAAATGGCTGTCAATATGATTGACGGCGACGCAAAGACGAATTGGCACTCGCGCTACTTCGATTACAACCAGTTCCTAGACCAGACCGCGGTCACCATCTTGGTGAAGCTTGAGAAGAAGGCAACGGTCTCTGAGATCACCTTGGATATGGATCCGTCGACCACCGGTGGTGAAGGCGTGGTACGTGCTGTAAATCCCAATACGCCTCGAGAGGGAACAGAAATCGCAACGACGACGTTCTCTCCCAAGACGGACATCAAACTGGCACATCCCGTGGAAACTGAAGCGATCAGCATCACCTTCCGCAAGATGCCAACATCGCAAGATGGCCGCGCCTGGGCGTGGGTCAGCGAATTGTCAGTGAAGTAACCGTTACCTGCTCAAAAGGAGACATCATGTCTGAAACTATCCACGACGTCGTCATCGTCGGCTCCGGTCCTGCGGGATACACAGCGGCTATTTACACTGCGCGCGCTGGATTCAAGCCTGTTGTCGTTGCCGGTGCCTTGGCTGCCGGTGGCGCCCTGATGAACACAACTGAAGTTGAGAACTTCCCCGGTTTCCCCGAGGGTGTCCTTGGCCCGGAGCTGATGGACAACATGCGTCAACAGGCCGAAAAGTTTGGTGCTGATGTTCGCTACGAGGATGCCTACACGCTGGAGCTCGAAGGTGATATCAAGAAGATCACCCTTGAGGATGAAACCCTCTTGGCTCGCAGCGTCATCTTGGCAGCCGGTTCCGAATACCGTCATATGAACGTTTCCGGCGAAGAAGAGTTCTCTGGTCGAGGTGTTTCTTTCTGTGCGACTTGCGACGGTTTCTTCTTCCGCGATAAGCACGTGATCGTCGTCGGTGGTGGTGACTCCGCAATGGAAGAGGCAATCTTTTTGACGAAGTTCGCTTCAAAGGTCACTGTCGTTCACCGCCGTGATCAGCTGCGTGCGTCTAAGGCGATGGCCGATCGCGCGCTGGCCAATGAGAAGATCGAATTCGCGTGGAACTCCGTTGTCGAAGAGGTTCTGGGCGATTCGGCCGTGACCGGTGTCCGTTTGCGCTCCACCGTCGATGACTCGACTCGCGTTCTTGATGCCGATGGTGTTTTCGTTGCCATCGGTCACCTTCCCCGCACCGCCATAGTTTCCGGCCAGGTTGCATTGGACGAGGCCGGTTACATCCTTGTCAATGACCCGGGTACCGCAACAAACCTTCCGGGTGTCTTCGCCTGTGGCGACGCTGTTGATCACACCTACCGTCAGGCAATTACTGCTGCAGGCTCTGGATGCCGTGCCGCCTTGGATGCGCAGCATTGGCTTGAATCACAGGAGTAGTTTTATGAAATATTTTGGGTTTTTAAGTTTTGGGCACTATGCCCGCGATGGTCGTCGAGGCCTGAGCGGCCGCGATGCCCTTCATCAGGCAATCGAATTATCTGTTGCTGCTGATGATCTGGGAGTGAATGGGGCCTACTTCAGGGTTCATCACTTCGCGCCTCAAGGTGCTTCCCCTATGCCGCTTCTTTCTGCGGTTGCAGCACGGACAGCACATATTGAAGTGGGTACCGGCGTTATCGATATGCGCTACGAAAACCCGCTGTACTTGGCTGAGGAAGCTGCTGCACTGGACCAGATTGCCGATGGCCGCGTCGCACTTGGTGTTTCTCGTGGCTCACCTGAGATCGCTCAGCGAGGCTGGGAAAGTTTCGGTTATCGCGATGAGGGTGATGGCCGCGGTGGTGATATGGCTCGCGAGAAGTTCTACCGCTTCCTTGACGCCATCGATGGGAAGGCGATGGCAACTGCCGCTCCTGAGGGCGAGCAGTACCCACTGATGGTCCAACCCGGTTCACCTCTGCCAATTTTCCCTCACTCTGAAGGCCTCCGTCAGCGCATCTGGTGGGGTGCGGGTTCGAATTATTCCGCCGAGCAAACCGCTCGTGACGGCGTCAATATGATGAGTTCGACTCTGGTCTTTGAAAGCGGTGATCGCAGCTTCGGTGAGATCCAAGCTGAGCAGATTGCGCGCTATCGCGCAGCATGGAAGGAAGCGGGGCATTCGTGGACTCCTCGCGTATCTGTCTCGCGTTCGATCTTTCCGCTGCTGAGCGCAAAGGACCGAGGAATGTACGGTCTTGAGGCCTATTCAACCGACCAGGTTGGACGCTTGGATTCCGGAATTGCGACTTTCGGTCGTTCCTATGCCGCCTCTCCCGATGAATTGATTGAGCAGTTGAAGGCAGACCCGGCTATTGCCGCGGCCGATACTCTGCTGCTGACAATTCCCAACCAGCTGGGGTTCAAGGAAAATCTGTCGATCATCAGCAACTTCGCCAAATATGTGGCACCAGAGCTCGGTTGGGTTCCTGCTGACCAGGGTCTCCCAACGGGCTACCCGATTGATTAAGTCCGTTTGATTAAGTCCGTAGCACTGAGCTATCGCGGGGTTTCAGACAGCACATCTACCTGCGAAAGCTGCAGTATCTGGACGGCTGACTTGCCGGTGCTTTTGTAGGGGCAAAAGCACCGGCACGTCATTCCACCAGCGCCATTGCAAGTGGAAGCTCAGCCCGGTCGAAACCCTGACCTCCCAACCAGTGCCTTTATTTTAATCCCGACTAACCGATAAAAACTGGGAAAATGTGCATTAATCAATGCACATTTTCCCAGGTCAGAGGCTGTTTAAAGCTGATTAAGGTGCAACCTTAAAACGCCTTTTTCGCACCGTATTTATTTAGTTATTCCCCTCGTGAAGATCGCTCAATAGTTTACGACGCAAGGGTCCTGTGGCCTCGGAAGCCAACATAATCAGCCCAATGCCCAGCACAGTCATACCCACCAAAATCAGCATTGGGGCAAGCCCAGCGCTCAGGGCAATAACCGGAGACATAAACAGAATGCCCAAACTCATTGCTCCACCGATCATGAGCAGTGCTGGAAGCAGAATTTCAATCCTGCGCGCACGATCCATGAAGTTTCGGGGTGACCCCATGAATTCCAAGGCTTTCATCTGGTCAATGGAATCAATCACGCGAATGGCTTGATTGATTGCAGTAGAGATTGCACCCAAAGCCATAGTGATACCGAAGGTCAAAAGCATTCCCGTGCGAATATCCGACATGAGGATCCTTGCGACTTCCTCCATGTCCCCCGTATTACCCATCGACATCGAGCTGAAGATCGGCATGAGCACTCCGACAATGAAGGCGACCAGGGCAACCGCACCAAAAGACCTCCAGACGCTCTTGGGATCATCTCCAATCCGACGACCCGCAAGAAGCATCTGTGGAGTACGCGCAAGGCTTGCCATGGCCTTGCCCAAAAGGGATACCGAAAAAGCTCCCACGACATTGACCAGCGCAAAAATCACACCGAGGAATCCGAAGAATAGCCCCATGGCAATTGCCATCCCCAGCTGCATCATCATCTGAGCAACAATCACCCAGACCATGATCAGAACAAGCATCAAGGCCAGCCACAGTGGTGAAACCTTCGCCCCCTCAGTACGACGCGTCACACCCAAAGGTGTAATGAGCACTTTACGCATCGCAAGCATCGACGAAGCGGCGGCCAGCACAATCATCAGTACGGCCTCGGCAAGGAGGACAAGCGGACCGACCCACATTTCGTGCACCCCTATGCGCTGACCCTGGAAGGAAATCAGCTGCCAAATCGGTAAAAGTGCACCATACAGAGCGGTACCACACACAACACCAATTGCTGCATAGACCGCGGTTTCGATCAGACACGCACAACGCGTTTTTGCGGGCCCCAATCCCATAAGGCGGAGAACCGCTAGATCCCGTGCACGTCGACTCATTCCCAGACGTGCAGCGGCCGCGCCCATGCTCAGAGTCGGAACGATCATTAAAAGACCCGCAAAGCACGCCAGGATGACATAGAAGCTAGCCATATCCTCGAAACCATTTGGCACGTCATAGGTACGCGAGAAGAACATCAGAACCCCACCCGTGACGGAAAGAAGAATTGCGTGGGGAAGGGCGAAAGCCAGAACTGTCAGGATCGAGGTCGCACGATCACGAGAACCCAGGACTGCGCGTGCCGCAGTAAGTGTTGCGCTCATCGAGACACCTGCTGATCGATCAGGCCGTCTCGCATGTGGATTTCATGCGGAAGCCGCGCGGCCACCGAAGGATCATGCGTCACCAGAATCAAGCTCGCCCCGGTGCTTTGGCAGGCATAGGTCAGGACTCCCATGACCTCCGCACCGGTGCTTTGATCCAGGGCACCCGTCGGTTCATCGGCAAAGACGACTTTGGGATTGGTGATGAGCGCACGCCCAATCGCAACGCGCTGCGCCTGACCGCCGGAGAGTTGACCAGGGCGGTACGGACCTGCACCCTCCAACCCCAGATTCACCAGGATCTGCTGTGCGCGGGCAATGGCCTCTTTACGCGCAACTCCCGCCAGCATCAGGGGCATTGCAATATTTTCCTGGCAGGGAAGTTCTGGAAGCAGCTGCCCATCTTGGAACACGAAACCAAAGTGCTTGAGGCGCAGTTCTGAAATCGCGCCCTCACTCAGTGTTGTCATTTCAGTGCCATCCAGGGTGATGCTTCCCGTCGTCGGTCGCAGCACTCCCGCCAAGCAGTGCAAAAGCGTCGTCTTCCCGCACCCCGAGGGTCCCATAATTGCCAGTTGGCTGCCCTGGGGGATTGATAGGCTGACTCCCGCGAGCGCCTGAACGGTATTTCCGCCGCGTTGATAGAGTTTCGTGAGCCCGTTGACAACCATTCCCGAGGCCGTGGATGCATAAGGAGCTTGTGGCGCGCCTGCGCCCTGCTGCAGTGGTGTAGTCATAGTTTTAGTGTGCTCGTGGACTACCCGTGTTCACTATTGGGTATTACCCTGATTTGCCCCTGGTTGTAATGATGGGGATGTACCCTTGTAAACAATAAATGACACCACCGTCACCGCGCCGCTGCCAAGGAGGGCCAGTGCTCACTCTGAGCCAACATATCGACCAGATCCTCGGGATCTTGCTTGCTTTATTCCTTTCCTCTTTGATCGGTTTGGAGCGTCAGGCCCGCGGAAAGAGCGCTGGTCTTCGTACTGATGCGATCGTCGGTATGACCTCGGCCCTTCTTATGGTCGTGTCGAAGTACGGTTTTAATGACGTGCTTGCGGCTGATCTTGTGCGCGTTGATCCTTCTCGCGTCGCCGCGCAGATCGTTTCTGGAATTGGCTTCCTCGGCGCGGGTATCATTCTGACCCGCTCGGGAGCAGTCCGAGGCCTGACCACTGCCGCAACCGTATGGGAGACAGCCGGGATTGGTATGGCATGTGGCGCAGGTTTGTGGGTCGCAGCAATCGCTGTTACATTCATGCACTTTATTGTTGTTTTCGCACTGACACCCCTCTCACGCCACATCGGTCCTCATGCTCCCCGCCGTCCCAACACGATTGTTTTGGAGTTGGTCTTCGATCCCGGTCAAGGGGTCATGCGTCGGGTATTAAGCGTGATGACAGATTCAAAGTGGCGCGTTTCCGAGGTTAGAACCGACACTGAGGGTAAACGCGGACATGCATTCATTGAGACGACGACCGCCGACCGTGTTGCGCTTCCCGCACTGATCGCCACAATCTCTGATCTTCCCGGCATCTATTCCATTGAAGAAGCGGACCCACACGGCGCGGACTAAGTGTCCACGGCCTCGGCACTTATGTCACGACAGTCGTTTTAGTGGCACACTTAGATGCGTGTGTCCTTCGACATACTTATATAGAAAGGTTCGCCAATGTCTCAGGATCCTCAGTCACAGGGAAATCGACTCGACCCGTGGTTTGATGCCTACGCAGATCGAGCTCATAACCTGCGAGCTTCTGAGATTCGCGCACTGTTTTCGGTTGTCTCTCGCCCCGAGGTCGTCTCCCTTGCCGGCGGTATGCCGAATTTGAAGGATCTTCCTCTGGAGAGCCTCGCCGAGACCGCGAAGGAGCTTATTCTTTCTTCCGGTGCCCAGGCACTGCAATACGGTTCTGGCCAGGGCTGGGAACCCTTGCGTGAGCAGCTCGTCAATGTCATGACCTATGACGGCATCATTGGCGCTGACCCTGACGATGTCGTTATTACCACGGGCTCACAACAGGCGCTCGACCTGATGGCCGAGCTCTTTATCGACTCCGGTGACGTTGTTTTGGCCGAGTCTCCTTCCTACGTTGGCGCCCTTGGATGTTTCCGTGCCCGCCAGGCTGATGTCATTCACGTTGATATGGATGACAACGGCATCATTCCCGAGGCCTTAGAAGAGACAATCCGCCGCCTGAAGTCCGCTGGTCGCGCCATTAAGTTCCTCTACACGATCCCGAACTTCCAGAATCCCGCAGGCGTCACGCTCTCCTTGGAGCGTCGACCTTTGATCGCCGAGATCTGCATGCGTGAGCACGTGTTGATTTTGGAAGATAACCCGTATGGCCTGCTCGGTTTTGATTCCGATCCGCTTCCCGCGCTTCATTCATGGTCGCCTGAGGGTGTTGTCTACTTGGGTTCGGTTTCGAAGATGTTTGCCCCCGGTATGCGTATTGGATGGGCGCTTGCTCCCCACGCCATTCGCGCGAAGCTGATATTGGCTTCTGAGGCCGCAATTTTGTCCCCGGGCATGTTCGGCCAGATGTTCCTCTCGAGCTACCTGGCCGGTTATGACTGGTACAGCCAGGTTAAGGTTTATCGTGCGATGTACGCCGAGCGTTGCAAGGCAATGCTGGATGCTTTGGCGGAGTACATGCCTGATGAGTGCTCGTGGACGACTCCGAATGGCGGTTTCTACACATGGGTGACCCTGCCCGAGGGTTTGAATGCGCGCAGCATGCTTCCTCGCGCCGTGAAGGCGCAGGTGGCCTATGTTTCCGGTACGGCTTTCTACTACGACGGCCGGGGTACCGATCACATGCGCTTGTCCTTCTGCTATCCCGAACCGGATCGTATTCGTGAGGGTGTCCGCCGCCTTGCTGGGGTCGTTAATGCCGAAAAGCAATTGGTCGACATGTTCGGTGTCGCCCCAGAAGAAGATGCTGAATTTTTAACTAACCGTCATGACGGTTCCGTTCACACCGAAGACTGACAAGGAGAAACCCTCATGTCCGCTCAATCTTTGAAGGTACTTATTGTCGCCGGAGGTCTGACCCACGAACGTGATGTTTCCGTACGTTCTGGGCGACGTGTTGCAAATTCGCTGGTCAATCAGGGTTTTGCAGCCAAGGTTGTCGATTTTGATCAAAACCTTCCCTCTGCAATTTCGGATTTCCAACCCGATGTTATTTGGCCTCTTGTACATGGGTCCATCGGTGAAGATGGATCTTTGCAAACCCTTCTTGAGGGAACAGGAATTCCTTACGTGGGTTCAACCCCGGCCCAGGCGATGCTCGCCTCAAATAAGCCCACTGCAAAGGCTTTAGTAGGTTCCGCAGGACTTGATACCCCCGGGTGGATTGCTCTTCCCCAACTTCTGTTCCGCCAGCTTGGCGCACAGAATGTCTTGAAGATGATCGAGGCCGGACTCACTTTCCCCTTGGTCGTTAAGCCTTCCTCGGGTGGATCTGCCCTAGGCATGTCTAAGGCCAATAATTCCGGCGATCTGCGTTCAGCTATGGTTGATGCCTTCTCTTATGAGGAGCATGTAATGCTTGAGCGCTACGTTGCCGGACGCGACATCGCAGTTTCGGTCATCGATTTAGAAGATGGTCCCCTTGCTCTACCTCCCGTCGAGGTAGCTACCGATGATGGGCACTACGACTACGAAGCTCGTTACACAACTGATGAGAGCGAGTACTTTGTTCCCGCTCGTCTGAGCGATGACGAGATGACGGATGTGCAGTCTGCAGCTATTCAGATTCACGAGCTATTGGGCCTGCGTGATCTTTCACGTATTGACTTCATTGCTGATGAAGACGGAAACTTCTGGTTTATCGATGCCAATGTTTCGCCCGGAATGACCGATACTTCGCTATTCCCTCAAGCTGCCGACGCAACAGGCTCTTTTGACGAAATCTGTGCAGCGATCGTGCAGTACGTCGCGCAGCGCGCATAGCTGTCCCCGCCAGAATAATCTCGCTTCAAAGTTTTGGGCTACACAACCATTGTGTAGCCCAAAACTTTATGTTCAAGCCCTTAAAGAACACCCAGCTTCTTTAAGTCCTCCCTGAGAGCATCGGCGTTTTCCCAGGTCAGCGCGGGTATATCAAGATACTCCGCAGCCTTGACGTACTCGGAACGATCATCAATATAGAGAAGTTTTTGCGGCTCTTGTTGGGCCGAAGCAAGTGCCTCTCGATAGATCCCTCTATTCGGTTTTCTAATCCCCACATGCGAAGAAAAGATCATCGGACCATTGATATACCGTTGAGCCCATACGCTTTCCATCACTACTGATGCGTGCGTCGCTGGCATGTTCGTGAGTAACCCAATGTTGTAGCCCGCGGTTCTCAGGTCGCTGAGAAGATGTGCTGCAGCTTCGTCAATAGCGTGCATACGCGAAGCGTCCGCTGTTACGAGCTTGCGGACTTGGTCCTCTGATGGTTGGGGTAGGCCGCAATCTCCTGAAACCGCGTCCCAGAAGTCTAGATCCGACATTCCTTCGTCATATGCGTCGCGATGTGCCCATATTGCTTTATCGACGAGGGATACGCATTCAGCAGAATCATTAAGGCCAATGATTGACATAAATTCTCGAGGGTTTGGACGTTGGCTAACTAATACTCCTCCAACATCGAAGAAGATCAGTTCAGTATTGAGCTCGTCAGCCATGTATGTCAACCTCCACTTCTATTGTCGCGCATGACTGCCGATTCAACAAAATTGACCATTTACCTCTCACGCTCAAAACTGCTGCATTATCTCTACATTGATTTGGATTACAGAGCGCCCCGTGACCGCCCAAGTATCGTGTTCCTTGATCATTTCTACGCGTATCTCGATGATTTCAACCGGACTGTTATCAACAACCTTTACCAACATCTACTTAGGCTTATTTCCACATGCTTATGCAAACCATGAGTTTGGGTCGCTATTGCTCATCCTGTTACCAAGCACTGTGGGCGATGTTTCACGTGAAACATCGCCCACTAGCTCGTCATCTTGCTGGCCAGCTATCTAATATCGATAAGCACCCGGACAACTGAGAATTCTTCGCCGTCTTATTACCTGTTCGCATGCGGGAGGAGAATATCAGCGAGACGTTGCAAATCATCTGAGCCTGCAAACTCGATGATGATCTTCCCCTTCCTTTTTCCTTCAGAAACGGTTACGCGCGTATCCCAGGCATCCGCGAGTACCTGACTCATGTGCTCTCCAAGCGGGGATGAAACCTTAAGCCGCTTCACCGAAGGCCTCGAAGGACGGTGTACCGATCCAAGACGAACTAGTTCTTCAGTCGTTCGAACTGACAAACCCTCAGCAATGATCCTATTAGCGAGGATCTCCATATCATCCGGAGTGGGTAGGGCAAGTAACGCACGTGCGTGTCCTGCGGATAAGACCTGTGCAGAAACCTTCTTTTGTACCGATGCCGGTAGCTTAAGCAGGCGAAGGGTATTTGCAATTTGCGGTCGAGAACGCGCAATTTTCTTAGACAGTTCCTCCTGTGTGGCCCCGAAATCAGCCATGAGCTGCTGATACGCAAATGCCTCTTCCAAAGGATTCAGCTGTGCTCGATGGAGATTCTCCAGCAATGCATCACGGAGTAGATCTTCATCTTCTGTGTGTCGAACGATGGCGGGGATCGTATCCAGACCAGCAAGTTCACTTGCACGCAAACGCCGTTCGCCCATAATCAGCTCATAACGAGCCTCAGGCTTTTCCTCGAGGAAACCCTTAAGTGTCTCAGAAGGTTCCTCATTAAGGGGAATGCGTCGAACAACAACAGGCTGCAAGACACCGACTTCTCGTATCGACGCGGCCAGCTCATTCAGGTCGTCTTCGTCGAATACTTGGCGAGGTTGACGTGTATTTGGAACGATCTGCTCAACTGGAATTTCTGCGAATGTCGCACCGGGCACCTGCATCAAATCCGATGTTTCACGTGAAACATCATCACTCACATGCGACGAAGTACCCGCATGAGACTCATGCGCTTCCATTTGCGCGGGACGTGAGGATCGGGAAGATCGAGAAGAGCCAGTAGCGGATGCGGCACCAGAAGTGGACGCAACCTTCTCATCATTCGCAGCACTACTACCTGCAGCCTCTACACGCGCCTTACTCTGAGCTGTTGACTTGGTCTTAACTGACCCTGACTTAGTCGTGCGAGATCGCGGCTCGAGCAACTCTCGAGCGGACCCACCACGCACCGTGGCCGACGCTTTACGCTCACCTGGGAAAAGAACATCGAGGGGCCGCCTGGCCACATCTTCGGGCTTCTCAGTTTGGGCAGGAGGGATGAGTGCACCCAAACCACGCCCTAAACCTGTACGTCGTTGGGACTTATGAGTTGATTCTGATTGCTCGACCATGCACACTTACCAATCTCACGAATACTGAATATTGATTCCATTGTTTCACGTGAAACAGGAAAATGTGTATCAAGCAAGCAAAAACGCGTTTTCACAGACGCATTCTCCTGGGAAAAAGAATCAGGGTTCAACCGCCTATCAAAACGATCGAAACCCTGAAAAAGTGATTGAGGAGAACAAAACGAGTTATCACATCGCCAAGCGATGACTCAGCTCGTACGCTGCCTTTCGATAAGCAAGTGCGCCGGCACCATTCGGATCATAAGTGATGACGCTCTGCCCATAGCTTGGCGCTTCAGAGACTCGAACCGAGCGAGGGATGACAGTCTGCAGCGTCTGCTCAGGGAAGTGTGACCGCACCTCATTCTCGACTTCATCCGATAAGCGCGTACGCTTGTCGGCCATCGTGAGGAGCATAGTTGAAACATGTAGTTTTGGATTAAGATCAGCGCTGATGCGATCAATGGTCGACCACAACTGACTCAAACCTTCAAGCGCGTAGTACTCGGTCTGAATAGGAATCAAAACCTCGTCAGCTGCAACCATCACGTTCAAGGTGACCAGTCCAAGCGAGGGCGGACAATCAATAAGGATCAGATCAATTTGCTGATATGCCTGAACAAAGTACTCAACGGCGTCCGCAAGACGAAACTCTCGGCGTTCAAGATCGACAAGCTCAATTTCCGCGCCTGAAAGATCGATGGTAGCCGGGCACACCCACAGGTTATCCATCTCAGGGCAGGCTTGTAGAACTTCACCGATCGTCAATTGACCGGTAATGACCTCGTACGTCGAAGGCGTGCCAGGACCATGAGGAACGCCGAGAGCACTCGAAGCGTTGCCTTGAGCGTCTGCATCGATAACAACAACCTTCAGACCTGCCAGTGCAAAAGAGGCGGCAAGATTGACAACCGAAGTCGTCTTACCAACGCCACCCTTTTGATTAGCTACCGCAATGATTCGCGTCGACGCGGGTACGCCAAACTCAGCCGTCTCAAGAAACTCTCGATCCTGAAAATTCCGCGCAATTTGGTCCGAAAGTGGGGTATCGCCGGCCATAAAACACAAGCCTTTCTCACACGTCAATGACACAAGTGTAGGCAGTCATGCCCGCGGGAGAAAACCGAGGACACACCCGTAGAAAAGAAATGAGGTATTAAGAACGGAGTCTTTTCGCAACAACGACGTAAGTCGAATCGTCTTCCATTACCGACGGCACCTCATGGATCTGAGCACTCAGGTGATGACGCTTCAGCTCAGCAGCAGCAGCCTCAACTTCTTCACCCGCACGGCGCCCTTTAAGAGCGACAAGAGAACCACCGGGAGCAATGAGCTTTGAAGTCATACGCACAAGCTTCGTCATATTCGCCAATGCACGTGAAGTCACCACATCGGCCTTACCCTTACCGCGCAGTTCCTCGGCACGAGCCTGATGAATGTTCACATTGTCCAAGCCAAGAGTGTCCACAACATCTGCGAGCCATTCGCAACGTCGCGCCATGGGTTCAGCAAGATGGACATCAAGATCTGGGCGACAAATCGCGATAACGATCCCGGGGAAACCTGCCCCGGAACCGACATCCAAAATCTGTCCCTTCTTGGGAAGAAAATCCAAGACAGCGGCAGAGTTCACCAGGTGCCTCGACCAGAGTCGGGGGAGCTCACGCGGACCGATCAGCCCGCGGAGCTCACCTTCCTCAACAAGCATGTTCGCAAACTCGGCAATGTCGGGGTAGGCCAAACCGAAAAGCTCTCGAACCTCAGGTCCGGGAACCTCAAGTTCAAGGTCATTTTCGGCCTCGCGAGGAGAATTACCGAGCGCGTCCACTCAGGCCTCCTCGGCCTCGTCGGCGGAGTCAGTATCAGCGTCAACATCCTCCGCAGGAAGAATGACAACGCGGCGACGGGGCTCAACGCCTTCAGATTCGCTGCGAAGACCCTCGGAGGCAACAACGTCGTGGCACACCTTGCGCTCGAAGGGGTTCATGGGCTCAAGCTTCTGGGGCTCACCTGTCGCACGAAGACGTGCAATTGCCTCGTGAGTGAGGTCCTGAAGATCCGCCTTACGATCGGCACGGAAGCCCGCAATATCCAGCATGAGTCGCGAGCGCTCGCCAGTTTCGGTCTGAACAGCAAGGCGCGTCAGTTCCTGAAGGGCGTCAACAACTTCACCGTCTTCGCCAACCAGATGATCCAAGGCAGATGGATCTTCCGAAATAATTTCTACTGATGCACGACCATTTTCAACATCAATTTCGATGTCACCGTCAAGGTCGGCAATATCCAACAGTTCTTCCAAGTAATCGGCAGCGAGCTCGCCTTCTTCCTCAAGGCGCGAGAGCTCGTTTGTCGTATCTTCGCTCATGTTTATCCTCCGTAGGGGTTTGATGCCTTAGGCATCAAATGGTCTGTGGGCGCCTCAGCGCTTCTTCTTCTTTGCGGCGGCGCGGCGAGCCTTGCGGCGTTCTTGACGCTTGCGTTCGAGCTCTGCAGCTTCAGCATCTGACGAGGCCTCGGAAGAAGCGGCCTGTCCGCCCCGAGCGCGAACCTGACGCTGTGCCTCTTCACGCTTAGCAGCAGCCTCACGACGTTCTGCTGCGCGCTCAGTCGCGACCTTCACACCCTTCATCCAAACCTCATCAGGAAGGGTCGTCCATTCTTGCATGGACAGGTTGCGGTAAACAGAAACGATCTCTCCAGTGCTCATGGCCTGGGGGAAATCAGAGGCGATCTTCTGACGCTTGGCACGGCTGCGAACCTCGGTCAGCGTGGTCTCGTTAAGAGCCTTGAGTTCATCGGATCCATCGGCCAGTTCGCGACGCTTCTCGTCGTAGTCCGCGAAGAAGGGACGTGCCCACGACTGGTAGGCATCCTGACGCTTGGCCAAAAGCTCCTTGTAGGCGGCGGAGTTCGGGTTCGGCATATTCTTAATCACCCACAGCATCTGCAGGTAGCCCCAAATGCCCGCGGTCGTCGTATAGATCACGACACCCATCTGGAAGAACAGACCCGAGAAAATGAACATGAAGGGCATGACGTACATCATCATGCGCTGCGAACGAACCATGGGGTTGTTTGGATCCTGGTTCTGCGGCATGTTCTTCGTCATCGTCAGCCGGATGGTCAAGAACTGCGTCGCAACCATGATGACGATGAACACACCGAAGATCAGCGTCGGGAGCGAGGCAAAGGACGAATCACGGATCGTGTGGGACAGCGGGACACCGAAAACCTGCGAGGAGTCGATTTCCGAGGCGACGGCCTGAGTGATCGGACCCAGGGAGTCCACGTGACGCGAACCGACCTGGTAGCTGCTTTCTGCCAGCGCGTGGATGGCGTAAATCGCGCGGTACATCGCGAAGAGAACCGGTAGCTGAACGAGCATCGGCAAGCACGAAGCGAAGGGATTCACACCGTACTTCTTGTTGAGCTCGGAGATCTCCTGCTGCATGCGTTGACGGGAGGCCATATCCGTCTTGCCCTTGTATTTGGCCTGAATCTTCTGCATCTGAGGCTGAACAATCGATGTGCCTCGCATGCTCTTGAGCTGCTTGAGGTACAGCGGGATGATCAGTACGCGCACCAAAATGGTCAGCAGAACGATGGACAGGACCCACGTGAATCCTGCACCGCTGTTCATTCCAACGAGCAACAGCAGGTCATGAATCCTGACCCAGAGCCAGGCGACCGCTACTGCAAAGGGATAGAGAATCGAATCCACAGGAGATCTCCTTATGATGCGCGGGGGACGCTCACTGCGTCCGCGTGATGCTCGGCCTTCGCCGAGAAGTCTTCGAGAGTGTCGACCGATGTTTCGTCATCGGTGCGATCCATGCCCATGGGGGTTTGTGCCCACGGATCGTCGTAGCCGGCCCAATCTGCCGGAGGGACCCAGGCCTCGCCAGTCCACTTGCCGCGAGCGGGAACTTCATCGACCCCGCCGAGGCTCCAGGGGTTACAGCGGAGGATTCGCCAACTTGCTAATAGTGTTCCCTTGACGAGGCCGTGGGTGCGCAGAGCACCGAGCGCGTAGCTTGAGCAGGTGGGGTAGTACCGGCAACGCGGCGCGAAAAGTGGGGAAATGAAACGCTGGTAGAGCCGCACGGGAATGATGGCGATATACGCAAAAGGAGAGCTCATGCACGTCCCTCCTGAGATCGATCCCATTTCTTCCATGCCCTGGCCAAAACCTGATCTAATTCTTCACCCAATTGCGCGGAAGTGACACCCAATGCCTCGGCCTTTACTCGGACGACGACGCGGGCGCCAGCAGGCTGTGCACTCAGGCGATCGGCCATGAGATGGCGCAATTGACGCTTCACTCGGTTGCGTCCAACCGCTCGTTTAATTTGGCTTTTAGGTACGACGAAACCGACGAGGCGTGAATCACTTTCCTCGTCGGTTCGACAATGCACAATGAGCCTTTGCTGACCCGCGCGCGATCCGCTTCGGATTGCGAGGCGGAAGTCCGCTGGATTCACCATGCGGTTCGAGCGGGGCAACACCTCGCGAAAGCTCAGGCGGAGAGGCGGGCGCGGCCCTTGCGACGACGCGCAGCCAGAATCGCGCGGCCAGCGCGGGTGCTCATACGCAGGCGGAAGCCGTGCGTCTTGGAACGACGACGGTTGTTCGGCTGATAAGTCCGCTTGGTGGTCACTGATATCTCCTCGAATTGGTCATGGACAGTGTGCGCCGCAATTAGGCACACATACGAACTGACAGCCTACGGGTTTTTGGCCGTTCCGTCAATGAAAGAGCGCCGTACCACACTCAATCCACACCTGTGGAAGCAGGTGTGGATAAATTGGGGGTTAGTTATCCACATGCAAAGTTATCCACAGAGCTGTGGACAGAGGTTTTTTCTTTTTGCCACAAGGGTGAGGTGTTGTAACTACACAAATGTCATTTGGGGATTAAATATCCACAGGTCTATCCCCAGCTGTGGAAAACATGACATGCTTGTAAAGTTATCGGTGGATAATGATTCGCAACCGATATCATTTCTCGTGTCCTATCTCACGTCAGCTTTCGGAGGTTCCTGTGTCGATCGATGCCCTTACTCAGGCTTGGTCTGAGGCACTGTCGCAAAACTCAGATCTGTTGGGACCCGCAGCCATGTCTTTCCTGCGTTCAGCAAAGCCGCTGGGCGATATCGACGGAACGATCCTCATCGCAGTTCCCAATGACTTCGCAAAGAAGTGGATTGAAAACAACGGTGCAAATGACCTCACGCAGGCACTTGCTGCAATTCTTGGTCGAAGTGTTCGACTGGCAGTGACCATCGACCCCACTTTGGATGCACAAGAAGAAGCGGTAGAGGAAACCTCCGCCACGGCCTCGGAAATTGGGGATAACGCAGCGTCTACCCCACAGGGCGAGCCCGCCCATTCATCCTCTTCTTCTCAGGCTTCTGCACAGCTCAGCCAACCCGCCGCCAGCACGGGAAGCCCACAACTGGCAATCGATACCGCTAGCACGCATCTCAATCCCAAGCACACTTTTGACACCTTTGTCATTGGTCCTTCCAACCGCTTCGCTCACGCTGCAGCTTTTGCGGTATCAGAAAGCCCGGGACGTGCCTACAACCCTCTGTTCATTCACGGTGGTTCCGGGCTGGGGAAGACCCACTTAATCCACGCAATCGGCCACTACACGCTGTCACTTTTCCCGCAGTTGCGCGTGCGCTACGTGAACTCAGAGGAATTTACCAACGACTTCATTAACTCGGTGCGTGAAGAAAGCATTGAAGAATTCCAGAGGCGTTACCGCGAGGTCGACGTTCTGCTCATTGACGATATCCAATTCATTCAGGGCAAAGAACGTACGGTCGAAGAGTTCTTCCACACCTTTAACTCTCTGTACAACGCGGGAAAGCAGATCGTTCTGACCTCAGACGTACCGCCTCGTGAGCTCGATCTGGAAGATCGAATCCGTTCGCGCTTCGCGGCGGGCCTTTTGGTCGATGTCCTTCCTCCCGACCTGGAAACCCGTATCGCAATCTTGCAAAAGAAGGCCAGTGCGGAAAATATCGAAGTTGATCCTCGGGTTCTGGAATACATCGCCCAGCGAATTTCCTCGAATATCCGCGAACTTGAAGGCGCCCTGGTGCGAGTTGCTGCCTTCGAATCCCTGTCGAAAGAACCGGTCACCGTTTCGATGGCAGAGATGCTCTTGAAGGACTTTGCTTCTGACCCGCAGGACACCGAAGTAACACCAACGCTAATTATGAGTCAGACCGCGACGTATTTCGGCGTAACGATCGACCAATTGTCGTCTTCGGACCGTTCGCATGTCGTCGTTGAGGCACGTCAGATCGCGATGTACCTGTGTCGCGAACTCACTGATCTTTCGCTTCCAAAGATTGGCGCTGCATTTGGCGGACGCGACCACACAACCGTGATGCACGCGAATAAGAAGATCGTGGGGTTGATGGCGGAGAAGAGGGAGACCTTCAACTACGTCACCGAATTGACCAACCGCATTAAGCAGGCCGCACGTCAGTCGGCAACTCTCAGCTAAAAAATGGACGTTTGGGGTGCGAACTTCCTTTCCACAGAAGCTGTGGAAACTGTGGTGAAACATCACCGATCGCTTGTGTACGAGGCAGAGCAATTTGTGGAGAAAAACAAGAGAACAATTTTCGTCCACAAAAACGTGTAGTTCGTTCACACACAGATTCACATATTCATCCACGAAAGAAGTGCTGGCATTTCACGGTAAAAATGGGTTTTCCACACAATCCACATAGCCGATGATGATGACGAACTTTAGTTCAAGACAAATAACAAAAAATCGCCAACATCAGTGAGGCCTCGAGCTCAGACTGGTTAAGGTGTAATTCTCAGTTTCCTTGACGCCTACAGCCAGGTAAACTGACCACGGTATATCTACATTCAGTTCCAAGGAGAATCCATGAAGTTCACCGTCGCCCGCGACGTGCTTGCAGAAGCTGTTTCATGGACAGCGCGTGTACTTCCCACCCGTCCCGCAAGCCCCATTCTTGCTGGTATGCGAATCTCGGCTCAGGGTCAGGAACTGACTCTGTCCTCCTTCGACTACGAGGTTTCTGGAAACTCGCGTATTCCCGCCTCGGTTGATGAAGAAGGCGAAGTTCTGGTTTCCGGTCGACTTCTTGCAGATATTTCAAAGTCCCTGCCCAACAAGCCGGTCACCATCGAAGTTGATGGACAAAAAGTTTCTCTTTCCTGCGGTTCCTCGCACTTCACCTTGGCAGTCATGCCTATCGACGAATACCCGCTTCTTCCCGCACAGCCTCAGGTTGCAGGCTCTGTAGATTCGCAGGTTTTCCAGCAGGCCGTTGCCCAGGTATCAATCGCGGCTTCTCGCGATGAAACTCTTCCGCTTCTTACCGCTGTCCGCGTTGAAATCGACGGTAATAACATCACGCTTTTGGCAACTGACCGTTACCGTCTGGCAATGCGCGAGCTCAAGTGGGATTCGGTTTCCGATATGTCCGAAGCCGCACTGGTCAAGGCACGCATTCTTCAGGACGTCGCAAAGTCCATGACTTCGGGTGCAAAGGTTGAGATCGGTCTGTCGCAAGAATCTCAGCCGGGCGCTTCTTCGCTGATCGGCTTCCAGGCCGGTGGACGCCGCACAACATCTACCCTGATGGATGGTGACTACCCGCCGGTTCGCCGTTTGTTCCCGGAAACGACCACCATCCAAGCAATCGTCGAGCGTCACACTTTGCTCGAGGCAGTGAAGCGTGTCTCCTTGGTTGCCGAGCGCAAGACCAGTGTTCGCCTGTCCTTCTCCGATGGCCAGCTTGTTCTTGAAGCCGGCCAAGGTGATAACGCCCAGGCTTCTGAAGTTGTTCAGGCACAGCTCATGGGCGATGACATCGCGACCGCGTTTAACCCGCAGTACCTCAGCGAAGGTTTGTCGGTCATGGATACCGAGTATGTTCGCTTCGGTTTCACCCACCCAACGAAGCCCGCTGTGATCACCGGCCAAGAAAAGGCTGATGGTGGAGAGTCGACTGACTTCCGCTACCTGCTGATGCCGATCCGCTACGGAATCTGATCTGGAGTTTGTGTGCGAGTTTCGCACGTTGCGCTGGATGACTTTCGTTCATACCGTCATGCGGTAGTGGAGTTTGCGCCGGGAACAACAGTCCTTTTGGGCTCGAATGGCCAGGGGAAGACCAATCTTGTCGAGGCTGTTTCCTACCTTTCCGCATTCTCTTCCCACCGCGTGAGTGCAGAACAAGCCCTGGTGCGTTTACCCCTTTCCCCGGATGAACCTCAGCCCGGTGGGGCAGTTGTTCGGGTCAGGCTGGTGACAGCAGGTGAACGCGAAACAGTTATTGAACTTGAGATTGTTCGTGGAAAAGCGAATAGGGCGAAGGTCAATCGCACCCAAGTTCGACCGCGCGAAGTTCTTGGCCTGCTCAAAAGCGTGGTGTTTTCGCCGGAAGATCTTCAAATTGTTCGTGGTGACCCACAGGTTCGTCGCCAGTTCTTGGATGATCTCCTCATTCAGCAGCACCCGCTGATTGCACAGGTAAAAAACGATTTTGACAAGGTTGCACGTCAGCGTGCAGCCTTGATGAAGAATGCTCAATCGCAGTTGCGCCGAGGTTTTACTCCCGACTTTTCAACAGTGGAAGTTTGGGACGACACCTTTGCCCAGCTCTCCGCTCAGCTCAGTCTTGCGCGCGTGGGACTAGTCGACGAACTTCGTGGTCCCGCGGCCCACGCCTATGAGGAAATCGGTGGATCGCCTCGGAAATTGGATATCGAATTCCTTGCTTCCCAGGGGAATTGCCCGGTGGGTGGGGATTTGGCCACGGTTGCGGGTGAACTCAAGGAAATTTTGGCCTCGGCACGCATGAAGGAAGCCGAGAGGGGAGTGAATTTATTCGGCGCACACCGCGACGATTTAAAGCTCACCCTCGGTGGGATGCCCGTGAAAGGTTATGCAAGCCACGGCGAGACATGGTCGGTTGCTCTTTCACTACGTTTGGGCGCTTTCGAGCTTCTTTCTCGAGATGGAGATACCCCGATTCTTATTCTCGATGATGTATTCGCAGAGCTTGATTCGTCGCGCAGAGCGGGATTAACCCGTATGATTACCGGAGCGGAACAAGTATTAATCACGGCAGCGGTCGCCGATGACGTTCCGCAAGAATTACATGCTCAGGTTCATGCAGTCCATTGGGATCCTGAGCTTGGAACGGTGGTCGGTGATGAGTGAATTTTCCGATTTTGAATACGCCTCTGCTGCACTACGACGTGTACAAGCCAGAGCGCAGGCCCAGGGCCACTACCGCATTCCTCTGCGGTCACGACGCAGAAGTGTGAGCGGACAAAGTGAAGAATTTGCCGAGGAAATTTTGCTCGATGATGAGCAGGAAGCTACGGAGGTCAACCTTGATCCTCAAGCTGATCCGGATGGTGAATTGAGCGCGCTGTCGACGGTTGTTTCTCGGGCTGGAAGTCGTTGGATCAAAATGCCTGGAATGGCTCCGATGCGGCGAAAATACCGCGAGCCGAAAAAGCTGGGCCTGACGATTGATTCTTTAATCGCCTCGCGCGGGTGGCAGGAACACACGCGGGCGGGAGATCTGATGGCGCGATGGAGCGATATTGTCGGCGATGAAATCGCTGAGCACTGCTCCATTGAAACAATTGATGATCACCGCCTGATTGTTCAATGTGATTCCACCGCGTGGTTTAAGCAACTTCAGCTACTGCTGCCGCGCCTAGAACGTACGATTGCCGAGGCCGTGGGTGAGGGTGTCGTGCAGCAGGTGATCTTGCGTCCACCGG
>ENA-OWLX01000040-OWLX01000040.1-metagenome-genome-assembly--contig:-NODE-40-length-36770-cov-29.506741_pt1 | contig 36770 bp, 34 predicted proteins | sample MGYA00245351_ERZ651106 | MGnify/ENA primary metagenome ERZ651106 (study PRJEB26857, sample SAMEA4031768) | metagenome | biome: human; feature: oral; material: saliva | place: Philippines | collected 2014... | reverse complement strand
ACCACCGACCTTCGGGTTATGAGCCCGACGAGCTACCGAACTGCTCCATCCCGCGTTAATATTATTAATGACGCCTACCTATTTAATATAACATAATACTATTAACAAAGTCAACACGTTTTTAAAATTAATTTACATTGTTTTAATTATATTTTTAAAATTATATGCCATAATGGGCGTTTGTGCATTGCTCATTTCTGAATACTTATATAGTATATTAAGTTTTAGTATTTTCGTCAATGCTTTCTATAAAGTATTTTGTGTAAAAATGGCATATAAATATAATATTTTAAGTTTAGTTTCTTAATGATACATTTTTCTTTTTTAAATGACGTTACCTTCTGTTTCTATGCTCAATAATTGAGTCATTTAACTTTTATTTAATTGCATAAGTATTGAGAAAAAAGTTAAAAACATATATTGATTTTATCTTAATATGGAACTTTAATCCTAAGAGCGAGACACTATTGATGTCTCGCTCTCCCCTATCTTAAACATATAAATGCTTATATGATAAGCTTGATTATTTACTCATAATACCCATCATTTTACTTTGTAAAATTGTAAATGTTGTGAAACCATCATCTTCTAGGAAATGACCTCCAAAATCAGTAATCTTACATTTACCGTCTAATGCATCCATTAAACGTTTGGTTTCTTTATAAGAAACATGCTGATCGTCTTTTGCACACAATCCATAGAATGCATTTACTTTTTCCTTAATTTTATCGTAATTAATTGTCTCATGCTGCATTTGTAATGGGACATCGATTTCTTGGGCATCTTCTTTAAACCCAGAAATACTAAATAAACCTTCTATTTTTTTAATTTCTAAACTTTCTATAAATTCGAGTGACGCAATTGTTCCAAACCCATGTGTCACAAAATAAGTATCCTTTTTATCAATATATATCTGTTTTTTCATTTCACTTACCCATTTACTTATATCTCCATTTTTTTCTTGAGGTACATTAAAAAGCGTCACATCATAACCTTCTAATATTAAATTGTTTGCTAACCATTTATACCAATGGTTAGTTGAATCACCAAATTTTGAATGTACAATAATTATATCTGTCATAAATGACTCCCCCATTTTTCTAAAATTACGACATATCAGTATTAAAACCTATAACACTATGTCAACGTTAAAAATTAAGTATCTCATAAATTGAAACAGGATTGCATTGTCATATTTATAGAAAAAGGCCATTTCTACTAGAAGATTCGCCTATCTGTAGAAAGTGGCCCTTTTAATACTTAATTAAATTTCATTTAATATTTCTTCGACTGCATCTTTACCTTGTTGAATACAATCTGGTAAACCAACGGCTTCAAATGACGCACCGGTAATACGTAGTCTCGGATAATTATTTCTAATATGTGATTGTATTGATTTAATTTGTTCAATATGCCCTATATGAAATTGGGGCATGCTTTTTGGCAAGCGATTAACAATGCTAAAATCGGGTGAGCCTTTAAAAGTCATCATTTGACTTAAATCTTTTTTGACAATATTAACGATTTCTTCATCTGTATGATCATCAACGACTGTATCACCAGGCTTACCTACATATGCTCTAATCAATACTTTACCTTTTGGTGTAGTAAATGGCCATTTCTTACTTGTCCAAGTACATGCGGTAATCTTAGTATCGCTTGTACGTGCGATTACGAAACCTGTACCATCATAATTATTAATAATGTTCGATTCATCAAACGCAAGCACAACTGTAGCCACCGTAGTAGAATCCATTTTTTTAAAATAATCAAGCGCAGGGTCATTTCCAAACCATTCCAAGAATTTTTGGTGTGGTGTTGTAACAAGAACACTATCATAACTATGTGCTTCATTTTCAGTTTTTATTACATATTTCTTTTGTTCGATTGCAATATCTTGAACAGAAGTATTATATTTAATCGTCACACCTTGCTCGATAATATAATCTCTTAAATGTTCTATAAATGAACTTAAACCATGTCGAAATTGTTTGAATTGGCCTTTAGGTGCGCCTGGATATAACTGACGTTGTTTTTTTCGTTGTTCTTTTTCATATCTCATTCCCTTTATCAGACTGCCAAATTGTTCTTCTCTTTCTTTAAATTCAGGGAATGTAGTCATCAAGCTTAAATCATCGATATTGGTACCATAAATGCCACCCATTAATGGTTCTATTAAATTTTCTAAAATTTCATCACCTAAGCGTGCTCTAAAAAATGAGCCGACTGAAATGTCCCCATCTATTTGCAGAGGTTTTTTAAATAAATCAAAACTTGCTCTAACTTTACCTAAAGGCGAGATTAATTTTGTTTTTAAAAATGGTTTAATGTCAGTTGGTACGCCTAGGATTGAACCACCAGGGATGGGATAGAGTTTATTTTTAGCATATATATAAGATTGGCCTGTTTTATTTGTAACAAGTTGTTCTTCTAGACCAATATCTTTAGCAATATCAGTCATAATTTGTTTACGACCCAAATAAGATTCTGGACCTAATTCAATTGTATAGCCTTCTGTTCTATATGTTTGAATTTTTCCACCAACTCTATTAGATGCTTCATATATAGTAACCTCTATATCTGGACGTGCTTTTTTAATAAAATAGGCACTAGATAATCCTGTTACCCCTGCTCCAACGATTGCGATACGCTTAGTCAATATCAATCACACTTCCTTTAATAAACATTTTTGATTTCATCAACGATTGCGCCAATAAATAATGGATCTGTATTAGGCATTTTTGGACGGAAGTAATTGACACCTAATTCATCACAAACGATTTTACATTCATAATCGTTATCATAAAGCACTTCCAAATGTTCACACACAAAACCTACTGGCGTATAAATGAAATTTTTATAATTATAATCTTCATATAAAGCTCGTGTTAAATCTTGAACATCAGGTCCTAACCAAGGCGTGCCGGTGTTACCTTCTGACTGCCAACCTTCTGCAACATGGATGATGTTAGATTTAGCTTTTAATAATTCAGTAGTATCGTGTAATTCATTAGGGTAAGGGTCATTATTTTGCTCAATCAGGCCTTTAGGTAAACTATGTGCTGAAACAACTAATACTGTTTCATCATGTTCATTTTCTGGTATTTGTGCTAATGTTTCATTTATTTTTTCTGTCCAATATTGGATAAATTTGGGCTGTTGATAATAGTGTTCAACATGTGTTAATGCGATGCCATATTGATCAGCTTCTTCTTTAGCACGCTTGTTATAAGATCCGACTGAGAAACTTGAATAGTGTGGGGCTAATACTACAGTAACCGCTTCTTCAATACCATCTTCGTTCATAGCTTTAACAGCGTCTTCGATAAATGGATGGATATGTTTCAGACCAATATATAACTTAAATTCAACATCAGTATAACTATGATTAAGCGTCTCACATAAAGCTTCAGCTTGTCGATTGGTAGTACCTGCAAGTGGTGATAAACCACCAATAAATTTATATCTATCTTTTAAATCTTGTAATTCCGCTTCTGTCGGCTTTTTACCATGTCTAATATCAGTATAATAAGCTTCAATGTCACTTTCTTTATATGGTGTGCCATAAGCCATTACTAATAGGCCTACTGTTTTTGTCAATTTAAAATCATCCTTTTGTATAATAATTTTTAGATGTAGATGACATAATTAATTGTAAATCTTGTTCGCTATTCTTTATGTCTTACTATCTTTGTGTATAGTCATGAACAAATGTAGTGATTCTTTTTAATGTTTCTGGTTTTACTTGTGGGAAAACACCATGACCTAAATTGAAAATATGCTTGCCATGGTCCATACCTTGATCTAATATTGGTTTTAATCGTTTTTCTATAACATCCCAAGGTGCTAATAGCAAGGAAGGATCTAAATTACCTTGTAAAGTTTTAGTTATATTTAAATCTTCAGCCTCTTTAATAGATAATCTCCAATCTAAACCTAGTACATCTATAGGTAGCTCATTCCATTCGTTAACTAGGTGACTTGCACCTACACCAAACAAAATAACTGGTACATCGTATATTGCTTTAATACCCTTAATTAATTTTTCCATTGCAGGTTTTATATAATATCTATAATCTTGTACATTTAATGCGCCAACCCAAGAATCAAAAACTTGTATAATTTCAGCGCCCGCTTCAATTTGTGCAGTCGTATAAGTAATAGACATTTCAACCAAATGATCCATTAGTGCAAACCAAGTAGCTTCATCACTATACATCATCGCCTTTGTAAAATTATAATTCTTAGATGGTCCTCCTTCAATCATATAGCTCGCTAATGTAAAAGGTGCTCCTGTAAAACCAATTAGAGGGACGTTCAATTTTTCTTCAGTTAACAACTTGATTGTGTCTAACACATAGGGCACATCACGTTTAGGATCTATTGTTCCTAATTTTTCAACGTCTTGTACATTTTTAATTGTGTTATGAATCACTGGACCTATCCCCGATTTGATTTCTACATCTACACCTATTGGTTGCAGTGGTGTCATGATATCTTTATATAAAACAGCTGCGTCTGTATTATAATTATCTACTGGTAAATGTGTAACATACGCACATAACTCTGGTTGATGGGTAATCTCAAATAAAGAATACTTTTCTTTTAATTTTCTATATTCAGGCTGAGATCTACCAGCTTGACGCATAAACCACACTGGCGTGTGATTAACTTCCTTTCCCTTAATCATATCTAGGATAGTATTATTTTTATTATGCACCTTGTAATCCTCCTACATTATAATCATTCTTATTAATATTACCATATCGACTTATCTCTCGTATTTCAATGTATTGAAATGTCATAAAAAAGACAAACTGTGTTGTTTTGCCCACTTAATTATTTGACTATTGTTTTCTAACAGAAATCAATTATAATACTGTTAAAGTCTATTTTATATTTATTTGAAATATTAGAAGTATATATAGTAAATTATAATAGTTATTTAAAGTTTCTTAAACAATTCAAGGGGGAAAACTTATGAAAATCTACGCATCTTATGGTACGTTCGGTTATTTAAATCAGATTAGACTTAATAATCCTGATCATAATTTATTACAATTTTCTGCTTCTGATTCTTCAGTTATTATAGAAGAAACTGAAAGTGAAACTGTTTTAAAACATCCGTTAGAATATGACATCATTAAATCCGAAGGGAACTTAGATGAAAATTACTTCTATTCAGTCATATTTATACCTACATCTGAAGATCATGCTTATCAATTAGAAAAAAAGCTGGAATCTGTAACAACTGATTTCCATCAATTTGCTGGTTATAGAAGTTATCGTTTTTTAAAACCTACCCAAGGTTTAACTTACAAAATCTATTTTGGTTTCGAAAGTCGTACTGATTACGAAGATTTCAAAGCATCCACTACGTTTCAAAATAACTTTGATAAGCTCGCATTGAGCCAATTCTTTGGTTCAAGTGGCCAGCATTCAAGCTACTTTGAAAGATATTTATTCCCAATTGATGATTATTAATTAAAATAAAAACGCTACTCATCTTTTAGAATTAATCTAAAATACTGAGTAGCGTTTTTTTAATCTCTTAGTAATGTTTCTTGATATTTTAATTTTTTAATTACGTTTCTAATCGTTAACCAACCTACTAAAAAGTAGATTGCTCCAAAATAACCATACTGTGGAAAAGCAATAGCAAATATGATTATAAATACGACGCCAATGAAACACATTAATCTCATTAAAAACTGTTCGTACCCTTTAATTACCATTTTATCTGAAACTGGCCATACTTGTGGCCATAAACCATAAGCTTGTTGTGTATAAAATTGAGCCATTTGTAATAGAATAATATACATGAATAAACTACCAATGATTAATACCACAATCACTTGGTGCAACCAGATCATTAGTATTAAAGCAATAATAACCAAGCGCAAGATGATGTTAAATGCATCTTTTCCTCTCGCAAAGCTCCGTGTAAATAAATACAAATACATAGAATTGTCATTAAACTTATTATTTTTCGGTGTCCGTAAAAATGGGTCTAAATAACTTCTTCTTACTGCTCTTTCTTCGATTTGCTTCACATCAGTAAACATATTAACAAATTTATAATAGTTCATATGGTGTTGTTGTTCAATGGCCACCATACGCTCCCAAGGGAATAAATTACTTTTATTTAAATATTTTATGAATAATATAAGTGCAATGAGTATAATGATTGATAGTATACTCGATATATTTTTAGCATCTAGCGTAATATAAAACCCTGATGTAAATATAATAAACAGCACAGTAAACAAGGACCAACGTTCAAGTCGGAATTTATACCACTGCCATTTTAATAACAAACCTAAAAATGGAAAAATGATTGCAAGGATTGCAAATGTGATATAAAATCCAAACGTTTGATTATTAAGTACATAAAATAAAGGGAAAAATATAATAATTATCAATACTTGTAATGGCAAACGTGAAAAATAGCTATATATTAAACTGCTTTTCATGTATTCAGACATATGCTTTTCAAATGGTAACAAGAATAGTTTATCAGCATCTTTTAATAAGGTTCTAATAGGAAATATAGACGTAATAGCTACAATTATACTTGCAATCAAAGCATAATTTATACGTTTGGGAATTGACTTTAACCAATCGCCATAACCTAGAATAAACGCACCTAATAATATAACAAGAAAAACAGAAAAATGACCGTTAAATATAAACTTATTATAATAGCTTTTTTCTTTTGCAATTTCTTTTTTTCTTAGGTTAAATAATTGTTTAGCTCCCTGTTTCATGAATGCTGGCCGCCTTGAGTAACATGTATATATATTTCATCTAAAGTTTTCCCACTTAAACCAGTTTGGTCTCTTAATTCGTCTATATCCCCAAATGCAACGATTTGGCCTTTATCCATAATTAAAAATCTGTCACAATATTTTTCTGCAGTTGCTAATATATGTGTACTCATTAACACAGTTCTTTCTTCTTCTTTTTTCTCCACCATTAAATCAAGCATAGATTGGATCCCCAAAGGGTCTAAACCTAAAAATGGTTCATCAATAATATACAAATCTGGGTCCACAATAAAAGCGCAAATAATCATCACTTTCTGTTTCATCCCTTTAGAAAAATGACTTGGAAATATATCTAATTCATTTTCTAATCTAAATATTTTTAACAATGGGCGCGCTCTTTTCATAGCTTCTTCTTTATTAATATTGTATGCCATTGCTGTCATATTAATGTGTTCTTGTAATGTTAATTCATCGTAAATCACTGGCGACTCAGGGATATACGAAAGTTTTCTTCGATAGGATTCTACATCTTGTTTTATATCAATACCAGAAATGGTCAACTGCCCTTCCATCGGCGTTAACAGACCTAGCATATGTTTAATTGTAGTGCTTTTTCCAGCACCATTTAAACCTATGAGTCCTACAATTTCTCCTTTTCGTAATTCAAAATTTATATCTTTAATCACAGGCCTTTTCCCATAACCGCCTGTCAAATGTTCTACTTTTACTGTCATAAGGCACCTCCACAAATATTATTGTATCAAAAATCAATCGTTGTTCATAAAGTTACTGTGAAAAATGACGGAAATAATATAGTAATGCTATAATAGTTATTAACAATCTTACAAGGAGTGAAGATTTATGTCTGAAACAATTTTTAGCAAAATTATCGATGGTGAAATCCCAAGTTATAAAGTATACGAAGATGAGTTTGTATATGCATTTTTAGACCTTTCTCAAGTAACAAAAGGTCATACGCTACTCGTTCCTAAAAAAATATCTGCTAATATCTTTGAAACAGATAGTGAAACAATGCAACATATCGGTACAGCTTTACCAAAAGTAGCAAATGCTATCAAAAAAGCATTTAATCCGGACGGTTTAAATATCATTCAAAATAATGGTGAATTTGCTGATCAATCCGTGTTCCATTTACACTTCCATTTATTACCAAGATATGAAAATGATATTGATGGTTTTGGATATAAATGGGAAACACATGAAGAAAATATTGACGATGACCAAAAAGTCAAAATCGCTCAAGAAATAGCAGCACAATTTAATTAATTATGCTTATCTGCAATCATAAAGGGTATAATAAAATTATTAATGGCTAAGAAATTTTAGAAATAAGGAGAATTTTTATGAAAACAGCTCAATTATTATTAGGACTTGGTGCTGGTGTTGCAACAGGACTCGGTGTTGCATTAATGAATCGTGAGAAAAAAAATTCAAACCACTCTATAACTCAAGGACCAAAACCTACAGGTGCCGAATCTGAATTCGATAGAGAAATCAATACAATTAAACAAAGCGTTAATGATATCGTAAATTATATCGCTCAAGTCAAATCAGAAAGTACAGAGTTTGGCAGCACGATTGGCGATGAAGTAAAAACAATGATTGGTGACTTTAAGTCTGATATTAATCCTAATATTGAAAAATTACAATCTCATATTGAAAATTTACAAAACCGTGGCGAAGAAATTACAAACGGTTTTGAAAAAGATAAATCATAACTTAAATATATGAGCTACAACCCATTTAAACAATCGGTTTGTAGCTTTTTTATTTAATCGTTGACATGGCTCGTTTACAACTTAGCACTGCCAATTAGCACTCTAAATTTTAACTTTGCTACCCATGTATAAAAATGTAGAACTTATATTTCTAAATATAAAATAATCGATATATATGCACAAGTCTTTCTATATTTAATAACCTAAATTGATATTTTTATAATGTCACTAGCCCTTTAAATATAGATTTAAAATAGCCTTGACGCGTAAACTATTACGTTAGATAATACTGAAGTATATTCAAGTTATTTAAAAAGGAGTATGATTGCGTAATGTATTTATGTACACGCCAAATAGATATCAATGCCCGTTTTGGCATTCCTAGAATTGCTTTTCTTAGTTTTGTTACTACAATTATTACGTTTTTAATTGCGTATGAGATTTTATACTTCTTTTCAGACACAAAATTAACTGATAAACATTTTTTAATATTTTTAATGTTAGTTGTACTTTTATACCCATTACACAAAATAATACATTTATTATTTTTATACCCCTACCGCAAGTCTTTTAAAAAATATAAATTAGTGAAACATAAATCTATACCTTTTTATAATGTTTATATAAACACACCAGTCAACAAATATTATTTTTGTTTTGGCCTCATCACACCTGCCTTATTTATTACAACTTTATGCGCTTATTTTAGTATGTTAATTCCACAATATGGGCACTACTTGATGTTTTTAATTGCCCTAAATTTAGGATATTCCGTTTTGGATTTTCTTTATTTGAAAATCATACTATTTTCAAATGAAGGGGCTTATGTAGAAGAACATCAAACAGGTATCAACATCTTAAATAAAGTTACACCGCAATATAATAATCGTCTTAAACGAGGTTGAGGTACGTACCACTAACGCCCAACCTCGTGTTTTGATATGAGCGCCAAATATTCAAATTAAATATGATACTTGTATCAATTACTCACTCTTAACAATTTCAATTTAGATAAAGCATAGTCCTATTTAAATCATTTATATTTGTATTTTTAACCTTTTCTTCTATACAAATAATGTAAAGCCTCATTTGGTTACAACTAAAGTCCCATATATTAGGTTTCTAATTGGTGAAAACAATATTATATGTTATATTTACGTTGTTATTCTTACAAAAGGAGTTCCCAATAATGAAAACATTCAAAAAAGTTATAATTCCTGTTACAGCTAGTGCGTTATTATTAGGTGCTTGTGGTAATAGTGCTACAGATTCAAAAGAAGATACAATCATCTCATCAAAGGCTGGTGACGTGAAAGTTGAAGATGTCATGAATAAGATGGGTGACGAACAAATAGCTAATTCATCTTTTTCTATATTACTTAATAAATTGTTAGCAGATAAGTATAAAGATAAAGTCGATACAAAAGACATTGATAAAGAAGTTGAAAAAGAACAAAAACAATATGGTGGCAAAGACCAATTTGAAAGTATGTTAAAACAACAAAAAATGTCTCTAAGTGACTATAAAGAACAAAAAAAATTACAAGCTTACCAAAAAGCTTTATTAAATGATAAAGTGAATATTTCTGATAAAGAGATCAAAGAAGATACTAAAAAAGGATCTCATATTTTAATTAAAGTCAAAGAAAATAAAGACGATAAAGAAGGGTTATCAGACAAAGATGCTAAAGCAAAAGCTGAAAAACTTCAAAAACAAGTATCCGAAAATCCTGATAAATTTGGAGAAATCGCTAAAAAAGAATCTATGGACAAATCTTCTGCTAAAAAAGATGGTAGTTTAGGATATGTAATCAAAGGACAAATGGAAGAAAAATTTGAAAAAGCGCTCTTTAAACTTAAAGAAGGCGACGTTTCTAAAGTAGTGAAAACAGATTACGGTTATCATGTTATCAAAGCAGATAAAGAAGACGATTTTGATGAAGAAAAAGGTAAACTCAAATCACAATTAATTCAACAAAAAGTACAAAAAGATCCTAAACTTTTAACAGATGCTTATAAAGAATTATTAGATGAATATAAAGTAGACTATAAAGATAGAGATATTAAAAAAGCAATTGAAGATTCAATTCTAGATCCAGAAAAAATTAAGCAACAGCAACAACAACAGCAGCAACAACAAGCTATGCAACAAGGTGGCGCTGGCATGTCCGTTGGACAATAAAATATACAAACAAGGCGTTGATGCTATCAGTGTCTACGCTCAACATAAAAATGCACTTTCATTTCAAAAATGAAAGTGCATTTTTATGTTTAAACTTCTTAATTTTAAACGTGCATGCTTGTCTAGAAGTATATGGTCTAGTCTTATAGATCCTCTCATACTAACTTCTTAAACATTTGTATATTGAAGCCATAAGTTCAATTTCTTTAAGAAATGACTTCACAACTTATTGAGATAGTAATGCTTATATCTGGTGTTAGTTTGTCATTCAAATTGACACTAGAAGCCATTTTATATGATTCTACCCAATCGCTATTTTCTAATAGAAAAATGTATGGTTTTACTTTGTTTACATAAAACCATACGTTTTATTAAATATCTGAGACACTTATTTCACAAACACTTATATACTGTATTAAGTTTCTTGTGTTCTAATCCAAAGAAGTTGGATTGTAAAATTGTCTACCTTCTAGCCCAAAGATACGCTCAGTGAATTGCCCTTTAGGTGTTTTCTTATAAGCTTTTTCAAACATATTCATTTTAGCATCAATGTTATCAATAAAGAATAATATTTCAGCTTCTTTCATATGAGGTAGCTTCGGTGATCCAAATTCCATTTTACCATGATGAGCTAATATCATATGTCGCAGTAACAATACTTCCTCGCCGTTTATATCTAACTCTCTAGCTGCGTCTGCTACTTCATCACTAGCAATTGATATATGACCAAGTAAATTACCTTCTACTGTATATGTTGTCGCTACTGGCCCACTCAATTCTTTAACTTTACCCAAATCATGTAAAATAATTGAACTATATAATAAGCTACGATTTAGAAGAGGATATATGTCACAAATAGATTTTGCAACACGCAACATAGTTAATACATGGTAGCTTAAACCACTTGAAAAGTTATGGTGATGTGAACTTGCTGCTGGAAATGTGAAGAATTCACTTTGGTATTTACGTAACAAATGACGCGTTATACGTTGTAAATTAGCATTTTCAATTTCTAACATATAATGCGATATTTCTTCTTTAATCTCATCTGGCGTTAATGGCGCACCATCAACAAAATCGTGTATTTTTAAGTCCTCTTCTTCTGAAGCTAACTTAATTTTATTTATTTTCATTTGTTTGCGTCCACGATAATTTATGACATCACCAATAACATGCACAATTTTTTCTGGTTCTAAAACACGCATATCTTCTTTAGTTGCTGTCCATAATTTTGCTTCAATATCCCCACTTTTATCTTGTAAATATATGGTCATATAATCTTTTCCTTGGGCTGTCACACCTTGTGTCGCCTTATGAATCAAGAAATAGTGATCAACTGAATCTCCAGGGTTTAATTTTTCTACATTTCTCATTATTTACCGCCTTCCTCGAGTTTATTCAATGTAATAATTTGTTTTGAAGGCACACTTGTATCTTTCACACATGTAAAGAATAAAATTTGATAACTTTTTGGCATTTGTCTTAAATAGTTCATCATTGTTTCTTTTCTAGATTTATCAAAATGTACAAAGGCATCATCTATAATTATTGGGAATGGATAATAAGGTTTTAAGGTTTTAATTAAACTTAAACGCAATGCGATATATAGTATTTCTTTAGTAGATTGACTTAATTCGATTGGTTCATACATTTGACCGTTTACCTGTTTTACCATTAAATTTTCATTCGCATATGTGACTTGTACATAATTTCTATTTGTTAAATGTGCAAAGATCTCTGTCGCTTCATTTATTACTTGTGGTAAACGTTTATCTTTAATTTGTTTAATGTGACCATTCACTAAAGATTGTAAGTAGCTAAGACTTGCCCAATCTTTCGCTTCATCATTCACTTTATTTTTAAGAATATAGAACTTATGACGTAAATCCGCTAATGTTTTATCTGTTTCCATCTCCGTAATTTTAGCATTTAAATCACTAACTTCCGCTTGCCTTTCTAAATATTGGTCATTATAATCATTGACTTGAGTTTCTAATACTTCGTCTTCATCAGATAATTGAGCAAATGTTTTTTGGCTCAATCTAGAACTTACATCGTAATTGTAATTTTGGTTTTCTAGATATTTCGTCAAATCATTAAAACGATTTAATCGTTGATGATATGCTTGATATTGAGCATGATGATTATAATAAGATTCTTCATCATATGCATTTACAAAATCAAATAATTGTGTGATAACCTTATTATTTTCATTTAAGCGATGATTCAGCTGAGTTAATTCGCTCTCTAGTAAATCAATTTTCTCTTTATTTCTATTCCATTTCTCTAAATTATTAGTTTCTTCTTTCAACCATTGATTTATATCATGGAATAAAGATAATTCATTAAAATAAGTAAATTGATTTTGAGTCACTTCTTTTGCATGCGCATAAAATGCATCTAAATCTTGTTGTAATTGGTATTTTTGTTCAATAAGTTCCGCAATATGATTGGCGTAATCTTTTATTTTATTCATCGTTGCAATACTATCAATGATAAGTTCATCTGAGATTTTATCCGAGAGGTATAAATCAGATTTAACCTGATTGATTGCATTTTGTGCGTTTGAATATTGTTTTTGTGCTTGTTCTAAAGTAGCAGTTAAATAGTCCGATTTTTTGGCTAAAGCCTCTTTCGTTTTAATTGAACTATGAAATTGTTCACGTATTCTATGTTGATCATCTAGGTCAAAATCCAAATCATACTTTGCTTCTAAATCATTAATTTGATGTTGTAAATCTTCGATTTCATTTGAGAACGTTTCACTGTGCCCTATTTCTTTAGATTTAACCAGGAATATACCAATAATAAACACAACGGATAATACTGCAAACACAATACCAAAAATGAGATTAGCTGAAATAAATGAAAATATGGTTAATCCAATACCAATAACTGTCAACATAATTAATGCCAAACGGAACATATTTTGTTTCTGTTCATTTTCTTGTTGTTCTTTATCAAATGCTTCTTTCATTTTTTGATAAAGATTATTTTTCTCCTGTAATTCGAAAACACGGTTATTATATTGCTTTTTCTTTTCATAATTTTCATCAGAAACTATATCTGTTTCTAAAGCATCCATCTCTGCTTGGTTTGTTTCTTTATCGATTTTATTTTCTTCAATATTACGCTCTAATTGTTGAATGAATGCTGTTTGTTCTTGTTTATGCTTAATTTGGTTACTAACATGACTTTTCATCGCTTCTGAACTATCTACTTCATGATGCACCTCTTGCCAACCAATATTAGATTTCAAACCTGTTTGTTCGCGTTCTTTATCTTGAATTTCTTTTTTAATAGATTTCAATTCATATTCTTTTTGCTTAATTTCATTTTCTTGCTGATATATATGATTAAAGGCATCCAAATCATTTTGTTTAGGCACATTAATTTTTTCATTTTCGTCTTTTAAATGTGTTAACCTTTCTTCTCTTAAACCGATATCTCTTTTTAAATTTTGTGTTTGAATTTTAGCAGATTCATATCGATCAATACCTTGTTCAGGAAACACAATTGGTTCAATATTCAACTGTTTCTCTAGTGCCTTCCACTCTTGTGTTTGCTCGTGTAAGGCTAATTCCTTTTGTTTGCGGTCATGCATCTTTGATAATTGGTTTAAATTTTGTTTTATATTTTCTAAGCGTCTATCAGCTTTATCTTTATCATCTACGAGACGTTTATATGTTGATAATTTTTCTTCTTCTTCACGAATTTGACGCTCCAAAGATTTCAATTCTTCTAATTGTTGATTAATAATCGGATTACGACCATTTTTCTTATACAACAATTCTTTTTTATCGCTCAAAATTTCACACATACTGGTAAATTCTGTAGACCCTAAAGCACCAGCTTGTAATAAGTAATTTTGTAATTGTTTTTCATCCATATTTTTATGGATATCTTGAAGGCCTAATACATCAAATGAAAATATACCTTGGTATGTACGTTTAGAAATAAAATTCAATGCTTTTTTCAACCAGTGTTCATCTTTGATAGCGCCATTTGGCAGATAAACTTTTACATCCCCAGTCGCTGTACCTTTTACACGTTCAACCTCAACTAATGAACCATCCTCTTGAATTAACGTAAGCTTGCCACCATATTGATTACCTAAGCGCGGCTCTAATCTCGGTTCATTTTCTTTTTTTGTTGGAAAACCAAACAGGATGGAATGTATAAATGCTTGAATAGTAGATTTACCTGATTCATTTTCTCCATAAATTTCAGTAAAATACTCATCAAATTCAATGGTTCTTTGAATAAATCTACCATAACCATAAATCTCTAATGATTTAATCTTCACATTATTCACCCCTCATATCTGACTTTAATAACAGTTCAGCGCGCGCTATTAATTCACGGCGATCAAAGTTATCATAATTTTCTAGGTATTTTGAAGCTTTTGGATTGAGATACAAATCATTCATAGCCGCTTCATAAACAGCATGGTCATCAATTAAATCAGGTGAAAATTCCTTTACAAGCGTTGTTTTATTATCATCTTTATTTTTTATCTTTAAATCTTCTATAAATACAAAATGGTGTTCGTTTTCTTCGTAATCACTAATCATTTCTTGTACTTGTAATTTATCTTGATCTGAAATAATTTCATCTGAATTCACATTTACCACTAATTGATAAATCGCTTTGCCTTTTGTTCTAACTTGTGATTTAAAATCTTGTATGGCATCAAACAAACCTTGCTTCGTAGTCATATCAGTATCTATTTCAGCTTTTTCAAAACGAATAAATTGTGTTGATACAAATTGAGCATTGAGATTTAAATCGTCTCCCTCCACTAAAAGACAACCTTTTTCTCCAGTTTCTTTAAAATGACGGCCTTGTATATTACCAGGATAATGGATTGGAGGCATATCACTTAATTGCTGGCGTTCATGTATATGGCCGAGTGCCCAATAGTGATAGAGTTTATTGTTTAAATCTTCTAATCTAAATTCAGTATAACGATTATTTGTATTCGTTTTACTATATGTGCCATGTAATATTCCAATATGAATACCTTTTTGACCTTGACTTGAAGGGTAAGCATCTAATTTATTTTCATAACTAGCTTCATTTTGATAGCTAAACCCATGTAAATAAATTTCTTCGCCATTTTTAGTAATCGTTTGATAAGTTTCCACATTTTCGGAAAATATCGAAACATTCTCCGGCCATTCAGTACCTATGGATGAGGAAAGTGGATCATGATTACCATGACATACATAAACAAAGATTTGCTCTTTAGCTAACCGGTTAAATTGTTCTTTCAGGAATACTTCTGCACGTAGCGTTCTGTTATGGTGATCAAACAAATCACCAGCAATAACTATAAAATCTACTTCTTCGTTTAATGCTAAATCCACTATTTTTTTAAAACTTTCGTAAGCACTTTTTTGCATATCTTCAAATATTGATTGACTTAAATAGCTTCTTGATTTAAATGGACTATCTAAATGTAAATCTGCACAATGAATAAATTTAACCATAAATTAAAGTTCTCCTTTATTTAAAGGTTTTATTATAAAATGCATGTAAGACTATGTATTAATTTTGAGATAACAAACTCATGATTAAAAATCTATGCATGCCAATATCTTGTATCTTTATATTTTACCACAGAGTCTATTGCACAGTCGATAAAACGAAAGAGGCTGAGGCACAAATATATGCCTCAGCCTTGAATATATTATTGGCAAAAGTTAGTTGAATTGAAATCACACTTAATCAAGCTTGTTTCAATGCTTATCTATCGTTAATGCCAGAAGCAGAACAACAAAATCTATAAAATATGAGGATTTCTGTCCCACGCCCAAATTAATTTTCTGATTAAAAAATATTAATCAGCGTAGATTTCATCTAAAGGTTTAACAATAATTTGGTTGATTTCTTGGAATACTTGGCTCATATTTTGCTCAGCGGCCATTAATTCTGAAATATTAGAATCGTTTTCGATTTTTTGAGCCTGTTCTTGTGCTTTTTGCAGCTCTTCTTCACCGATTTCTTCACCTTGCATTTGTTTTTGTTGGAAATTTAATTGTGTTTCACGGAACTCATCAAATAAATCCTTTGATTCTTGATTTTCTTTAACTTTTGCGTAAGCATTTTGGATAGCTTGGTATTCATCACTTTCTCTTAATGCTTGCTCTAATTGGTTTGCATGATCGTATAAATTTACTGCCACTGTGCTTCACTCCTTTATTTGTATATGTGTTATAACCACATCGATATTACAATAACATAATTTAATATGTTATACAAAAATTGCAATTACCCCTTGAAGTAAACCGATAATACCACCTAATAAAAATCCTAATAGCATAATTAATTTTAATTCTTTGTTAGCGATATCAATAATTAACCTTTCGATGTAAGCTAGATCAAATGAATTGATTTGTTCTTCTACCATTTGTCTAAGATTAATTTTTTTCATAATTGGAGAAATATATTTAGAACCTTTTTCAATAATAAGGTCTGTAAGCGTTTGTGAAACTTTTTTCTCTAAAAATACAATAAAATCAGGCATTAAATGATGAAGGGGTTGGTTCACTTTATTATTTATGTTTGCATAACTAATCACTAAGTCAACGACTGTTGACTTAAATGAATTAAATTGTTCTTCATTTACTATTTCAGTTAACTTTTTTGTTTTAAAAGTTTCATATTCATTGTCAATAATCTGCTTTGCAATTGCTTTTGCTTTAGGATGATTTGTGAGCCTAATCAACTCGTGTTGTATACGATCTGCGATGCTTTCTTTCGTCATAAACATTTGTAATAATCCAACAATTTTTCCCTTTTCATTAAAAAAAGTATCTAGCATTGATGATATATCTGAAGCACCTTTTTCAGATTTTAAGTAAATGCGTGCACGTTCAAATAGTAAATCGGGTACAAGTTCTATTTTTTGGTCCATGTTTAATTCGATATCATCGGGAATTATTTGTTTAATTGGTGTTTCCTTATGGTCATTATAGTATTGATTTAATTGATTAGATATAACTGTGTCCATCTGGCTATTCGTTAATTGAGCTGCATCAATATCAAAATGCTTAGCTAATGATTGGATTGTTACGCCATCATATTTTAATTTGTGTATTTGTTTTAAAAATAATTCTTCGATAGCTTCTCTTGATTTCGGTGCGTTTAATTTTGACTTAATTAATGTTTCAGTTAATAAATGTTCTTCAATAACTTGACCTATTTTATCAGCTATTTCTCCCCTTCTCTTGGGTATTAACCCAGGCGTAAAAGGTACACGTTTATTAAATATATAATACGTTTTAAATGGATGGAATAGCATCCTTACCGCAATCATATTGGTAACTCCACCTATCAATGCGCCAATAATCATCATAAATATAATTATTAAAAAAGCGTGCATAGTTCATTCTCCTTCATATACAATTAGTTTAAAAACTGAAGGTAATTATATATCAGTCATTTTTATATTGTATAACATAAATAGTACATATGTGTAGCATATGCGTTAATTTCTCAAATGAAATTTTATTGTCCATAACCATTTATTTCATTAAAACACTAAGTTATAGTTCCATTTTGTTTATATTAAATTTAAAAATAAAAAAGAGCGATTTAGAAATCAAAAATTTTATTGATCCCAATTTATCGCTCTGGCGTTGCTGTATATTTTTTAAACTTGGTACGAAGCAATTTAGTGAACAGTTGTTGATTTCCCGAGTGGGACAAAGCACCACTTTGAAAATTTTTTATTTCATCTCATTATGAATGACTATAAAAAGGATATAAACGTTAAAACGCTTGTATAAGCACTATATCAGCCTTTATAAACGAAGACATCGTTTATAAAAACTTAAAATAAGTGGGTAATATCTCTAGTTCCCTACTGTAAATATAATAAATAATTCTAAAATCAATTGATGTACCAGTTTTTATCAATTTTAGTGACTAAACCATTCATATACAATTAAACCATGTTACATAATTATATAAATAATGATTCTCCTATCACAAAATAGATTCACTTATACGTGCATTAATTCTTCTTTAGATACTCTACCGAAATATGTCTCCGCTTCTCTTAATTTAGAAGTTCCAAATATAGGTTGAGTTTCTTGGTTTAGCACGCGGTAGATATCACTTACTTTATTACTTTGTAAAATATATCCGTTACGAGTATCAACTGTACTCCAGTAAATATCACTCGTTGTAGAATGGTTAGGGTATGCACAATGATTACGGGAAATTGTTTGAACCATTTCTAATGGATCGCATCCAAAAGTACTATTTAGTACATCTGAATCTCTAAACAATGCACAAATTGACACGCATGTTGTCCAGTTTGGCAATACTCTCTCTTTTTCAATTTGTACTAATGTCTTTTTTGAAAGACCGATTGTCTGTGCCATTGTATCTTGCGTGTAACCCGCTTCAATACGCACCATTTTAAATTTTGTTTGAATTAAATCTGTAAAACTTTGTCTATCCATTACTTTAATCTACCTTTCATAAAAGAATATTTTATCCGGACACAAGAAATTGCAATAATACACGCTTCTTGAAACACAAATTACATCTTAATACAATTCTCAAAAAAATAAAAGAGTGAAATGATATTTTCATTGTTTTTTGTTATTTGCGCAATTATCAAAATAATCAATCTTATATCCTATAATAAATTTAAACACTTATATCACTTTAGTTGTAAGCGCATAATAAGTAGGAAATGTGATTATTTTTTTTACTTATTACCCTTTTGATATAAAAACACTATTTACAATTATATCTTATTTTTCTCTTTTTAGCATATACTTTGTCTTGAAAATTTTCTTTAACAAAATTCATTTACATTATTCAGAATTTTCATTATAATCTGGGTTACTTAAAAAATCGAGGTGCTTAAAGATGACAGATAAATATATACTACTCGCAACCTGTTCAGATAAAGTGGGCATTACTGCATTAATTACAGATGTAATTGCTCAACACCAATCTAATATTTTGCATTTAGATCACTTTACAGAATATGATGATTCACAGAATGCTGAAGGTCAATTATATTTGAGATTAGAATTTGAAAAAATAGAATCATTAAAAGATGATTTAGAAAACACTTTAACTAAACATCAAATAAATTATAATTTATTTGATAACCAACATAAAACAAAAATTGGCCTTTTCGTTTCAAAGGAAGATCATGCCTTTAATGAAATACTATTGAGGGTCAATAGGAATGAGCTACCAGCAGAAATTGTTTGTGTGGTTAGTAATCACGAAAATAACAGACAATTTGCAGAGACATTAAATATACCTTTTTATTACGTACCAAACACTGAAGACAAAGAGGTTGTAGAAAATAAGATATTAAAAATTTGTTCTGAAAATCATGTAGAACTTATTGTATTAGCAAAATATATGCAGATTCTATCCGATCATTTTGTCAATCATTATCCAAATCAGATTATTAATATACACCATTCTTTCTTGCCTTCATTTATAGGCGCAAATCCTTATAAACAAGCATGGCATCGCGGTGTTAAACTTGTAGGCGCAACAAGTCATTATGTCACTTCTGATTTAGATGAAGGCCCTATTATTGACCAAGATGTAATACGTATTAATCATCGCTATAACGTACAAGATTTAAGAAAAATTGGCCGTCATGTTGAATCTAGCGTATTAGCACAAACTGTAGAATATCATGTATTACACAAGGTCATCGTAACAGCAAATCATAAGACGGTTGTTTTCACTTAATCATTTAACGCTGTTAGCTTCAATATAAATCAATGCCTTTCATAATCAAGAAAGAGATGCTGAATTGATGGATCCCAAAAATTCAGTATCTCTTTTTATTATTTGCTTTGCCTCTGTTATATAACAGGGTTAAATTACACCATATGTGCGTTATTTTTCAATACAGATTCCTAAAGCTTTCAATTTCAGATTAAAATTATTCAAAAATATTGTAATTTTTTCAACAAACTAAATGATATAATTATTGTGAAGTATTTAACATATAATATGGAGATAGTCGCATGTTAAAAAAAACTACACAAAATCAACTGCATGATATAATTATAAACAAGGTCGCTGCAAGTGCCAAGTGAATGTTACAGAATATATCTAACTAAATTAGACATTATATACAGGTGGTGACCAATTTTTAGAAGGTCCTACTGAAGCAACAATGAAACTCTGGGATCAAGTCATGCAATTATCAAGAGAAGTGCGTGAACGCGGTGGAATGTGGGGTATAGATACAAAAGTACCATCAACAATTATCGTTCATGATGCCGGCTATCTAAATAAAGGTTTAGAGACTATTGTCGGTGTCCAAACTGAGAAACCATACGAATGCCACCAAAGGGTGGCATTCGTATGGTTAAAGCACATTTACGTTCAATTGAAAGTCTAGGCACGGTTGATGGCCTGGGACTGCGATATATTTTATTCACGCAAGGGTGTTTACTTAGATGTTTATACAGTCATAATCCAGATACTTGGACATAAAAAAATTTCACTAGAGAAGTCACCGTAGATGAAATGGTTAATGAAATAACGCCATTCAAACCATACTTTGATGCATATGGAGGCGGCGTTACAGTTAGTGGTGGCGAACCATTATTGCAAATAAAAATTCTTAACCACCCTATTCTAGTTATTAAAAGAACAAGATATTCATACATGTATCGATACATCAGCTGGTACAGCAAATGATACAGTGACTTTTAATAAACATCTTGACGTATTTATTAGCGTATACTGATTTAGTTTTATTAGATATCAAACACATGGATAATGCTAAACATATAAATTTAACTGCAAAACTAACACACCTATATAAAGTTACTCAAAATGATAATGATATAAAAACATACTATTTGAACAGTAGAGAACAAAATCATCTTAATTACTTTGATTTCGTTCTCTGCTCTTTTTATAACGTCTAAAACATACAAATCTAAATAGAATTGTCTCTTGTTATGTATAATGATATATTGTTTAAAAAGGATTTGAGGAGGCATCATTTTGAACAATCCATCTTCAACAAAACTGATTTCTACATATGCGTCAATGAAATTTATTCAAGCTCAAATAATTCCAGGAATTTTGACATTATATAATGATAAGATCACTTTTAAAGCTAACGGTATTCTAGAAAATCATGAAATCAAAAGCTTGTTTTCCTTTGAAGAAATCCAAAATGTTAAATTTGGTTTATCTTTAACACCGTTTAGGCTAACGATTGTGGAGTCATATGGCGAGCCGTGGATATTTGATCAAGTCCCAAGAAAAGATGGTAAAAAGTTTGCAGAATTGTATAACGTACTTACTTCTCATTAACTAAAAATCTGTTTATGACATCTTTCTTGTAAAAGAATTCTTATGAAAATTTTTAAATTTCCATATTATCATTTATGATTTTCTATATTTTCAATTATTCGTATGTATAGATGGTAGCCAATTAGTTCGCATGCCAAATGACATCTTACTATTAATTATAACGACACTACTATCGAATAACTATAATAACCATAAATACCCCTCTCATCGACTAATTGGGATCGATAAGAGGGGTATTTCAGACATTACGATTAATCTCTTTAAAATTATATATACATGATGTGATATTCACAAACAAAATAATTATAGTAAAAATACAAATTGAATCATTGGTTGTTGACATATTAAATTTAAATAACATAAAACGTAATTGCTCTTTCTATCCCTATTAAAGGTCCTATATTAATTGTCACGTTTTGCAGCTAATTTCTTATCTTCTGATTTTGAAATGATAAGGGCGCAAGCTGCATCACCCGTAATATTGACTGAAGTTCTTGTCATATCTAATAATCTATCAATACCTAAGATAATACCAATTGCTGCTGGATTTAAGCCCACTGCATTTAATACCATAGCTAACATAATCAATCCAACGCCTGGCACACCTGCAGTACCAATGGACGCAACCACTGCAATAACAACAACTGTTATAATTTGCATCAACGACAAATCTACACCTGAAATTTGTGCAATGAATATGGTTGCTACACCTTGCATAATGGCCGTACCGTCCATATTGATTGTTGCTCCTAACGGTTGAACAAAAGAAGCTACTTCTGGTCGAACACCCATGTTTTTAGTACATTTTAGTGATACTGGTAAAGTGGCGGTAGAGCTAGATGCACTAAAACCTAATGTAATAGCTGGTAAAAACCCTTTAAAGAATCTCAGTGGACTAGTTTTGGCGATAAACTTAACTGCTGATCCATATACAACGAAGAAATGTATAAATAGTGCCAGGAGCACAATAAAGAAATACATGCCAAGTTGTTGAATCGCACCAAACCCAGCTCCCGTAAATGCATGTGCAACAAGCCCAAATGTACCGATTGGCGCAAATACACTCATAATCATAGTCACAATATACATTAAAACTTCATTAGTTTGTTCAAATAGCCGGTGTACCGCTTGAGCTTTGGAACCGACCATAATTAAACCAATCCCTATAAATATTGCAAATGTTATAATTTGCAACATATTTTCTTCACTCATGGCTTGTAATGGATTTTTAGGAAAAAGGTTAATCAATGTTTGATCAAATGTTTGATTAGCTGCAGAGCTTTGAGCATTATCTTCTTTATCTAATGTTTTTTGATAACTTGATACATCATCACTATTTAATAGATCTGATTTCCCTTCACCGGGTTGTAAAACTGAAGCTAAAACAATACCAATAATAATAGCGATAGCTGTCGTAGTTAAAAAGAAAGTAATTGTCTTTAACCCTATACCACCAAGTAATTTTGGGTCCCCTACACCGACTACACCTAATACGATCGAAACAAATACAACAGGTACGACTAGCATGAATATTAAATTTAAAAATATTTGACCAATGACATTAAAGACATACTTATCAACATTGACAACAAATCCTGATTGCGCAAACATATTAAAAATTGAGCCAATGGTTATGCCTAAAATAAGCGCTATCACGATTTTTAACGACAAGTTTTTGGTTTTCATAACAACATCCCCTTATTGTTTATTAGCTATATTATATAGTAAAATTATACATTTTAAAACAAAAGTAAATAGGAATGTTGAAAAAGATTAGAGCGCCTTGTGTTTTGATTAGACTATTACTTTAGAAATTTACGCCCAACTTATGTATTAGCCCTAAATATAGTCCTATTGCGATTTAATAAGATATAACAATAGGATTATATCATTCGTTTTCAAGCCTAACCCCTCTATCTAGTGGATAACAACATTTAAAAGCATAGCGTTCTGGCTTCCTTACTCAATGAGTTCATATAAGGTTGTTTTGCATTGCATAAATCGCAGCTTGCGTCCGATCACTCACTTGTAATTTAGCAAAAATATGACTAACATGTGTTTTAACTGTTTTTTCAGACACAAATAATGTTTCAGCAATTTCTTTATTTGTTTTTCCCTTTGCCATTTCAGTAAGGACTTCAGACTCTCGTTTTGATAGCTTATTGGTGTAATGTGGTTTATAGCTCATAGATTCAATGACACTTTGTGCTTGGGGATGAATAATTTTTTCGCCTGCTAATACGCTTTTAATTGTTTTGATCAATTGTTCTGGCTCAACATCTTTCATTTCATAACCATCAGCGCCCTTATCAATAGCAGAAATGACGTGTTCGTCATCTACATAGCTCGTTAATACTAGTATTTTCACATCAGGATATTTTTCTTTCATTATTTCTGTAATTTCAATACCATTCATAACTGGCATAACTAAATCTAACAAGACAATATCAGGCAAATCATGCGCTTCAATATATCTTAAAAAAGACTTACCATCTGAGAAGCCTTTCACAACTTCTATATCTTTTACTGTAGATAGTAGAAATTCTAAGCCTTGTCTTACTATATGGTGATCGTCTACTAAAATGATTCGATGCATCTTGACCTTCCTTTCGAAACTTTATAATGGTATTGTTATATAAATTTGCGTACCTTTGCTGGGTTGGGATTCAATCATTAATTTACCATTTATCTGCTTTGAGCGTTGCTTCATATTATTTATGCCATGAGAATGATATGAATTTGGATGAGTAGCGTCAAAACCTTTCCCAAAATCAACAATGGTAACGTACAGATAATCTAATTTTTGAATTAAGTTTAATTTAACTTGAGTAGTGTCACCATGTTTTTTAGTGTTATTGATTGCTTCTTGGACAATCCTGTAAACATTTTCTTCAATTAAATTAGGCAATTTAATTAAACCCTCTACTTTAACCAATAGCTCTAATTGTAACAATTCACTATATTGTTTTAGTGCATTAACTAAACCTTGTTCTAACCCAACAGGTTTTAATTGCCAAATTAACGCTCGCATTTCGTTGACAGCTTGTTGACTCGTATCTTCAATAACTTGAAAAGCTTTACGCGACACTTCTTCTTGCGTCATTCCTAGAGCAGCATGGGCTGTCAATTTCACAGAAAAAAGCATCTGATTAACTGAATCATGTAAGTCTCTAGCTAACCTATTACGTTCGCTTATGCGTGCAGCTTCCTTTTCTTGATTCGTTAAAAGGATTCTTTTTATAGCAGAACCAATTTGTAACGCAACAGACTCTAGTAATTCCAAATTTTCTTCACTATATCTTTTGGTATGTGGTGTTGCTACATTGAGTAAACCAAATTATTCTTCACCTGATCTCAATGGCACTGTAGCATGATGTGTAACTCCATCTGTTTCTTCATGATAAGCGCGATTTGCTAAATTAATACGGGAGCAATTAATAATATTTGAAGCCTTTGTTAACTTTTTATTCTGATAAGCCTGTACGCACCAACAAGTACCTTCACGCATATACTGACAATTATTTTTTTCTAACGCACCAGGCAAATTGATATATGATACAAGCTCATGTTGACCTACTTCATCAATGAAGAAAATCCATCCTGTCGTAAATTCACTGCCATCAATTAATGATTTTAAAGCACCTTGTAACATACTATATGTTTCTGTTTCTTCATTTAAAAACTCAGCAATTTCTTTCAATAATGCTAATCTAGTCGGTTTTTCCATTTAACCAGTCCATTCTTTAACTTTAACAACCCTGTTTACATACATTATACAATCTTGTTAAGAAATTTAAAAATAGGTAAACAATTGTGTTTCATTTTAGATAATTAACAATAAAAATGATTAAATCAATCTCAACGACTCATATGTTTAGTGTAATGTTTATGGTATGATAATAATTGATCATAGAGGAGGATATTATGAAATTTCAAATCCCAGAAAAATATAATCAATTAACATTAAAAGAAATATTCCAGCAATTACAATTACCTAAAAAAGACTTACACAATTTAAATATGTCAAAAGACATCACAATTAATGGCTTAGAAGCCAAACTCATGTCACAAGTAAAAACAGATGACGATATTTATATCCCTACGCCTGATGAAAAAAGCAATTATTTACCAAGTTATCGATTCGCACAAATTTATTATGAGGATAATGATTTAGCAATTGTTATGAAGCCTAAGGGTGTCAAAACACATCCTAACGATTTAAAAGAAAGCAATACATTAATGAATCATGTCATATATACAATAAAAAGCGATTATGTTGAACCAATACATCGCTTAGACCAAGAGACAGTTGGCTTGTTAATTGTTGCAAAAAACCCATTGATGAAAAAGATACTAGACCGTATGCTAGAAGAAAATCAAATTGATCGAATTTATAAAGCACACGTACATAGTTTATTACCTATTAAGTCTCAAACCATCGACATGCCTATAGGCAAAGATAAATTTCATTCAAATAAACGTCGGGTCTCTTCTACAGGTCAAACAGCTATTACGCATATTTTATCGTCGAAGATGATAAAAGAAAATGTCTGTGAAGTAGATTTAAAATTAGACACTGGAAGAACACATCAAATTCGTGTCCATTTAGCAGAAATGGGCCACCCTGTTATCGGTGACCCACTATATGGTGATTCAACTTTAAGACAACTTCAGTTAAACAGTTATAAAATTGAATTTATTCATCCATTAACACAAAAAATGATTTCCGTCAGCTTAGATGACGACATTTAAATAGTATTTAAAGCGAGGCTGAAACGTAAATACGTTTCAGCCTCGTACATAATATTCACAATAAATGATTAGACATAAAATAAAATAATAACAAGCTATAAAAGTATTATTTTTCAATTGATCAATTTAGTAATATGTGTATATAAACTTTAGCCCATGTCATGCACTTAACTAGATTCATTTTCCTAGTCTTCCAGCCCCTTCTAAAAACAGCGACCTTTAAAAGTTGATTTTTTATTCACTCTTTTATTACTCGATATTATTTAGGTTCAACCATATCTTCAGGTTTAATCCACTCATCAAATTGTGCTTCTGTTAGATAACCTGATTGAATTGCAGATTCTTTTAAGGTTAAGCCCTCACGATGTGCCTTTTTTGCAATACTTGCAGCTTTTTCATATCCAATATGAGGGTTTAACGCTGTTACTAGCATTAATGATTGATTTAAATAGTTATCGATATTGGCTTCAATTGGTTCAATACCTATTGCGCAATTATCATTAAATGTTTGCATACCATCAGCTAATAAATAAATAGACTGTAATGTGTTATGCAAGATGACAGGTTTATACACATTCAACTCAAAGTTCCCTTGCGAACTACCTATGCCTACTGCAGTGTCATTGCCCATGACTTGTACAGCTACCATAGTTAGCATTTCACATTGTGTCGGGTTTACTTTACCTGGCATGATAGAAGAGCCTGGTTCATTTTCAGGTATTGAAATTTCTGCAAGTCCTGCACGTGGGCCTGACGCTAACCATCTAACATCGTTGGCAATTTTCATTAAGTCAGTTGCAAGCGCTTTAAGAGAACCATGTAATTGAACTACTTCATCATGAGCAGTTAATGCGTGAAATTTATTTTCAGACGATACAAATGGATATCCTGTATTTTTTGAAATGAATTTAGCAACTTTATCGCCAAAATCTGGATGAGCGTTGATGCCTGTACCTACCGCAGTGCCACCAATAGCTAAATTTAAAATATGTGCTTTGGATTCATTCAACAATGTTTCACATTTATCTAACATATAGCGCCAACCGCTTATTTCTTGTCCTAAACGTATCGGTGTAGCATCTTGTAAATGCGTACGGCCTATTTTAATAACGTCATTAAATTTTTCTTCTTTTTCTTTGAATGTATTACGTAATATTTTTAAAGCAGGTTCAAGTTTCTTCTCAATTTCATTATATAAAGCAACATGCATAGCAGTCGGGAATGTATCATTTGAACTTTGTGATTTATTCACATCATCATTAGGATGGATTGATTCATCGCTTCCTTGTTCTTTTAGATATTCGTTAGCTACATAGCTAACAACTTCATTAACATTCATATTACTTTGAGTGCCGCTTCCTGTTTGCCAAACAACTAATGGAAAATGCTCATCTAATTCTTTATTTAAAATACGGTCACATGCATATGTAATGGCATCTTTTTTTGCGTCACTTAGCTTTCCTAATTCGTGATTGGCTAAAGCTGCACCTCTTTTTAATTGCGCAAAACCATAAACAACTTCAATTGGCATACGTTCTTTGCCAACTGGGAAGTTTCGTTTACTTCTTTCTGTTTGGGCGCCCCAGTATTTATCTGCAGGTACTTCAATTTCACCAAATGTATCATGTTCAATTCTAACTGACATTTAAAATTCTCCCCTTCAATGTGTATTTGACTTTAGTATAGCATTAATCAATTTAACTGGGCAATCTCTTTAATATAGCGTTTTCATTACTGTAAAATAAGCGTGTAGTTATTGATTTAAAAATTAAAAAAGAATGAATTATCATTTTAATCGATATAAAAAACCAGAAATTCAAAAATAATTTCTGGTCGCATTTCACGTATTATATTATTATTCTTTTGTAATATTTATATTTTTAAATTTAATTTTTGCTGCTTGTATAATACCTATAGCAGTCAGGATCAACAGAATTGTTCCAATAACCATTGTGACTGGACTTATAGTTATAAGAAAACCTAAAAAGCCAGTTAGACTATTATAAAAATCACCTAAAGGTTTGAATAGTAACACGGTTACAACAACACAACATAATACACTAATAATGATTCCTGTCTGGTTGCTTTTTACAAAAGTTGAGGCATTCACTTTATCCACAAGACCACGCGATAAATTTATCTGTAATTGAATAATCTTAAATAATATAGGTAGATAAATGGCTCCTATAGCCATCGGAAAACCTTTAATAGAAATTAAATTTACAATGATTGCACTAATCATAAGATATTTCCAATAGTTACTTAACATATGTATAATTGCTCCTTAAATCAAATAATGACTTAATAATAACATAATCATTTTTCACGTGGCATTGTTTTTAACAGTTTTCTTTTAATTATGCTTAAATAGAACTCAAACGAGTATATAATAAAAAAGAAACGAGATAAAAATCAAAAACTAAACTTTGATTTTGTATGCTCGCTTCAATAATCCAATTTTCAGATTAATCATTAATCATCTAAATCTGAACGCACGCTTGCATCATGTGCTTTATCTAGCTTATCTTCGTCGTTTTCTTCAGAAATTTGTTCCATTTCTTTACCTAACTCTACAACATCTTCAAAACCATCAACCATTTCATTTTCTACTTCAGTATCATGATTTAATTGGTTTTTAGTACTATCATTTCTCATTATACACACCTCACATTTTTATTTTATGCAAAACGTGCAGTGAAATAGTGACGAACATCTTCTGGCAGACCTTCTGCAGCTGCTTCATCCAAAATAACATTAACCATGCGATGCGCTTTTAAATCAGCGGGTTCAAATGAAGTCTTACCATTTTCTTCGTATAATTTATGAACAATATCTTTTTTCTCACTACCAGTAATGACCAATATAACTTCTCTTGCAGAAAACAGACCATGATTAATACTTACATTAAGTCGACTATTTGTATCAATAGAAAGTATTTGCGTAATCAATTTACCTTTATTTTCTTTAGTTTTAATCTTGTCACTTATAAATGATTCTGTGTCTTCGCCATAAGAAATACCGTAAATTTGGCCTTCTGGTACACCTAATGCTTCAAAATATGACTTATTACTGTCATAGTCTAATATATTAATTTGACTAAAATCTACAGCATTATTATCTATATTTTTCTTTAGTTCATCTAATACTGGTGCATTATCATTAGAAAGGTGCACACCAGCAATAGTTGTTGGATTATTGTTAAATTGTTTTCTTAAAATATCAGCAGCATATTCTGCTACGATTCTTTCATTTTCTAAAACTTTAAAGTTCATTGCCATAGTAATTACACTCCTCTTTTTCTTTTAACACGCGTTCTAGCATTATTTATAATAATACCCCTGAAGCAATTCTCATAAACTATATAACTTTTAAAAAACCAACCAAAATTTCAAAGCTTGACTATAAGTCTTACCAATATTATACAAATGTTTAGCTAGATTTTCATTGATTAATATGTAATTTAATATAAGCTAGGAAAATTTTGTTGTCTCAAAGCTTCGTATATAAGCAAAGAAGCTGTATTAGAGAGATTTAATGACCTAATATTATCGTTCATCGGGATTCTTAGCGCTGTGTCTTGATATTTATCTTTCACCCAATCTGGTAACCCCGTTGTTTCTCTACCGAAGATAAAATAGTGATCTTGTGCTTCATCAGTAAAGTCAAAATCAGAATATGTTTTTTTACCAAACTTCGTCAATAGATAATAATTACCATTTGTTGTTGCAAAAAATTCTTCTATATTTTCATAATAATTGATATTTACAGAATTCCAATAATCTAGGCCTGCTCTCTTCAACATTTTATCATCTGTACTAAATCCTAATGGTTTTATTAGATGTAAATGTGTATATGTGCCAGCGCATGTTCTGGCAATACTTCCTGTATTGCCAGGGATTTGTGGTTGAAATAATACGATGTGGTTCGTCATTCTTTTATTCTCTCCTCATATCTAGCCCTTTTAACATCTCGTGTTGGACTTCTTCTAATTCATTATCATAGTGTGCATCTATAAAAGGTCTTGCAACTTCTCCTTGAATTTGTCCAATAGCCCAATAAGCTGTTCCTCTAATCATCGGCCTAGGATCATTCAAAGCCACTTCCTGTAATTCAGGTATAGCTGTTTCTTCTTTAAAGTGCGCTAACGCCAATATTGCATTTCTTTGAATTGGTTTTTTACCTCTCCAAGCACCAGCCAAATGGCCATAAGTATTTTTAAATTCTTTATTACTCATTTGTAATAATGGCACTAATCTTGGTTTTAAAACCTCAGGTTCTAAAACAATATCATCATGTTGGGTATTAATTCCACGGTTTCTTGGACAAACTTGTTGGCAGGTATCGCACCCATAAAGACGATTACCAATTTTATATCGGTATTCATCGGCTAAGTAACCTTTTGTTTGAGTTAAAAAACTAATACACTTTTGACTATTTAACTGTCCATCACCAACAAGTGCTCCAGTAGGACAACGGTCCACACATATAGTACAATCACCACAACTATCGATAAGTGGGTCATCTGGCGGGAAAGGAACACTTACTAACATTTCACCTAAATATGTCCATGTACCAAGATCTGGATTTATAACAAAACCGTTTCTCCCTACGTAACCTAATCCTGCGCGTTCAGCAACAGCGCGGTCAGACAATACTCCTGTATCAACCATAGATTTTATTTCTACATTAGGTACTCTAGCTTCTAAATATTCAGCCAATTGGTCCAAACGTTTTCTCATGATTGTATGATAATCTTGACCCCATGAAGCCCTCGCAAACATGCCTCTTCTATCTCCACGTACACTCCTAGGTGCACCTTTCAATTTATTAGGATAACCAACAGCAATAGCAATAATTGATCTTGCCGTTGGTAACGATAATTTGGGTTCAGTTCGTAAACCAATATCTGATTCTTCAAAGCCTGATGCGTAACCCTTTGCATGATAATCCACTAATTTTTGCTTTAATTCATCAAATGGATCAGCAGTTGTAAAGCCTATACTATCAATTCCAATTGAATGGGCATAGTCTATGACATCTTGTTTCAATTGATCTATATTCATTTAATACACCCCACCTTAAAAACATACATTCTATAGTTTAACACATTCAGTGTTATTAAGAGAATTCACTGAAACAAATTTCAAATTTTTATTAAAAAAACAAGCTGATTTAAATGAATTGTAGTGTACTACGTTCATAATCAACTTGCTTAAATACAATATATTTACAAGACACGTGCTAAGAAATTTTTGGTTCTATCGTGCTTGGGTTGTTCAAAAATATCTTGTGGCTTACCAGCTTCTACGATTACACCATCAGCCATGAAAACGACTTTATCACTTACATCTTTAGCAAAATTCATTTCATGTGTTACTACCGCCATAGTCATGCCTTCTTTTGCTAAATCTTTCATTACTTTTAATACATCACCGACCACTTCTGGGTCAAGTGCTGACGTAGGTTCATCAAATAGTAAAACTTCTGGATTCATCGCAAGCGCCCTTGCAATTGCCACTCTTTGCTTTTGTCCTCCAGATAGTTGTGACGGATAAGCATCAGCTTTATCTTCTAAGCCTACTTTTTTTAATAAAATATTCGCTTCTTTTCTTAATTTACTTTGACTACCTTTTTTCAATAAACTAGGTGCTAGCATAATGTTATCAATTACTTTTTTATGAGGAAACAAATTAAAGTTCTGAAAAACCATTCCCATTTGTTGTCTTAAGGTTTCTAATTTTGTTTTTTCATTTGTTAAATGATTATCTTTAAATATTACTTCACCACTTGAAGGTGTTTCTAATAAATTCATACAACGCAAAAGTGTACTTTTACCACTTCCAGACGGGCCAATAATTGCAACAACTTCTCCCTTTTCCACTTTCAAATCTATGCCTTTTAATACTTCATTCTTCCCAAATGCTTTATATAAATTTTTAATATTAATCACTAACTTTCAATCTCCCTTCGAAGAAATTCATCACTCTTGATAAAGTAAATGTAAGTATAAAGTATAATACTGCAGCTACAATAAGTGGAGTGAATGGATCAAATGAAGCACCTTGCACAACTTGTGCATTAAACATAATTTCACTAACGCCTATTACAGATACAATTGAAGATTCTTTAATTACAGTCACAAATTCATTACCTAAAGCTGGTAATATATTTTTCACAGCTTGTGGTAAAATAACTGATTTCATCGTTTGACCATAAGTTAGTCCTAAGCTTCTAGCTGCTTCAGTTTGCCCTTTATCAACTGCATTGATCCCTGCTCTTATTATTTCAGCAATATAAGCTGAACAGTTTATAACGAGCGCTATCATACCACATATTAAAGCAGATATATCTAACCCGAGTACTGCTGTAGTACCAAAATAAACTAGGAAGACTTGTACTAATAATGGTGTACCTCTTAAAAATTCAATGTACGCCGATGAAATCCATCTTAATATTTTAATTTTACTTAATTTCAATAATGCGATAAACGCTCCAAATACAGCACCTAGAACTACACCTACTATCGAAATTAGGATTGTATTTTTAATACCTTTCAAGAAAAAATTACCATATTTCGTAAAGAAGTTACCTTCATCTTTTTGCATAGCTTCAGCAGCTGAATCTTTATAATCGTCTAATAAATTTTTATCTTTTACATCTTTGATAGAACTATTTAATTTATCCATTAAGACTGGAGAATTTTTGGGTAGCGCAATTGCTGTATTTTTTCTCCCTTCTTCAAATTTAACATCATCTGCAAATGTTAAATCTTTATTTTGTTTTAAATAAGCTTCTGCTACAGGTCCTTCAATAACCATTCCATTTACTTTACCGCTTTTTAATGACATGATAACTTCAGGAACTCTAGTTAATGATTGAATTTGTGCATTTTCAATTTCGTTTTGTGCTATTTTTTCTTGTTGTGTTTGTTTTTGGACACCAATTTTTTTATTAGCAAAATCACTTATCGTTTTAAAACGATCAGCTTCTGATTTTTTAATAATCATTTTTTGATCTACCGTCATATAAGCATTAGAAAAATCAACTTCTTTTAACCGCTCTGGTGTAGGTGTCATACCTGATATAATAATGTCAATTTTTCCTGTCTTAATAGCACCTAACAAACTATCAAATTGCATATTTACAATTTTCAATTTTAAGTTATTATCTTTCGCAATTTTTTTGGCAATATCAATATCAATACCAGCGTATTTTGTTTTGCCGTTTACATTATGCTCAAATTCATACGGTGCATAATCAGCTGATAACCCGACACGTAATTCACCGCGTTCTTTAATCTTTTCCCATTGGTCGTTTGCTTCAGCATTTATTTCAGGATTTATGTAAATAATTAATGTACTTATAAGTAAAGAAAATATAATAAGCACTTTCAGTAGTTGTTTCATCTAGTGTTCTCCTTTCCATAACATTAATTATTATACATAATTACGTAAAAATATTCAATACATTATTTCATTCCTTCCATATAAAGTTATAATCCAAATGATTAACCTCTAATATATGCATAAATATTGCATATTAAAAATGTGAGTCACCGAATATATCAATTCGATGACTCACACTACTATTTATAAATACTAATCAAAACACTCATATATTAACTTTCACGCTTTATGATTTTCACTCTTAACTTATTGTTTAGGTATTTCAAACTTATATATTTCATCTGTATATTTACGAATCATTTTTTTGCATATTTCATGTACAAAAAATGCAGCAACAAATGGAATTATAAAATAACCAAACACTAATAATATAATATTCATCGTTGGATCTCCATCCATACGGTTAAAAGCATTGATTGGTCCAACTAAACCAGTATAACCAAAACCAGCAGACATTGGCGTACCTTTAATTCCAATAAAATAAGCAATGAATCCTCCGATGACACCATTAATGGCTAATGGTATTGCAATAATTAGATGTTTGAAATATACAGGAATCATCATTTTAGCTGCTCCAATAATTAATACTAAGTTCACACCTGCGCCATTCACTCTAATTGAACCAAATAAGAATGTCACACATGCTGCTACGATACCCATATTTGCTGCTCCGCTACCTAAACCTGATAAGCTTATTGCTGTTGCTATGGCAACGACAGATATTGGTGTAACCATCAATAAAGCATATGTAACACATATTAAAATTGACATTATTAATGGATTAAATTCTGTAAAAGCACTGACAATATGACCAATCCCCTTAGTGACATTGGAAACATAGTCTAACGTAAATAACCCTATAACGCCACTTATAACTGGTATAATAACAGGAAGTAAAATCATTTCAAGAGAACCCAATTTATTTTGTAACAATAAATACAATGAGCAGGCAATAATAACAACTAAAATAGTATTTATAATATCTCCTATCCCGTTGAGTGTGAACCCCTCCGTTGTCATTTTCACTGCTCCACTGCCCAACATTGCAGAAACACCAATCATAGTCGCACCAGCGCCATTAAATTTAAATTGATGCGCTGCTAAAACACCTATAATAAATGCCATAAATGATTGTATTAAAACAACCAATTGATATATCATTTCTAATAGTTGATTTTCTTCCTTAAAAAACTTTAATAATTCACCTAAAAGTGCATTAGGTATTAACGCTATGACTACCCCAGCACCAACAGCTTGCAAAATATTACCAATAAAAGCTTTTCCTGTAGGCTTAATTGTCTTTGATTGTACCATTTATGTATCCTCCATATATAACATTAGACTAATAATATTATATTTCAGACAAAACTACAATATAAACTACAAATAATATCCACTAACACCCACATCAGAAATTAAAATAATTTAAACATGAATCAAATTAGCTAAAAGAAATACCGGGATGCCACTTTATAAAATATATAGCTAACAATAGCAAATGTTACATCATCACAATCTTGAAGCTATATATAATACGAAGAAATACCTCGTTTTTATAATATACTTACGGTGAGTAGTTAAATAACAAAAAATAATAAATTATAGTTTAATAAGCTTTCAATATAAATATTTAATTAGCTATAAGTATAATAAAATGTTGGAATAAATGAGTATTACGAAGTATAAAAACCACGTTAAAAACTTTAACCTTCACCAAAAGCATAATTATTAAGAGAAACCAGTTCATGTTAAATTTAAACAATTTGAAGTAAAAAAAGAACCCTAGTATAACTAGGGTTCAAAATATTTATTTAAATATCAGTATACCAGCGGTCGGGATCGAACCGACACTCCAAAAAAGGAACGGGATTTTGAGTCCCGCGCGTCTGCCAATTCCGCCACGCTGGCTCAATATTATAGACAAAAAACTTCCAAACACGGAAGTGAAAATGGAGCGGAAGATAGGACTTGCACCTATATCTCATTCCGGGAAGGAATGTATTCTAAGAGTTGAACTACTCCCGCAAAAAATTAAATTAAATGGAGCGGAAGATAGGACTTGCACCTATATCTCATTCCGGGAAGGAATGTATTCTAAGAGTTGAACTACTCCCGCAAAAAATTAAATTAAATGGAGCGGAAGATAGGACTTGCACCTATATCTCATTCCGGGAAGGAATGTGTTCTAAGAGTTGAACTACTCCCGCATATTCATGGAGGCGGCAACCGGATTTGAACCGGTGATAAAGGTTTTGCAGACCTCTGCCTTACCACTTGGCTATGCCGCCAATAGAAACTGGGCTAGCTGGATTCGAACCAACGAATGACGGAGTCAAAGTCCGTTGCCTTACCGCTTGGCTATAGCCCATTAATAATAAGGGCGGTTGATGGGAATCGAACCCACGCGTGTCGGAACCACAATCCGATGCGTTAACCACTTCGCCACAACCGCCATGGCAGGGGTAGTAGGAATCGAACCCACATCGAAGGTTTTGGAGACCTTTATTCTACCGTTGAACTATACCCCTATTAAATTACATGGTGGAGGGGGGCAGATTCGAACTGCCGAACCCGAAGGAGCGGATTTACAGTC